>Ga0197142_1001671_pt1 | contig 20048 bp, 16 predicted proteins | sample GBS60_MetaG_FD_148614 | JGI IMG/M metagenome (GOLD analysis project Ga0197142, IMG submission 148614) | Sediment microbial communities from Great Boiling Springs, Gerlach, Nevada, United States - GBS 60_MetaG | ecosystem: Environmental > Aquatic > Thermal springs > Hot (42-90C) > Sediment... | reverse complement strand
GCAAGGCAGGGTAACCCGGAACTTGACCCGGGAGATGGTTATGGAACCGTCTTCCAACGGTTGACGGATGGCTTCCAAGGCGGTCCGGGAGAACTCGGGCAATTCATCCAGAAACAGGACTCCCAGATGAGCTAAGGTGATTTCGCCGGGGCGGAGGTTTGCCGATCCGCCGCCGACCAGGGCTTCTTTGGAAACGGAATGGTGGACGGCTCGGAAGGGACGACGGTTGACAATCCGTCCGTCTTCCTCCAGCAGACCGGCGGCGGAGTAAATCCGGGTGAGTTGGACGACTTCCTCAGGCCGGAGGGGCGGCAGGATACCGGCCATGGCATGGGCCAAAAGGGATTTGCCTTCGCCGGGCGGGCCGACCAGCAGCAGATTATGGCCGCCGGCCGCGGCAATCATGGCCGCCTCCTTGGCCGCCTGTTGCCCTTTGATTACCGAAAAATCCGGCGCCTTGTGCACCGCCGATTGCAAGCGGACCTGTTCGGAAAGCACATTCTCCAATCGGCGGGCGCCCCGGAAAAACTCAAACACCTCTTCGAGCAAACCGACGGCGGCAACTTGACAATGTTTGCGATCCGGCTGGAGGGCGATGACCGCACATTCTTTCTCGTTGCCCACCGGGACAATGAGCGTCTGGAAGGGGCTGGCCGCCTCGGCAATGGACAGAACACCACGTACCCGGCGGATTTCCCCATGCAATCCCACCTCGCCGACTAAGACATAACTGCCTTCCACGTGCTCCGGCAAATCGGGCAGTATGCCGGCGGCCTGTAACATGATGATGGCGATCGGCAGATCAAGCCAGGTCCCTTCTTTCGGTAGATCCGCCGGCGTCAGATGAATCTGGATGCTTACCTGTGGCTGGGGAATCCGCAATTTATTAAAAGCGCCGGCAATTCGGGCTATGGACTCTTTGACCGTCTGGCGGGGCAGACCGGTGATGCTGGTTACGGCAGGCCAAGGAGCAGGCCTTTTGAGCACTTCCATCGCGCGGGCTTGCACTTCCACCAGTTGCCCCTGCAAACCCAGCACCACACCGCCTACCAGCGAATGATCCTGATGCAAGAGGTGCTGAAGGTCCCATCTCGGAACAAGAAATTTCTTGGCCATGCCGGAATCTCCTGGATCAGACCTGGATCGGATCTCTAGCAAGATGCCAGGACAGGTAATAAAACAGCCTGCCGGAGGTTGCGAATCGGGCAGAGGTCTTATGACAAGACTGGCAGGTAAGCTGCACGTTGTCAAGGGATGGATCATCTTGTCTGCGACAACCAAACGTGGATAATAATTTAACTGGATCGACCGGGTCCAATGCCCACAATCTGTGGTGTTCGAACTGATTCCTAATCCCTACCACTGGTGGGGGCCGGTTCCAGTAGATACAGTCAAAATAACTTGGCTGTATCCAGCAGGATCAATTACCACAATCTGTGGTGTTCGAGACGCTTGTTAGCCCCTACAACTGGTAGTAGTTAGGCCCGGTAGATACAGTCAAAATAAAGAGGTACCATTTAAGCCGAATGGAGGAGCCCCTTCCTTCTCCCCTTGGCGTCAGAGGGTGGAAGTGAGGGGGAGATCCTGGGAGGGCGGACGTCTCGTCCGCCTGCTTATGCGGGCCAAGGGGGTGCACTCGCAGCGGTCCCCCTTACCCGGGGCCAGCCTGAACGGCTGGCCGGCTTCTGCCGCCAAGCGAGAGGCAGATTTCGGTGCATCGGCGGAAGGGAGCGGGCCGGTCTATTCGGCAAAAGGGAACAGGCTTTGGGTAACATTTTAGCCGAACCAACCCGACTCTCCCCTGGAGGAAGAGGCCGGCGGTGCCAAAGGCACCGCCGGGTGAGGGGGGCTTATCTGTCATTCCCTCGCAGGCGGGAATCCAGAAAGGAGGAGAAGTCCATATTGCTTAAACTCCCGCTTACGCGAGAACAAGCCTGGACTGCTGCTTACGGAGGAATGACACATAGACCTCTCCATTCGGCTAAAATGTGACGGCTTTGGTTTTTCTGGAGAGCGTGTGGATGCCTCTGGAACGGATCCTGGTGGTTGATGACGAAGAGGAGATTCAGCAGTTGATTGAGCATACCCTCCGGAAGGAGGGGTATTTAGTGCAGTGTGTCGGTTCGGGCGAGGCAGCGCTGGCGGAATTGGGCCGGGGCGTGCCCGATTTGGTGATTTTGGATTTGATGCTTCCGGGCATGGACGGCCTGGAAGTATGCCGACGCTTGCGCCGGGAACCGGAAACCGAACAATTGCCGATTGTGATTCTGTCGGCCAAGGGGGAAGAAGCGGATATTGTGGCCGGTCTGGAACTGGGGGCGGACGACTATATTACCAAGCCGTTCCGGCCAAGGGTGCTGGTGGCCCGGATTCGGGCGGTACTTCGGCGTAAACAGATAGCCATTCCGGAAGAAAGCTCGGCGATGCGCCTTGGCGAGTTGGAGATCGATCCAGCTCGGCATGAGGTGTGGGTGGCAGGCGAACCGGTTCGGCTGACGCTGACGGAGTTTCGAGTCTTACATGCGTTAGTGCGTCGGCCCGGTTGGGTGCTGACGCGCCAGCAGATTGCGGCCGCCGTGTATGGCGAAGAGGAACCGGAAGTCGATCGGGCCATCGACGTGCAGATTGTGGCCCTGCGCAAGAAGCTCGGCCGGGCCGCTCGATATATCGAAACCGTTCGCGGAATCGGCTACCGATTGAAAGAACCTGGGTAATTCCCCCTGGAGAGGGACGCCAACCTGCGATCTCCATGGGCTGGGCAAAGCCAATCCTTTGTGAAGGAACCAGGATCATGCCGTCTGGGTGTTGGACAGTGCCGGGGCTGACACGTTGGGCCGTGGGTGTGGCGGCGGTGTTGGCCGCTGGTGGTCTTGCCGTGGTAATCGGCTGGAAACTCCGGCAGACGGCCTATGACCAAACCCAGGAGGAATTGCTCCAGCGGACGTATCTGGTCGAACCGGTGCTTCGGGGGTATCTGAACTCCGTCTTTGGAGCCTCATCCCCCGCTGCGAAGTGGGAGGCTGAGTCCCTCCGGAGGGAAGAAGTTCCGGCCGAGCGATTCCAGAGCGGGCGGAAACCAAGCGGGTTCCCTGTCTCGGCCAATAGCTCAGCCAAAACCCCACTCACGATCCAACAACTTTGTGTTCAGATGGGCCGGGCGTCGCAAACGCGGATTACCCTGATTTTGCCCGACGGCACGGTGCTGGGCGAATCCGAAGAAAAACCCGATCTGATGGAGCCGCACACCGGCAGACCGGAAATTGTCCAGGCTCTGCAAGGCCAACCGGCTACCTCGCTCCGATATAGCTCCACCTTGCGCCAATGGATGTTTTATGCGGCCGTGCCCATTCGAAATGGGGAACAGATATGCGCTATCCTTCGGCTTTCCCAGCCCAAGGAGTCGGTGGATCGTCGGCTGAGGCGGCAGTGGCTCTGGATCGGCCTGGTGGCCGGCTTCCTGGCCTGCCTGGGAATAGTGGTAGGATTTTGGTCCGAGCGGCCATTTTGGCGTAGCTGGAAAAGCCTCCTGGAAGTGGGCCGCCGATTGGCCGAGGGTGATTATACCACCCGCATCAACGAGCAGGGTCCTGAAGACCTCAGGCAATTGGTCCGGCATTTGCACCAACTGGCCCAGTTGCTCCAGGGCCGACATCGCACCTTGCAGGCGCAGGAGTCTGAACTTCAGGCGATTCTGGGGAGTATGAGCGAGGGGGTACTGGCGGTGGACAGTCAAGGCCGACTTCTGTGCCTGAATCAATCCGCTGCGGAATTGCTCGGTCTGGAGGGGACTGGGCAGGTGGGCCGGCCGCTAGAAGAAATCATGCGTCATCCCGAACTCCATCGCTTGGTGGCCGAGGTCTTGGCCCACGGGGAGCCGGTGGTTGGCCAGCTTCAGTTGCCCGGCCCACCTGTCCGCCAAGTGCAGTTGCAGGCTACAGTACTTCAGGCTGCAGACGGGGAACAATTGGGCGCCCTGGTCGTGCTGCGGGATGTAACCCGGCTTCGCCAACTAGAGAATCTTCGCCGGGATTTTGTGGCTAATGTATCCCATGAACTGAAAACGCCACTGACATCGATTCAGGGATTCGTGGAAGCCCTCTTGGACGGCGCCTTGGAAGATCGGGAGCAGGCGGAACGATTTTTGAAAATTATTGCTGCTCAGACCCAGCGTCTCCAAAACCTGCTGGAAGACCTGTTGAGCCTCTCCCGAATCGAACAGGAGGCGGAGACCCAACAGATTCGCCTGGAAGCGGGGCCGATCCGGGAGGTATTGGCCTCGGCGGTGGAACTGTGTCGGCCCAAGGCAGAAGAAAAGCAGATCCCCATTCATCTGGACTGCCCGGAGAATTTGCAGGTCCCAAGGAATGCCGCTCTGCTGGAACAGGCGGTGGTCAATTTACTGGACAATGCGATTAAATACAGCCCGGAGAGCCAGCCCGTCCATCTACAAGCCTTTCAAGAGGGCCAAGAGGTGGTCATCCGGGTGCAGGACCACGGATGCGGCATCCCGCCGGAACACCTGGATCGGATATTTGAGCGGTTCTATCGGGTGGATAAGGCCCGGAGTCGAAAACTCGGCGGCACCGGCCTGGGGCTGGCCATCGTCAAACATATCGCCCTGGCCCATGGCGGCCGAGTGGCCGTCCAAAGCCAAGTCGGCCAAGGAAGTACCTTCTCCATCTATTTACCTATCCAAAGCCCTCCCGACGCCACGCCAAGAGCCCCGGCAAGGAAGAAGTAACTATTTGGCCGAATGTAGTAAAACTACCTAACCCTCTATGAATAAACAAGTTAGGTTTTTGCTCTCCTTGGGGAGCTAGCAGTGCCAGCCAAAGCCCTACCTAATGAGCATTCCCTAAGTTATGGCAAAAAATCCAAGGGTTACTTCATACGGCTAATTTGACTGCATCTACCCGGCCGGGCCACTACCAGATGTAGGGACTAAAAATCAGATCGAATACCACAGATTGTGGTCATAGTTGCCGGTGGATACAGTCAAGCTAAACAGTTATGGAAGTCAAAATGGCGGAAATGATCTTACAGACGGTGGCAACCATCCGCCCCAGCCCCGATCAACCGGCAAGGAGGTAAACATGGAAAACTTGTCTTTCCCGAAGCGGCAAGGGCAGATCCGATGGAAATTGGCCAGCTTGTGGGTTCTGGCGTCTGTTGCCGGATGGGCGCCCAGGACCGGCTGGGGCCTTGTTGCCGGATGGGCGGCTACGACCCACGGGTACGTTCTTGGCGGATGGACGCCTAGGGCCGTCTTGGTAACCCCACCGATCTGCGGAGCCGATGCGGCTAACCTGCTTTGCCAAGGTACACCGGCTGGGGCAACCCCGGCTCTGCCTCCCAACCCGGAAACCTTCCACCCAGGGCCGGAATCTTTCCCGGCAGAACCCATGTCCCCAGGCCCGGAACTTTCCTTGGCAGCCCCCATGCCACCGGGGCCGGAATCTTTCCCGGCAGAACCCATGCTCCCCGGCCCGGAACTTTCCTTGGCAGCCCCCATGCCACCGGGGCCGGAAGCCCCTGAATCCCCCCAGCCGCCCGAAACCACCCAAACCATCCAAAAACTCTTCACTCTTTTTCTGGAAAAACCCACCAAGGAGAATTATTTACAGGTTCTAGATGCCTTGTGCCGCCATCCGGCCTATGATCCGTATTCCCAAGACTTGGAGGATGTGGACCAGCTCCTGAAGCATCGCCGGTACCAGGAAGCCAAGGCGAAATTGGACGCTGCCATGCCGAATCTCCTGTTAAGCCCCCGGGCGCACAACTATTACCGGGTAATTGCCGAGGCGTTGGGCGATGCCCAGGAGGCCCAGCGCCGGGATCAAATCGCCCAGAAATGTCTCCAGGGCATCCAGGCGACCGGTCAGGGCATGGTTGATGCCGCCGGCGGAGAACCCAAACAAGACCAGCCCCCCGTCGCTCCGTTTCACGTGGCTCGGGTCTCCGACGAATATGACCTGCTGCGTGCTCTGGGGAAACGTCCCCGGGTGCATTCCCACTCGCTTCGCCGAATCGAAGGCCGATGGTATGATGTATTACGATGTTCCGATGAAGCAGGCAATGTGTTCCATGTCTGGTTCGATGTAACACGTCCAATGGCAGCGCTGCGCCGAAATATCCAACAGCCTTCCCAAGAGGAGAAAATGCCATGAAACAAACCGGTCTAGGCATTCTGACGGCGGTCCTTTTGCTGGCAGTGGGAACTGGTCCCCATGGCAGTGGGCGGAACGGGCTGGAAACCTATCCGGCCAAGGCAGAAAGCAGTCCGGCCGGGCCGTCTGGTGCAGGACAGACGCCAACGTCGCTCGGCTCGGAGGCGGCCCAACCGACTGCCCCGGAACAGCCGCTCTTACCCGGCGCCATGGTCGTTATCGACGCCGCCCGGTTTCCCACCTTGCAAGCTGCCCTAGACGCCCTGCCGGAACAAGGGGGTCTGGTGCGCCTGCCGCCTGGCCGATTCCCCATTTACGCCCCTTTGACCTTAAGCCGAAGCAATGTACGGATCGAAGGCGCAGGTCCTGCTACCTGCATCGTCAACCTCAACCAGGAGGGCAAACCGGCCTTGGTGGTTCGGCCTGCCGATTTAGACAAAAACCCCAAAGCCCGGCTTTGGCGGGTGCAACTGGCTAATTTCCGCATCTGCGGCGACCCGGAAGCCAAAGACGCCGCCAGCACCAAACCGGCCAGTGGCAACGGACTGCTTGCCCATTGGGTCCAGGAACTGACGCTTCAGAATCTCTGGATCGACCACTGCGGCGGCCACGGAGCGCAACTGATCCACTGCGAAGAAAACCCCTGCATCCGCCACTGTAGCTTCACCTACAACATGCAAGCGGGCGTCCAACTCGAAGGCTGCCACGACATCGTCGTCAGCGCCTGCCAGTTCGAAGAAAATCAGGACGCCCTCCGCTGCCTGGACGGATTTAACCTCACCATGACCGGCAACAATATCGACGACCACCGGGCCAACGGCATTGTGATCCAAAATACCTACGGCTCCGTCGTATCGGGCAACATGATCGAAGAGTGCCGCGGCACGGCCATTATCCTGGACCGGGATTGCTACGGCATTACCGTAAGCGCCAATGTGATCGCCTATAATACCGGCGGCGGCATCGAATTGCGGGACGCTTGGGGATGCGCCGTGTCAGCCAATACGTTGGTGCTCAATGCGGCCTTTGGCATCCTGGTTGGGCCGCAAAGTGGCCGCATTAGCGTCGCTGCCAACGCCTTTACGGATAGCTTCGTCGGCCACAACATCCGCCGCATGGCAGGCGATCCTCCTGCACGCGGCATCCTGCTGCGGGCAACCAGGGATGTGCTCATTACCGGCAACAGTTACAGCGGCCTGGCCGAACATGCCGTCCACGCCGACCCGGATTGCCGGCGCATTTTTGTGGTCGGCAATCTGACGGTCGATTGCCACCGGGCCACTCAAGGCCAGGGCGAAGTGCTACAATTGGGCCCGGCCGAAAACCATCAGCAACAGTCCAACCTGCTGGTTCCCCCCGAAGCCCTGGAACAAGATCAACCGCCGGCGGAAAAACCGAAGGAAAAACCGTAATAAGGAAAAATATTCACGATATGTCAACACTTTCATCATCCGGAGCGCATGGCCCGTAAAGGCCTGGAAGGAAGGGGAACACTTTAGCCGTTGGAAACAATTTGCCTCGCCTCCGGCGGGAGAGGCCGGCCAACCGGAGGTTGGCCGGGTGAGGGGGAAAACGGAGGACGCTGGCCACTTTCCTGTCCCTCTCCCCCTAACTGTCTCCCACCAGAGGAGAGGGGGAAAGGAGGTTCTCCATTCGGCTAAAAGGTTACCAGAAAGGAGCCCCTTTCATGTGGTTGGAAATCGTGGTCACAGCGGCGTTGGTGAGCGGAGTGACGGATGCAGGCCAACCGGCCCGGATGGCTGCCCCACCAACGGCGGCGGCCCATCTGGCAGGGCAAAAGCCCGCCCGGATTGGCCTGCCTACCGGCAGGGGTATCTTGGCCCAACGGTTCGGCCCCCGGCAGGCCGGTTGGGACGCTGGATTCGGCCCGAGGGCGTTCGGCGCTGCTATGGGGCCACCCATCTGGGGAGTCGGCTTTGGCATAGGGCTAGGCGGACCGGCCCAGGATGATGCTGGACCGGTGCTGGTCGATCTGATCCAAAAGACCATTGCCCCAGGGCATTGGGCGCCCCAGGGCGGTCCGGCAACCATCTACTATTGGCGTCATGGCCGGGCACTGATCATCCGGGCCAGCCAGGAAGTCCATGAACAGATCGGCGACCTGCTCCGGCAACTGGAACGGGCCGGCAGATAACCGCTACGTCGCCTCCTCCTCTCTGCTCTTCGCCTTTCCCCCGGGGAAGCAATCGGGTCCTTCCCGCTCAAGCCGGAACCCAGTATTTGCGTTTCTCTCCCGGCGGCAGAGGCCGGTTTGGCGTCAGCCAATCCGGGGGAGGGGGCTCCTTTTGTGCCCTGGGGGGACCTGCTTGTCAGGTCCGAGACGAGCATGCCGAGTCTGCTCCAGCATTTCCGGAACCCTCTGCGCCTCTCCCCGGGCGGGACAGGCAGGCCTGGCCCCGAAGGCCGGGCCGGGCAGAGGGAATACACATCTCCCCTGGCCGTCCAGACAACGGCGGAGAACGAAGTGCAACCGGCAGAAGTGTCATTCCTGCGCAAGCAGGAATCCAGGGAAAAACAACTGGACTGCTACTTTCGTGGCAGTGACATCCAACGGGGAAGTAACAGGGGGCTTCTGCCCATAGCCGCTTCGCCTACAGGCCGATGTTCCGGCTGCGCCTGGATTTTTTTACTGGGTGAAAAGCCCGCCTGTAACATTTTAGCCGAATGAAGCAGATCGCCTTTCCCGCCGTGGGAGAGTATAGCTCCAGCGAAGCGAAGTTGGGGGGCATTCCCGCGAAAGCAGGAATCCAGAACATGCAAGGCCATGTTATCTGGATTCCTCCTTACGCATGAACAAGCCTGGACTGCGGCTTCCGCAGGTATGACAGAAACATCGTGCCCGTCCATTCGGCTAAATAGTTACGCCCACCGGATATTTTCTTCGGTCCATCCGGGAGCGGCCTATCGGCGGAGCCGGATTTTTTCTGCCTGAGCGGCGGCCTGTTCGATGCTGCCCACATACATGAAGGCTTCTTCCGGAAGATGATCCCACCGGCCTTCGACCAATTCCTCAAAGCTGCGCAGCGTATCTTCTAACGGAGTAAACTCGCCGGGTTTGCCGGTAAACGCCTCGGCGACCAGGAATGGCTGGGACAAAAACCGCTCGATCCGCCTGGCTCGGTGCACGATGATCTTATCTTCTTCGCTCAGTTCTTCCACGCCCAGGATCGCGATAATGTCCTGAAGTTCACGATACCGCTGAAGGATCTTCTGCACCTGGCGGGCGATCCGGTAATGACGCCAGCCCACATACTGTGGATCGAGCATTCGGCTGTTGGAAGCCAACGGATCAATGGCCGGGTAGATTCCTTTTTCCGAAATAGAGCGTTCCAGGTAGATGAAGGCGTCCAGTTGGCCGAAGGCAGTGGCCGGAGCCGGGTCGGTCGGGTCATCAGCCGGCACATAGATGGCCTGTACCGAGGTGATCGCGCCCCGATGGGTTGAAGCAATCCGCTCTTGTAGCTCTCCCATTTCGGTACTCAGGGTGGGCTGGTAGCCGACGGCCGACGGCATCCGGCCCAACAGAGCCGACACTTCGCTGCCGGCCTGCGAGAACCGGAAAATATTATCAATAAACAAAAGAACATCTGCCCCTAGAACGTCCCGAAAATACTCGGCAATCGTTAGCGCCGAAAGCCCCACGCGCAGCCGGGCGCCCGGCGGCTCGTTCATCTGGCCAAAGACCATGCAGGTTTGTTCGATCACCCGGCGGCCGGTCTGGCCGATTTCGGTCTTCTGCATCTCCAGCCACAGGTCGTTGCCTTCGCGGGTCCGTTCGCCCACGCCGGCAAAGACGCTGTAGCCGCCGTGTCGGGAGGCGATCCGGGCGATCAATTCGGTCAGGATCACGGTTTTGCCCAGTCCGGCACCGCCGAAAAGCCCCGCCTTGCCGCCCCGGACAAACGGCGTCAGCAGGTCGATCACCTTGATGCCGGTCTCAAAGATTTCGTTTTTCGTCGAAAGTTCGGTTACCGGCGGGGGCGGACGATGGATGGGCCAACGCTCCTCCGTCTGGACCGGTCCCCGGCCGTCGATCGGCTCGCCCAGCAGATTGAAGACCCGGCCGAGCACCCCTTTGCCGACCGGCACCGTAACCGGCCCGCCCGTGTCCACGCAGGGCATGCCTCGGACTAGGCCTTCGGTCGGCCCTAGGGCCACACACCGCACTCGCCCGCCGCCCAGATGCTGCTGCACCTCGCCGGTCAAATCGATCTGAAGCCCCTTGACCTCGCCCTGGACGCGGATGGCGTTGTAAATCGGCGGAACTCGGTCCTCCGCAAACAGGGCGTCGAACGTAGCCCCAAAGACCTGAAGAATCCGGCCCATGTTTTTGCCGGCGGCTTTTTCCTTCGTTTGGGTTGTTGCTGAGACCGGAGGATGCATGATCACTGGTCCTTTCTGGTAGGGATCATCGGAACATTCGGGCCGATGGGAGGAAGACATCGCCGATTGAAGTATCCTCATTGGTCTCCTCTCCACCGGCAGGAGAGGATGGCTGACACCTCTCCGTCCGGCCAGAAGCGGTGTTCCACTTGGCAGAACCGGTACCTCCACATTCTCTTGAGTAGGTTTTCCGACCGGTTATCTGTGCTGTTCGAGCGCTTCGGCCCCGGAGAGTACCTCCAGAATTTCCGCAGTGATTTGGGTCTGCCGGGCGCGATGGTGGGCTAATGTCAACCGACGCAACATTTTCTCCGTATTTTCCGTAGCCGTTTTCATGGCAAACATGCGGGCGATCTGTTCGCTCAGGGCCGCCTGCAAAAAACAAACAAACAAGTGGACCTTGAAAAACCGGGGAAGCAACTCCTCGAAAATCGCTTCCGCCGACGGATAGAGGTCCCATGCTCTAGGGTCGGCAAGAGCAAGCTGGGACTCTGCTGGTTCCGGCCTGGGCAGCGGCAAGAGCGTTGCAGTCTTCAGGCGTTGTCGGCCGACGGTTTCCGAACTGGTGTAAACCAATTCCAATCGATCCCATACGCCTTGCCGAAACTCCTCCAGGTAGCGATGGGCCAAAAGTTCCACGGGTTCCCATTGGGGCCGATCGGCCAGATGCGAATGCACGGTCTGGATTGGCACCTGGCGAAAGCGCAGAGCGGAGCCGGCCCGCTTGCCGGAAACTTCTACCAGTACCTGCCAGCCTTCCGCCTGAAGCTGCTGAAGCCGTTCCATGCTGTGGCGCACCACGGCGGCATTGTATCCCCCGCACAACCCCCGATTGGAACCAAGTACCAGGAGCAGGACCCGATGGGATTGTCCTATTGGCTCCCAGAGCGGATGAGGCAGGGCTGGGCCGACTTGGGCCAAGTCTTCCACCAGACGCCTCAGCCCGTCCAGATACTCCGAAGCCGCTAGGGCCCGGTTCCAGGCCTTCTTGAACCGGGCCGTGGCAATGAGAGCCATCGTATTGGTGATCTTTTGAATATTCCGGATCGCCTTCTGGCGTTTTTCCAACCTTCTGGCTCGAACCATCGGCGGCGATTCTCCTGGGGCCGAAAAATCAGCAGCAAGGGGGCTTACACGAACCGGTTTGGTAACAATTTAGCCAACTGAAGCAACCCGCCTCTTTCCGCCTTGGGAGAGGCCGGCTCCAGCGGAGCGAAACCCGCTGAAGGGTGTCATTCCCACGAAAGTGGGAATCCAGAAAGTATCCCACCGGTCCCACTTCCCTAGCAGGAACACAATAGCAGGCACAAAGCAGCCTGGATTCCTGCTTGCGCAGGAATGACACATCGCCCGCCTTCATTCGGCTAAAGTGTTGCTTTGTTTGTATCCACCGGCGCCAATCCCCACCATCGGCGGCGTTCCATTGGTTTTCTTCTCCCTCCAGATCGTAAGGGGGCTGAACGGGTGGATCCGATCAAACGAAGGCCGTTCGCTTTGGGTCGGCTTGTTTTTGCTGCAGGTACTCTTGTTGGAATCGGTCCAGGACCGCGTCCAGCTGGGCGTTTCGGCCTTGGACGTCTAGGGTGAGGTCTTTGCTGTCGGTAATTTGTTGCCAAAGTTCGGGCGCATGGGTATGGACATATTGAAGCATGGCTTGTTCCCAGGCCGAGACTTCTTCCACCGGAATGGGGTCCAGGTAGCCCCGGGTGCCCGCATAGATACTGATCACTTGATCGGTAACGTGCATGGGCTGGTATTGGGGTTGTTTGAGCAGTTCGACCATGCGGGCGCCTCGGTCCAGACGGGCTTGGGTGGCCGGGTCCAGCTCAGTGCCAAGCTGGGCGAAGGCCTCCAGTTCTCGATAGGCGGCCAGTTGCAATCGCAGTCCGGCTGCCACCTTTTTCATCGCCGGAATTTGGGCATGGCCGCCCACCCGCGAAACCGAAATCCCCACGTTAATGGCCGGTCGTTGGCCGGCTAAGAAGAGGTCCGGCTGGAGGTAAATCTGTCCATCGGTAATCGAAATCACATTGGTCGGGATGTAGGCTGAGATTTCTCCCTCCAAGGTTTCGACGATTGGTAGGGCCGTTAGCGAACCGCCGCCCAGGTCGTCGCTGAGTTTGGCGGCGCGTTCGAGAAGTCGGCTATGGGTGTAAAAGATGTCGCCCGGATAGGCCTCCCGGCCCGGCGGCCGACGCATCAAGAGCGACAATTGCCGATAGGCCTGAGCATGTCGGCTCAAATCGTCGTAAATGATCAGTGCATGTTCGCCCCGATCCATAAAATACTCTGCCATGGTACAGCCGGCATACGGAGCGATATATTCCAGGGCCGCCGGTGCACTGACGCCGGCATCGATCACCGTGGTATATTCCATCGCCCCGTGCCGTTGGAGCACGTCGATGATGCCGGCCACGGTGGATTCCTTCTGCCCGATGGCCACGTAAAAACATTTCACATCGCCGCCTTTTTGGTTGAGGATGGTGTCGATGCAGATGGCGGTTTTGCCGGTTTTTCGGTCGCCGATGATCAGTTCTCGTTGGCCTCGGCCGATGGGCGTCATGGCGTCGATGGCTTTGATGCCGGTCTGCAGGGGTTCTTTGACCGGCTGACGTTGGGCCACGCCGTGGGCGATCCGTTCGATGGGCCGACGTTCCGTGGCCTCCAAGGGGCCTTTGCCGTCCAGAGGATTGCCCAACGGGTCGATCACTCGGCCCAGGACAGCCGGGCCCACCGGCACACTGAGCAACTGGCCGGTTCCCACGACCTCGTCCCCCGCCCGGATCGTAAGATAATCTCCCAGGATAATCACGCCGACCGAATTTTCCTCCAGGTTGAACGCCAGCCCATAGACCCCGTTGGCAAAGCGGACCATTTCCCCGGCCATCACGTCAGCCAGGCCATAGACCCGGGCAATCCCGTCGCCGACTTCCAACACCCGGCCCACATGGCGCACGTCGATCCGTGTGCAATACTGCTGGATTTCCTGCTGGATGACCGAGAGGATTTCATCGGGTTTGAATCGCATCGCTGCTCCTTGTCAGGGTGGAAAACACGGGAACTGGCCCGTGGGAAACCACAAAAACCATTCGTTGGTACCACGTTAGCCGAAGGGAACAACCCGCCTCTCCCTTGGCCGTCGAGAGGCCGACCTGGGCGAAGGCCAGACCGGCAGAGGGGGCTTCTTTTGTGGCATTCCCGCGAAAGCGGGAATGCAGAAAAAGGTAAAAAGGTGGAGTCCAGGTTGCCTTGGACCCGCTTGCCCCACAGGACCAATGGAGCAGGCCCAAAGCAGCCTGGCTTCCTGCTTGCGCAGGAATGACACAGGGTTTCCCTTCATTCGGCTAAAGTGTTCCCGTTGGCTTACCCTGTTAGGTCCGGGGCCGGGATGGGCGGGTCTTCCGTCGGGGGAAGCCGTTGTTCTGCCCGCTTAAGGATACGGTGGCGGAGCCAGTCCAGTTGGTGGGCGATGGACGCATCGTAAATCACATCCCCAATCCGCAACACCAGCCCGCCGATCAACCCAGCATCCACCTGGGTTTGGAGCACTGGTTCGGCGGCCAATTTTTCCCGAAGGGCTTGGCGGATTTGGTCCAAGTCGGTTTCCGTCAGCGGGACGGACGAATAGACCTGTACCTGCACCTGATGCTGACGCTGCCGCCAAAGCACCCGGAGACGCTTATGGATGGCCCGGAGCATGTCGAGTCGGCCTCGGCGGGCCAGGGTCTTTAACGACTCCAAAAACACCACGCTCGCTCGCCCCCCAAAAACACGCTCCAACATGCCGATCTTCTCTTCGACCGATATGCGCGGCGAGGCCAGCACCTCTTCCCATAACGGCTCCCGATCCAACAGGTCTTCGACCAGCGAGTCAAACTCTTCCAGCACGGTCTGGGCCAGACCTTCCGCTTCGGCAGACCGCAGGATCGCCTCCGCATACACGTCGGCAATATGTTCGGTGGTTACCTCTTGCTGCCAGGCGGCTGCCTGGCGCAGATGTTCGGGTAGCTCCGGACACTGGCTCATCCGCGCGGCTCCTCTCGCTGCTGCGGGGAATCGCCATGGCCGGGTTGGGCGCCGGGCTGCCGGGCTGATGGCTGCGAACCATCCGACGGAGACGCCGGTGGCGCAGTTTGCCGCTGGCCCGATGAGTACGGAGTTCGCCGCTGGCCGGACGAAGGCGGCGTTTGCCCCTCGGCCAATGTCTGCACAGATTGCCCCTGGGACCATGTCGGTTCGGTTGCACGCTGGGCTAATGTCGCCACGGATTGCCTCTGGGCCATTGTCTGGACGGGTTGCCACTGGGCCAATGTCTGCTGGATCAGTTGGCGGTGCCGGTCGGGCTGCAGCTCCACCTGGAGGATTTTGCCGGCCAACAGGACGGCCAAGTTGGCCGTCTCCGCCGCTATCTCCCGGAGGGCCTGCTGTTTGGCACGCTGAATGTCCTGCAGCATTTTCTGGCGGTCGGCTTCAGCCTGTTGATGGGCTTGTTGGAGGATGTCCCGGCTGGTTTGTTCGGCCTGACGCCGGGCTTCTTCCAGCATCTGCTGGATTTCCTGCTGGCTTTGGGCCAGTTTTTGCTGATATTCGGCCAGCAGCGATTGAGCCTCTTGATGTTGGCGTTGGGCCTGGGCGATTTGGTCGGCGATCGTCTGTTCCCGCTGTTGCAAGGCGTGGACAATCGGCCCCCAGGCATACTTCCACAAGATGAACAGCAGCACCACAAACACGACGGCCGTCCAGAGGGCCAGGTCCGCCTTCCAACTTTCCAGCGGATTGAGACCTTGGACCGGTCCGGCTTGGGCAGAGTGGGGGCCGGCCCCAGCGGCCCAGGCAAACCCACATTCCCAGGTGCCCCAGATCAGGCCCAGCAACACCGGAATTACCCATCCGAGCCGGGCAGACACTGGACTGCCAAGATGCCAACATGCCCTTGGCAGGCGGAGGCGCCTGCCTACGCCGATTTTAGCCGCCATCGGGGGTACCGTTTGGAAAGTGATCGGACATGCCGGTTTGGCCCATCGACGGGGCGCCGGTTTGGCCCATCGGAGGGACGCCAGTTTGGCCCATCGGAGAATCGCTCGCGGATATACCCAGCCTACCGGTTGGGAGGCTATCTTAGCCCCCCTTTTAGGCGTCCTCGGACGGGCAGGTAGCCGACGACCAGTTGGCTCGGAGCACCGATGGGCACAGGCTGGGTGTGCAGGCTGTGGGCCGCTCCAAAAGCGCTTCATCTGTCCATCCACCCGTTTCAAACTCGGTGCTGGAGTCCAAAACCAATTTACCGGGCTTTAAAAAGGGCCTATTTGAAAAAGACGCTCAATAGACAAACAATCAGGGCAAAAAATGTTACTCCTTCGATCAGGGCCGCTGAAACGATCATGGCCGTATTGATCGACGCGGCTGCTTCCGGCTGCCGCGCCATGTTCTCCACTGCAGCGCTTCCCAGTTTAGAAATCCCATAGGCCGCCCCTAAGATGATCACCGCCGCACTGGCCGTGGCCCCGAAATCTAAATTGAGGAGCGACCAATGGGGTGTCTGTTCTATCTGCGCCGATGATGCTTTCGGCGCAGCAGGAGGTTCCTCTTTTGTCGCTTCTGGCAGAGTCTGTGCTGGAGAATTCCCGGGAGGCGTCTGCACCTCTTCCGCCCAAAGCACCCCGGCTGCCATCCAAACCGCCAAAACCACCACCAAGCATCTGTGCCACGTTTTCACCAATGCATCTCCTTCGTTAAAAACACCTAGAATCTACTTCCCGATCACCCAAAGAATCTCCTTTCGAGCATGATTTGTCGAAGGCCTTGTAATATTTTAGCCGAATGGAGCAGGTCTTTTTCCCTCTTCCCTGGCGGGAGAGAGGGGAGGGGGAAATAAGGGGCTTGCCGCCTTCCTTTCTCCCCCTCACCCGGCCTGGCCTTCGGCCAGGCCGGCCTCTCCCGCAAAGGGGAGAGGCAAATTGCTTCAATCGGCTAACGTGTGACTGGCCTTCGTTTAATGCCCATGGACGGCCATGCCAATAAAGACGGCCGACAGAAAGGTAAAAATGTACGCCTGCAAAAGAGCGACCAAAAGTTCCAGCAAGCTCAGCGCTACGGCGCCAAGCACACTGGCTATGGAAACGCCCAGCCACAGCCATAGGGCCGTCTTGGCCGCCGCCGCTATAAAACTGATAATCACAGCCAGGACCATGTGCCCGGCAAACATATTGGCCAAAAGTCGCACCGCCAACACCGCATGGCGAATCACCAATCCTAACAGTTCCACCACCATCATGGCCGGTTTCATGACCACGGCCAGCGGCCCAGGAATGTCCATCGGCGGAACCAAATGGGCCAAATACCCCCGCAGCCCATGGGCGTAGATGCCGGCGCCCAGGACTGTGGCCAGGGTCATGGCGGCCAGTGCTCCGGTAACGGCCAACGCCCCGGTCGGCGAACCCGCCCAGGGGACCAATCCCAACAGGTTACAAAACAGGATAAAGAAAAAGGCCGTCCAAAGAAAGGGGAGGAAGCGGTCGGCGTGGTCGCCGATGGCAGGCCGGGCTACCCGATCCCGAATAAACACCAACATGCTCTCCAGCAGGTTCCAGACCAGCCCCTTAGGCGGCCCACCTTGACGCATCCGCCGGGCCAGCGGCACAAACACCCCTACCATCAAAAGACCAGCCACGACCTCCAGCACCATGAAACGGGTCAGTTGCAACGGCCCGATGGCCGGCAGCGGAATCTCGCCCGGATGGCTCTCCGCCCCACGAAGCCAAACCGGCAACATCTCCCAAACCACCACCGGAATGTGGAAGGAGGTGCTGTCGCTTATGTGATGGGCTATCTGCTCTAGGTCGAGCATCGGAAACTGGGTCCCTCCAAATCGGGAGGAATATTTCAGCCGAATAGAGCAATCCGGCTTTCCCCTGGCCGTCGAGAGGCCTAATGTGTCATTCCTGCGCAAGCAGGAACCCAGAGTCTCCGCCTCTCCCCTTTGCGGGAGAGGCCGGCCTGCACAGCAGGCCAGGTGAGGGGGCCGCCTGTGTCATTCCCGCACAAGCGGGAATCCAGAAAGTAACACTTCTCAAACTGTAAATGCAACCGCCTAACACCGGCGAAAACCAGCAGAAAAACGCCGATTCCGCCCTCTCGAACCGAACGGATCGATCCGTGGACGGAAAGCAACGAAATCCTTATTTTGCAATAAGTTATGGCCAAAACCTAGCGTTTCCGTTTACAGTTTGAGTAACACTTCATATTGCTTGGGTTCCCGATTGGGCGGGAACAAGCCTGGATTCCTGCTTACGCTGGAATGACACTTTCGTCTCTTTCCATTCGGCTAAAATGTTACCAATTTGAAAAATACTGCCCCCCTATGGGCCGGGCGGAGGCGATGGGGGAGACGGGGGCGGTTTTGTGGAATGGTACGGCTCCTTGGGCTGGTGGTCTTCCACGCCGGTTCGGATCCAGTGGACCAGTTGGATCATAGCGGCGGCAAAACCCACCAAGGCGCCCAGGATCAAAAACAGACACAGTGTGCCTGCCAGCCGGTCCAGCCACAATCCCACCAATGGCGGCAGGACCATTTCTCCGGCTACGGTGGTTACTCTGCTGGTCCACTCGGCGGCCACGGCCAACCAGGGCCGCTCTGCGTCAGGCTCTCTCACCACCCGCCTCCCTAGGAAAACCCCTCCGGTCAGGGCAGAATAGAATCATCCTAGCTTTCGAGCCTCAGAAGGTCAACTAGCCGGTCAACCGGACGGAGCCCGGACTCGGGGAAGCCAGGCAGGGCACGGTTGGCCTTTGGCCCCACGGGGACCCGGCCGTCCTTACCCCAACACCCCACCAACGGGGATTGCCCCGGTCGGTCCTCACCGCACAGTGTTGGAGGGACCTGCATGTCAGGCTGGATCGCCTTTTTCCCAAAGGGTAACACTTTAGCCGAATGACGCAACTCTTCTCTCCCAGGCAAGCGGAGACACTTTTGGTGTCATTCCCGCGCAAGCGGGAATCCAGAAAGTATTCCAGAGTTCCCGATTGCCCACCAGGCCCACAGGAGCAAGCACAAAGCAGCCTGGATTCCTGCTTCCGCAGGAATGACACATCGCTGTCCTCCATTCGGCTAAAATGTTACCCTAAAGGTTCTTCTAAAAGTTGTGGCCATTTGTTGTATTTGCTGGTTTTCCAATGGGTTAGGAGATGGCCAGTTCCTAATGCCAGGCCAATGGGGATCGGTTCCACTTGGATCCCGGCAACCCGGCCTTGTCCGCCGGAAGCCAACAGGAGCCTGTCGAGATGTTTCCTTTGGTAGCCGTGGATGTGGGAAATCGACGCATCAAATTTGGCTGGTTTGGCCGAAGCGGTGCCGAACCGCATCCTGCCGGCCAACTGCCGGAACCGGAGAGCATCTTTTATCTGGAAACTTCGGAGGAGGAGTGGGACCAGTTGGAACCCTGGTTGGATTCGCTCGGAGCGATTGGTTCTATGGGGCAGAACCACGGACCGTTGTGTTCCGAACACCCCCCGCCTCAGGAACTGGCCTGGTGGATCGGCAGCGTGAATCGGCCCGCAGCGGCTCGGCTAGTCGAGTGGATCGCTCGCCGCTGGCCCCGGCAGGCCCCCAAACTCTTGCAATGGACCGATCTGCCTTTGCAGGTCCAAGTCCAACAGCCGCATCGGGTGGGCATTGATCGGCTTTTGAATGCGGTGGCTGCCAATCGGCTTCGGGAGCCGGATCGGCCTGCCGTGGTGGTCGATGTCGGCACGGCCATTACGGTGGATTGGGTTTCCGCAGAGGGTGCCTTTTGCGGCGGGGCGATTTTGCCCGGTTTAGAAATGGCCGCCAAAGCCTTGCACCGCTTCACCGATCTATTGCCGGAAGTCTCCTTTGCCCAGGAAGCGGAACCGCCGCCGGCCCTGGGCCGCTATACCGAGGCGGCCATCCGAAGCGGCCTGTTCTGGGGAACTTTGGGGGCGGTACGAGAGTTAACCACCCGGCTGGCCCAACAGGCCTCGGTGCCGCCGCAAGTGTTTTTGACCGGCGGTGCCAGCGCCCTTTTGGCCCCCCAGCTTGGTCCTGAAGCGCGGTATGTGCCCCATCTTACCCTGGCCGGGATTGCCCTTTCCGCCTGGGCCAGCCGGTTTACCGCCTGAAAAATATGCCTGGAACCCCCTTTCTCCACGGAAATGCAACTCCCCCAGCAGTTCGAGGGTTCCGCTGCATCTGGAAGGTTTCAGAGGTTCTCCCCCTGGCCTAGGGCTTTCTACTCCCGGAGAGAGGGGATAGAATGGAGAGCAGAGGCTGGGCTCTTGGAAGTCGGCTGTTGAGGGAAGCCCAGGTTTCCTATAAGCCATACCAGAAGAACAGAATATAAGCTCTCGGGTGGGCTTGGGAAATCGGGCTTCCGGAAGGTCAGGGGAACTCGAAAGTGGCTTTTCTTTTCAGGTCGGCCTTTTTTTTCGAAAGGAGACTAGGCATGGCCAAGCGGATCG
>Ga0197142_1001670_pt1 | contig 20050 bp, 16 predicted proteins | sample GBS60_MetaG_FD_148614 | JGI IMG/M metagenome (GOLD analysis project Ga0197142, IMG submission 148614) | Sediment microbial communities from Great Boiling Springs, Gerlach, Nevada, United States - GBS 60_MetaG | ecosystem: Environmental > Aquatic > Thermal springs > Hot (42-90C) > Sediment... | reverse complement strand
CATGTTCAGGACAACGGTAACTTTCCATGCAAACCATTCCCTGAGTAAGAAGTCTCTGAAAGGGTTCATCAAAGGGAACAATACCTAAATCACGAAGCACCTTTGTAAAAAATCGTGCATAAAGAAGGTGTAAAACCGCATGCTCAATACCGCCAATGTACTGGTCAACAGGCATCCAGTATTTTATTTTCTCTTTATGAAAAGCTTCTTCATCATGAAGGGAGCAGTATCTTATAAAATACCATGAGGAGTCAACAAAGGTATCCATTGTATCTGTTTCTCTCCGAGCATCCCCTCCACAGATTGGACATTTTGTCTTGTAAAATTCCTGAACATATTTAAGTGGAGACTCACCCTTCCCTGTCAGGCTCACATTTTCAGGAAGTATTACAGGCAGGTCTTGCTCATGCACTGGAACAATTCCACAATGGTCGCAATAGATTATTGGAATAGGTGTACCCCAATAACGTTGTCTTGAGATTCCCCAGTCTCTTAGTCTATAATTGACAGTCTTTTTACCAAGTCCTTTTTCTTCAATGTAATCCGCAACAGCTTTTTTACCTTCTGCTGAGGTAAGTCCTGAAAATGCTCCTGAATTGACCATAACTCCTTCATCTTCATATGCTTCTTTAAGAGGTTCTGGAAGTTCTTTATTTTTAGGCTTTATCACAACTTTTATAGGTATTCCATATCTTACAGCAAACTCAAAATCTCTCTGGTCATGGGCTGGAACACTCATTATTGCACCTGTTCCGTATTCCATCAAAACAAAGTTGGCAATCCATATGGGAACTCTCTCTCCATTAAGAGGATTTATTGCATATTTGCCTGTAAAGACTCCTTCTTTGACTTCTGGCTCACGCTGAAGTAATCTTATTTTTTTAAGTGCCTCTTTATCCTCACAGAGTTTTTCTGCAAGAGGATGTTCTGGTGATATACACATGAAAGTTACACCAAAAATTGTATCTGGTCTTGTTGTAAAAATTCTCAAAGCTGAATTCATTCCTTCAATTGGAAAATCAACTTCAACTCCTTCACTTTTTCCAATCCAATTTCGCTGCATTGTAAGAACCTTTTCAGGCCAGCCGGTAAGTTTATCACAATCCTGAAGTAACTCCTCTGCATAGGCTGTTATTTTCAAAAACCACTGCTCAAGCTCCTTTTGCTCAACTGTACTTTCACATCTCCAGCAAGCACCATCAATTACCTGTTCATTGGCAAGCACTGTCCCACAGGATGGACACCAGTTAACAAAGGATGATTTTCTGTAGGCAAGCCCTTTTTCATAAAGTTTTAAAAATATCCATTGATTCCATCTGTAGTATTCCGGACTGCAGGTTGTAACCTCACGCCTCCAGTCATAGCTTAAACCAAGCCTTATGAGTTGTTTTTTCATGTAATCAATGTTTTCATAGGTCCATTTTGCAGGATGAACTCCGTGTTTTATAGCAGCATTTTCTGCTGGAAGTCCAAAGGCATCCCATCCCATTGGATGGAGAACCTGAAAACCTTTCATTTTTTTATATCTTGCAATTACATCTCCAATAGCATAATTTCTGACATGACCCATGTGAATTTTTCCACTTGGGTATGGGAACATTTCAAGACAGTAAAATTTTGGTTTAGATTTTTCTTCATTAACTTCAAAAATTTTTTGTTCGATCCATACTTTTTGCCACTTTTTTTCTATTTCGCTATAGTCATAATTAGATTTCATTCTACTTCCTCCAGCCTCTTTTTTGCTTATTATATAGATAAAAATACCAAAAATTCAAATAAATTGAAAGACTTTGAGATAATTTGCATAGTAATATTGATAAAGCTTAAAATACAATCATGGAAAATATCCTGATTCGCGGTGTTAATTGGGTTGGTGATACTGTTATGAGTCTTCCTGCAGTAAGAGCTATAAGAAAACTACATCCCCACGCCAAAATATCTATTCTTGTAAAAGAAAAGGTCTCATATATCTTCAGACTTGAAAAAACTATCGATGAAATAATTATTTATAAAAACGGGTTAAAAGGGAAAATAGATACAATAAGAAAATTAAGGGAAGGAAACTTTAAAAGAGCTTATCTGCTTCAGAATGCCTTTGATGCAGCATTAATAGTTACCCTTGCGGGTATTCCAGAAAGGGTTGGATGGAATAGGGATTGTAGAGGTGTTTTTCTTACCCATCCTGTTCCCTATCATAGAGAGGATAAAAAAATCCACCATATTGAGTATTTTTTTCAAATCCCTAAAAGATTTAACCCTGCTTTAACTCCAGATTATCCATGGATAAACCCTGATATTCAATTAAGAATTTCTGCTCGAATGCAGATTAGAGAGCTTAAAAGACCTATACTGGCAATTGCACCAGGAGCAAAATATGGAGCTACTAAAAAGTGGGATTCTTGGAAGTTTATTGAAATCATTAAGAGATTTACAGAACAGTTTGGCTCCGTAGTAATTTTTGGGGATAAGAATGAGGGTTTAAATATTGAAAAATTCAGAGAATTAAAAGATAAAGTATATGATTTTACAGGTAAAACAACTCTTTTAGAACTAATCTGCCTTCTTTCAGAATGCGATCTTTTACTTTGTAATGACTCAGGAATTATGCATCTTGGCTATGCCACAGGAATTCCTCTTGTAGCAATTTTTGGCTCCACTTCCCCTGAGCTTACAGGACCTCCAAAATTTGCAGGCAAAGTAGTAAAAGCTAATGTAGACTGCAGTCCCTGTTTTAAGAATAAATGCGAGCATATAAAATGTATGAAATCAATAGAAGTCGAAGATGTCTGGAACGCCTTATCAGAACTTATTCCTTCTAAAAAAGCTGTCTTTTTCGATAGAGACGGAACTTTATGTAAAGATGCAAATTATCTATCAAAGTGGGAGGATTTTGAGGTATATCCAGACATTTATACATTAAAGGAATTGAAAAAAATAGGATTTCTACTTATTGGAGTTAGTAATCAATCAGGAATAGCAAGAGGGATTATAAAAGAGAGTTTTGTTCAGGAGGTAAATAAAATTTTTATTGATAAATACGGATTTGACGACTTTTTTTACTGTCCCCACCATCCTGATGATAACTGTTTCTGTCGAAAACCAAATCCTGCAATGGCTATCATATCCCGTTACAAACATCATATTGACTTTAAAAAATCCTATGTAGTTGGGGATAAACACTCAGACATAGAATTTGCTAACATGATAGGAGCAAAGGGAATTTTAATTGGAAAGGATGCTCAAAATTTAAGGGAAGTAGTAGATATTATAAAAAGAGACTCTAATGCTTAAAGGAAATGGGAAAATTCTTATAATTAAACCGAGTTCTCTTGGAGACATTGTCCATTCTTTGCCATTTTTAGATACCCTCAAAGAAAATTTTCCTTCCATTAAAATTCAATGGATTGTAGCAAGAGGTTTTGAGGAACTTCTTAATGAACATCCTTTAGTTGAAAAAGTCATAGTTATCAATAAAGATAAATGGAAGTCAATAAAAAATATTAAAAGCACTATTAAGGAATTTTTCAGTTTAAAGGAAAAACTAAAAAAAGAACAATACGACATCGCCGTAGACCTTCAAGGACTTTTAAGAAGCGGAATTATTACAATGCTAAGCAAAGCTAAAATAAGGATTGGATTCAAAGAAGCAAGAGAATTTAGCACGATTTTTTACAATAAAAAAATTTCTGCACCTATTGAAAAACATGCTGTTTTTCGTTATATTGAAGTTGCCAAAGAACTTGGATGCACAATAAATGAAATGAAATTCCCCCTTCCAAAACCCAAAGAACCAGAATGGCTCAGAAAATTAAAGGATTTTGTTGTAATTATTCCATCTGCAAGATGGCAATCTAAAAATTGGCCTATTCCCTATTTTGTTGAACTTATTAAAATGTTACCATACTCTTTCCTTGTTGTAGGTTCAAAATCCGAAGTTAATGAAGCATTAAAGATTGAAGAATACTCAGAGGGTAAGGCAATATCAGTAGCTGGGAAGACCACACTTAGAGAGTTAATTGCTATATTTAATAAGTCTTTATTTGTGATAACACCAGATACAGGAACAATGCACCTTGCCACAGCCTGTGGCAAAAAAGTTGTAGCTTTATTCGGACCAACCTCTCCCCAAAGAACAGGTCCCTTTGGAGAAGGTCATCTTGTAATTAAATCAGGACTTAATTGCAGTCCCTGTTTTAAGAAAAAATGTGAAGAGCAAAAATGTATGAGAGAAATAACCCCACAAATGGTATACAATAGGATAATTGAATGGAGGAGTTTATGAAATATCAAAAAGGTAATACCGGAAGAATTTTTATCGCAAAGTTTGAAGATGGTGAAAATCCCTTAAATGAATTGACTGAATTTGCCAAAAAAGAGAATCTCCATTGTGCCATATTTTGGTTAATTGGAGGGTTAAAAGGTGGCAGATTTGTAGTAGGTCCTGAAAATGACACACTTCCACCCATTCCAATCTGGCGTGAAATTACAGGAAATCATGAAATTATAGGAATTGGAACAATTTTCTGGCATGGTGATGAACCTAAAGTCCATTTACATGGTGTCTATGGAAGAGAAGATTTTGTAAGAATGGGATGCATGAGAGAAAATCCTGAAGTATTTCTTGTTCTGGAAGCAATAGTAATGGAAATTACTGATGTAAATGTTACAAGAGAACTTGATGAAAAATCCAAAATGATACTTCTAGAGGTATAATGATTAGAGTTAAGATTTGCGGAATAACAAATATTGAAGATGCCCTGTGGGCAGTAGAATGTGGAGCCGATGCTTTAGGATTTATATTTTATAAAAAGAGTCCACGATATATATCTCCAGAAAAAGTAAAGGAGATAATAGAGGCTCTTCCGCCATTTATAAATTTTGTTGGTGTCTTTGTAAATGAAAAAGTTGAAAAAATTAATGAAATCATAGATTTAACAGGAATTGATACAGTACAACTACATGGAGAGGAACTTCCTCAATTTTGCATTAATTTTAAAAAAGTTATAAAGGCATTCAGAGTCACTGAATCTGGAACACTCCCTGACGGAAAATATCTTGAAGAAGTTTTGCCTAATTATAAAGTATCAGCTTTCCTCATTGACAGTTTTAGTAAAGATGAATATGGAGGTACAGGAAAAACTTTTAATTGGGAAGTAGCAAAGATTGCAAAAAAATTTGGGAATATTATTCTTTCAGGTGGATTAAATGTCTTTAATGTTGAAGAAGCCATAAAAAAAGTAGCTCCCTATGCTGTTGATGTCAGTAGTGGAGTAGAAATCTACAAAGGCAAAAAGGATCATGAACTTGTAAAAAAATTTATTGAAAAAGTCAAATCAAAAAATAAAGGAGAAATAAGATGATTAATTGGTTACCTTACAAAAAAGAATCCCTTCAGAGGGCTGAACAAGAAAAAAAACCGATTTTTTTGCATATCTCTGCAAAATGGAGTATTTATTGTAAGAAAATGAAAGAAAATGTATTAGATGATCCAAAAATTAGCGAAATAATAAATAAAAATTTTATTCCTATTTTCATTGACCGTGATGAAAGACCTGATATTGACTCAGTCTATCAGAAAGCATCTTATATTATTGGACAAGGAAGTGGCTGGCCTCTTAATCTTTTTCTAATTCCGGATGGAAAACCCTTTGCAGGATTTACTTACAAAAGTAATGAAAAAAAAGATTATTTCAAGACGATAATAGAAAAAGCCCTTGAACTATATCAAACTAATCAAGAAAAAATTTCCACACGAGCACAGGTGATTATAGATGCTATAAAACCCATAGAAGTTACACCATCTGATATAAGAGAAGAAATTATTCATAATCCAGAAGAAGATATATTAAAGGAGATGGATTTTGAATTTGGAGGATTTAAAAAAACGCCTAAATTTCCAGCTTTTGCGCATATTGACCTTCTCATATGGAGATACTGGATAAAGAACAAACCATGGGTTTTCAATGGTATAGAGAAAACGCTTAAGGGTATGGTATCAGGAGGTATATATGACCATATTGAAGGCGGATTTCATAGATACTGCATTGATAAACAATGGTTAATACCTCATTTTGAAAAACTTGCAGTAGACAATGCATGGCATATTATCAATTTCCTCGATGCCTTTAAAATTTTAAAGGACTCTTTTTATAGAGAGATTGCCATGGAAACAATCGATTATATGATAAAAAATTTATTTTCTAAAGATGGTTTTTTCTGTGCAAGTCAGTTTGCCGATGAGTACTATTATACATGGGAAGAAAAAGAATTAATGGAAATCTCTGATTTGACTATAACCCTTGTTAATCAAAAAGCTATGATAGATGGAAGATTTATTCTAATAGGCAGAGATAGGGAATTAATCAAAGGACTGAGAGAAAAATTTATTTTGAAAAGAAAACAAAAAAATGCTCCTCCTGTGGATAACACTCTTTTTTGCTTTGTAAATGGAATTTGTGCCGATGCTTTTATAAAAGCTTGGAGAGCAATAAAAGACAAAAATCTTTTGAATGTGGCTCTTAAATCTATTGAAAATACACTTTCACATTTATTTATTGGTGAAAAACTTTACAGAACAACCGAAGATATTCCTGTCTTAATAGATGATTATGCCTATATGATTTCTGCACTTCTTTCAGCCTATGAAGTTACAGCTGAGGATAAATATCTACAAAGAGCTTTAAAATTAATGGATTTAGCTATGGAAAATCTATGGGATATGCAAAACGGAGGTTTTTTTGACTCTCCAGAGTCTATTTTTACAATAAGACAGAAAAATATTCATGATACTCCCTATCCATCACCAAACTCTATTATGATAATAAATCTTTTGAAATTACATGCCATAACTAAAGAAGAAAGATTTATGAATTTGGCAATTTTTGCATTGAAAGCCTTTTCAAATTTAGCCTCTGCTTATCTTTCTCCATATTATGTAAAAGCCCTGCTTAGTTATTTTGATTTGCTTACTCTAAATTTTTATACCTCTTTAGAATCTCCTCTTGGAAAAGCAACAATACATCAAATAACGCCCTTTACAGTTATCGTCCACAGGGAAAAAGACAGCAATTATATAATTCCTTCAGTTGGTTTAAAACAGTTTGATCCTATTTATAGCCCTGAGGAATTGGCAAAATTTTTAAGATTATGATAAAATGAATAAAAAATTTTTTATAGGAGGAATATTATGGAAATAAAAATTCTTGGCCCCGGATGTGCTAATTGTTACAAAGTTGAAGAGACTGTTAAAAAAGTAGTCTCCCAGCTCGGAATTCAGGCTGAAATTACACATATTAAAGATATAAAGGAAATTTTTAAATATACTCAAGTTACACCGGGATTGCTTGTTAATGGAAAACTTAAACATTCAGGATTTCCTCTTCCATCGGAGGACAAAATAAGAAATATTTTAATTGAAGAGCTCAGTTCAAAATAATTTTATCTGATAATAAAATATTTTAATTTGTGCAATTTTTGAAAATCCAATAAAATTTTTTAATGTTAGATTTTTTAACATATACTTTTCCTATTTCTGGCGTTACAACAAATATACTTATACCACCTATTGTTGCTTTCATTGTTTCTTTTTTTACTTCAATGGGAGGAGTATCTGGAGCTTTTCTTTTACTGCCCTTTCAGGTTAGTTTTCTTAACTATACGTCTCCTGGAGTCAGTGGAACTAACCATCTTTTTAATGTTATTGCAATTCCATCAGGTGTTTATAGATATCAAAAAGAAAAAAGAATTCCCTGGCCCCTTGCATGGGTTATTATAGTAGGAACAGTTCCAGGTATTATCATTGGATATTATCTGAGAATAACCATTCTTTCAGAAACAAAGTCCTTTAAATTTTTTGTAGGGCTTGTTTTGCTTTACATTGGTATTAGGCTTTTTCTTGATCTGTTTAAAAAGAAAAAATCTCAGGTACAGAAAAAGTTTGACCAGAAACTTACAAAAGACGCAGTTGTCAAAACCATATCCTTCTCATTAAATAAGACTGAATATGAATTCTGGGGGGAAAGATTTTCCTTTAGCACAATAGGCGCATTTTTTATTGCTTTTATAATAGGGATAATAGGTGGTGCCTACGGAATTGGTGGGGGATCAATTATGGCGCCCTTTTTGGTAACATTCTTTAAATTACCTGTCCATAGCATAGCAGGTGCATGCCTTATGGGAACTGCCACAGCCTCTGTTTTTGGTGTTATCTATTACGCTATTCTGCCCTCACCATCTGGGATTCAGACAACTCCAGACTGGTTACTTGGTTTGCTTTTTGGAATTGGCGGAGCCTTTGGCATATATCTTGGTGCAAGAGTTCAGAAACATGTATCTCAAAAATATATAAAGTTTATTTTATCAATCATAATCGTCTATATTGCCTTAAGATATATAATTCAATTTCTGATTTAGTTTTTCAGAGCTATTTAATTTGTAAGCTTGCCTTCAAATACTTCTTCTGCAGGACCAGTCATATACACATGTCCATCTTCTGCCCACTCAATGTGTAGATCTCCTCCCAAAAGATGAACTGTAACATTTTTTTCTGTAAAACCCTTTTTGATTGCTGCTACTGCAGTAGCACAAGCACCTGTTCCACAGGCAAGAGTTTCTCCTGCACCTCTTTCCCAAACGCGCATTGTTATTTCCCGTGGATTTTGTACAAAGGCAAATTCTACATTTGTTCTTTTTGGGAAGATTGGATGGTTTTCAATTAATGGACCATATTTATTAACAGCGAAATCCTTTGGCTCTAACGATAGAAAAATCACTGTATGAGGATTTCCCATACTTAAACAGTTAATTTTTGTATGCCATCCTGAAACTTCAAGAAGTATATCGAATGCCTGTTCTCCTTCTACATCAACAGGAATCAGAGATGGATTAAATTGGGGAATTCCCATATCTACCTGAATAAGTTCTCCTATTTTCTTAGGTTTAATAATTCCAGCAAGGGTTTCTACTTCAAGGACTTCCTTTTTAGAAAGTCCTCTATCCCAGATATATTTAGCAAAACATCTTATACCATTTCCGCACATCTCAACCTCAGAACCATCAGCATTAAATATCCTCATTTTAAAATCTGCAATCTCTGAGGGATAAAGAAGCAGTAGCTGGTCTGCTCCAATTCCAAATCGGCGATTACAATATTTAATTGCAAAATCTTGCGGATTAGGTATATCCTGTTTTATACAATCAATTAAAATAAAATCATTACCCAATCCATGCATCTTTATAAACTCTAATTTTTTATTCATAGAAGCTCCTCCGGTATATTTTCGTTTCTAATCAAATCTCGATAGGTCTCTCGTTTTCTTATCAGTGCATACTTATCCCCTTTTACTAATACCTCAGCTGCCCTTGGTCTGCTGTTATAATTCGATGACATACTAAAACCATAAGCTCCTGCACTCATAACAGCAAGATATTCACCGGGTGCAATTTTTTCTATCTGTCTTTCCTTAGCAAGAAAATCTCCTGATTCACATATAGGTCCGACTATATCTGCCAATATTTTATTTCTGCCTTTGGAAGTTACAGGATGTATTTCATGATAGGAGCCATAAAGAGTAGGTCTTATAAGGTCATTCATACCCGCATCAACTACTATAAAATTTTTTTCATCCGATGTTTTAGTATATAAAACCTTTGTAACAAGTATTCCTGCATTACCTACAATTGATCTACCGGGCTCAATTATAATTTTTCCTTTTTTATTTTTGATAAGAGGAATTAGAGCATTAGCTAAATCTTTAGGATGGGGTGGTTCTTCATCTTTATAAGTAATTCCCAGACCGCCACCAATGTCTATATATTCAATGTTCACATCAAATTTGACAAGTTTATCATATAAATCGAGAATTTTAGATAATGCCTCTACATAGGCTTTAGTTTCTGTAATTTGTGAACCTATATGTTTGTGAATTCCAATTATCTTTATATTTTCCAATGATTTAGCAAGTTTATAATAATCAAGGGCTTTTTCTATTGGAATGCCAAATTTACTTGTTTTAAGTCCCGTGGCAATATATTTATGGGTTTTTGGATCAATATCAGGATTCACTCTTAGGGCAACAGAGGCCTGTTTTTTCAACTTTTTTGCTACTTCATTTATTTTAATTAGTTCAGCTTCAGATTCTACATTAAACATTAAAATGTTACTTTTAAGGGCGAATTCTATTTCTTCCTCTGTTTTTCCAACTCCGGCAAAAACTATCCTAAAAGGCTTGATTCCTGATTTTAATGCTCTGTAAAGCTCTCCTCCTGAAACAATGTCCGCACCAAGACCTAATTGAGCAAAAAGATTAAGTATAGCTAAATTAGAATTGGCTTTAACTGCGTAGCAGATTATGTGAGGGACTTCACAAAAGGCTTCTTCGTAAGCTCTTACATGTCTAATAAGAGTTCCATAACTATAAATATAAAGAGGAGAACCAAACTCCTTTACAAGGTCCATTACAGGAACATCTTCAGCATACAACTGTCCGTTTTTATAAATAAAAAAGTGCACTTATACCTCCTCCATGATTTAATAAGAGTTAATTTATAAAATTATACACAACTTAAAACAAAATTCTAAAGTCCTTTGTCTGAACCTAAAATTGCCGATACAGAATAAAAGCAATATTTCTTTTATGCAGTCATTCCGAGGGGTTCAAGACCCCGAGGAATCTCTCTTTAAAGAATCTATCTGGTGAAAAAGGAGGAGATTCCTAAGTCGCTCACACTCCTTCGGAATGACAAAATCAGTGTTTTTCTATCGGCAATTTTAGGTCTGAAATTGCCTACCAAGAGTCGTCCTGAACTAAAGGACTAGGAACTCCTTCCTTTTGTAAAAAAGAGGAGATTTTTCACTCCGATTATGCTTCATTCAGTATAACAGTTTAAGAAAAAAGAGTCTTTTTGTATTGCCAAAATTAAGCTTTCCTGCGAAAATTGCTGATAGAAAAGAGCTGTCTTGAACGGTTTTACTTCAGTAAAAATTCTCTTTTAAAATAATGAAGAATCTTTCTTAAAGGCATTTAAAATTCGCATTGAAACAGGAATTAACTGATTTTCAATATAGTAATCTATATCAATTTTTAATGGGTCAGCTAATTCCAAAGGATATGCTCTTTCACTAATAGAGCCAGTTCCTTTCTGGATTATGTAACCTATTATACTTCCCTCCCCAACAGGAATACCTTTTTCTAAAAGTCTTTGTGCAGCTATTACATGAGGTGAGATAAGTTTATATTCTGATACAGGTTTTGATAATTGTTCATAAACAACAAGGTCTTTTAGCTCATATTTACCTTCTTTTAATGCTTTTATTCTCTCATTGAGATATTCAAAGGCTCCTTCAATATCTTCATCGATTAGACATATTTTCAATATTTCCTGTTGGGTTTGTCTGGCATACTTTGATAGATCTCTTCTTACTACCTCAAGTCCTCTGACTTTGAGCCTACCTTTTTCATCTATTAAGGCATATCTTTTTTTAGCTACTCCGCCAGATTCTCTTGGTACAAAAAGTCCTTTAACATAAAAGTCCTCAAGGTCAAGCCTCATCATACCTGGTAAATAGTCATTGATTTCCTTGATAAATTTTTCAAGAGACTCTTTTTTATCATCTACTTTTAAAAAAGCTGAATCAGTATCTCCATAGATTGCATGAAATCCCCTTTGTTCAGCTCTGTTAAGAACCTCCTTTATCCAATATCTTCCCAGAGAAGTTATGGATTCAGCACATTCCTTTGAATACCATCTACTTGCTGGATAGGCATAATAGCCATAGGAAGCATTTATAATTGTCTTTAATGCCCTTTGTTTTGTATCAAGTAAAAGATATTCATGGGTCGTTGATTCAAGTTTTTTTAATTGTTTTTTTAGTTCGAGTCTTTCAACTAACAATTCCTTTATAACCTCAGATTCAAAACCTTTTCGATTTTTACAAAACCAATAGGGAAGGTCTGGAATTTTATAGCCATCATCTTTACAACACTGACAGTTAAGAGTATCTATCGATATATTATATGTGGCAATTATTGATGGATAAAGGGAGGCAAAGTCAACAACTGCTATTCCTTTGTGAAGCCCTACCTCTGGTTCTTTTACAAAACCTCCTTCATAAGTAATCTTCTGACGCTCCTTTATTTCATCAAACTTTGGTTGATTTGGAATTACTCTTTTTTGTTTTTTAGCTTTTTTTATGTAATACCATTCAACAAGCTGACTATAGGGCATCCTTGAGGTATCAAAGAGGGATTGCCCTGTTATCCTTGTTAACTCCTCTATATCGGGTAGCAGAATTTTGTTAAGTTCATAGACAAGTTCGCTGTCCTTTAAACAGTATCTTGCAAATTTATCAAGCTCATGTCCCTTATCCCATGCTTCAAGCATTTCTTCGTATTCCATATCAAGTTTAGTATCACCTAATAGTTCAGTAGCTACATTTTTAAGGGTCAGTTGTTCACTTTGAAGCATAGGAGAAAGTATATTGAAAACAAAATTAAATATGTCAATATGAACTCTACCAATAAGTCTTGCTGTAGTAAATCTTGCTCTTTTTGAAAGGGTTATTCCTGAGTTATCTCTTGAGAGAGCACTAATATTTACTTTAAGTTGTTTTGCCCTTTCTCTTAATATTGGCATATCGTAGAGGTCTGTATTGTATCCAACAATTATATCGGGATCATAACTGTTAACTATATCAATGAAGGTTTTTATGAGTTCCTTTTCATCCTTTACGATTAATGTATCAATACTGTACTGTGCTTTCTGATAGGTAATAATTTTTGAAATATCCTTGCTGAAAAGGGAAATCATAACAATAGAAGGTGTTCCTCTTTGCACTTCAAGAACTTCCATATCAAAGGCAAGAATTTTTATGTCAGGGTTAGGTAAATCAACTATTCTAAAATTCCTAATTTTATCTCCTTCTACTTCAACATCGAGCCAATTTAAACATGATATACCTCTCTCTGCAAGATACATTCTGTATGGAGAAATCTGGTATTCAAACTCATCAATAACTGAACCTGAGCCACCTCTTTTTGATTCAAGAATTTTTATTTCATCCCTTACTTTTTGCAAATCCTGATGTCTCTCTGTAAAAATTCTTATAAACTCTCTGTCTTCGCCATAAAAATTGCATCTGTCTGTTTTAATATCTTTTACTTTTATATTTTTCCTTTTTATTATTTCTTCAATTTCCTTTAATGCCCTATCCATATCTGCTGGTAAAATAAGAAAAGAAGGTACATAAGAGGGATCAATAAGTTTAATCCTCTCACCTTTTTCTGTAATACCAAAGAGAATGATATCAGATTTATAATCTATGTCTATTAGATAAAATAGCATTGCTGTGCGTCCTTTTCTATCAAGGCTTCTTTAGGAAGATTAAAGTATCCTATTCTTATACTTGGGAACTCTTTCTTGATCATTTTTATGAGTTTTTTAATTCCTATGACTCTTCCCTTAGGTGCAGGTACATTATTCATATAAACATAGGGATCAATAGAAAGATTTCTCATCTGAATTAAATCAACAGGACAATCTTTTAAAAAACTAAAAAGTTTTTCAATTTCATCTTCTGAATCATTATAACCAGGAAAAGTAAGATAATTAATACTTGTAAAAAGTCCTAACTCTTTTGATATCCTGATTGTTTTCAGCACATCCTGAAATTTGTAATTTTTAGGTCTGTAATAAGCATTGTATATATTCTCATCGAAAGAGTTAATGCTGACTCTTATACTGTCAAGTCCGGCTTTTTTTAGTATTGGTATTACCTTAGGAAGTGAGCCGTTTGTATTTATATTTATTATGCCATAATTAGTTTTCCTCCTGATCATAGCAATTGCTTTTTCAATAACTTTATATTGAAGTAAAGGTTCCCCTTCACATCCTTGCCCAAAACTAACAATTGGTTCTTCTGCCTCACAAAGATGTGGGACTGCTATATCAGTAATTTCTTCTGGTGTAGGAACAAAAGTAATTCTTTCTTGTGAGGGGCAACAATCACCAGCTTGTTTAGATAGACAACCAATACATTCAGAATTACATACTGGAGAAGTAGGAAGAGGTGCTTCCCATCTGCATAAGAAAACATTTTTAGCAGCAAAGCAATTATATATTAAAGCGCATATCTCAAGTTGTTTAAAAAGTCTATTGTTATTGAAAAATTTCTTTTTTTTATTCACTTGTTCCATCACTTTTCTGTCATCATGGCATCGAGGATCAGCTTTTTTCATCCATGCCACTTTTATAGCAGAAGCATATATTTTACCTTTATACCATGCAACAGCAGTGTAAGACCATAGTGGGAGAGTAGGAGTTATATTCGTTTTTTCAAAGGCAGGCAAATGAGTTCTTGTATATCCTGGTGGTAAAAAAGCAGCAACGGGGAAATATCCCTTTATTCTCTCTACCAATCCTGCATCATTAAGTCCCAGTGGAATTGCCTGGGGAATGTAAAATAATTTACTCCCTTCAGGAAGAGGAATAAGGTCTTTTTCAGTCAAAGATACAATACATTTTCTCTCCATACCAAGAGCATCATAATCATAGGACTCGAAAATTTCCCCTTTTTTATTGGAAAGAAGAACTTTTGGTCTCATTGAATAAATTATAACAAAAAAATTGCATATATTGAGTTTTTTTTGGTATAAAATAATATAAAGGCTTCCTGCCCTGTTCGTGATGGAGGAAAAGGGGATCCGGCAGTTAGGTCCGTTAGGGAGCCAGCGTAGGTAGCGGTGTGCATGCCTCTTCGGAGGAAGCCTAACCTACCTACAAGGCACCCACTTGTCCGAGTGGGATCTAACTTTCCTACCACACGGCAGGGTGGGGGTTATGATGATAGTGGAGAGATCCACTTTAGATAGATGTGAAATAAAGGCAAGTAGCCAAATATTTTTTTAATATTTTTTATAGATTTTTGCCTATCCACATCATCATATACCCTCATGGAAGCCATTCAAAAATAATATTTTTGGGGGTGTTAAATGGAATTAATATATATTCTTTTAGCCATAATTCTTGGTACTGCTTCTGGTTATGGTGTATATATATACAAAAAAAATAAACTTAGTGAAGAAAAATTAAAAATAAAAGAAGAAGTTCAGAAAATCTTAGATGAAGCAAAACGAGAAGCTGAATCAATAAAGAAAGAAGCTGAAACAATCAAAAAAGAAGCTCATCTTTCTGCAAAAGAGATTGTCTATCAGTTAAAATCTGAAGCTGAAAGAGAAATAAAAGAAAAATCTAAAGAAATTGCCTATCAGGAAAAAAGAATTAGACAAAAGGAAGAGCTTCTTGATCGCAAATTAGAGCAGGTTGAAAGAAAAGAATCTGAATTAAGTAAAGTAGAAAAAGATTTAATAACAAGGGAAAAACAAATTCATGATAAAGAAAGCTATTACAATCAATTAATTAAAGAACAACAATTACTACTGGAAAAAATAGCTGGCATGAAAGAAGAGGAAGCAAAACAAGAGCTTTTTAGGCGAATTGAACAGGAAGCTAAATTTGAAGCAGCTAAATTAATCAAGAAAATAGAAGATGAAGCAAGACAGGAGGCAGATAAAAAAGCTAAAGAAATTTTAAGTCTTGCCGTGCAAAGATATGCCAGTGACTATGTTGTTGATGCCACAGTAACAGCAGTAAGTCTTCCTAATGATGAAATGAAGGGTAGAATAATAGGAAGAGAAGGTAGAAATATCAGAGCCTTTGAATCTTTAACAGGAGTTGACCTTGTAGTTGATGATACACCTGAATTGGTAATTCTTTCCTCTTTTGATCCAATAAGAAGAGAAGTTGCAAGAATAGCTCTTGAAAGGCTTATTACAGATGGTCGAATCCATCCTGCAAGAATAGAAGAAGTTGTTGAAAAAGCTCGAAGAGATGTTGAAATATCAATAAAAGAAGAAGGGGAAAAAGCTGTATTTGAACTTGGACTTAGTGGCATTCATCCTGAAATAATTAAACTAATTGGTAGACTAAAATATAGAACTTCCTATGGACAGAATGTTTTGCAACATTCAAAGGAAGTTGCATGGTTAAGCGGAATTATGGCTGGAGAAATCAGAGCAAATGTAATTTTAGCAAAAAGAGCAGGGCTCTTACATGATATTGGTAAAGCAGTAGATCATGAAATGGAAGGCTCCCATCAGGAAATAGGTGCTATGCTTGCAAGAAAGTATGGAGAAAGTGAAGAAGTAATTAATGCCATTTTGTCCCATCATGAAGATGTAGAGTTTAGTTGTGTGGAATCTGCATTAGTAGCAGCTTCAGATGCTCTTTCAGCAGCCCGTCCAGGTGTAAGAAGAGAGACAATTGAAAGTTACATAAAAAGACTGACTAAACTTGAAGAACTTGCCATGTCTTTTCAGGGTGTGCAGAACTGTTATGCCATTCAGGCTGGAAGAGAAATAAGACTTATTGTTAGACCAGATATGGTTACAGATGAAGAATGTGCCCTTATTGCAAGAGAACTTAGTAAAAGAATAGAAAAAGAATTAAGCTACCCAGGGCAAATAAAAGTAACTGTAATCAGAGAATCAAGATTTATCGAATATGCAAAATAACGAAACATTAAAAGTCCTCTTTATTGGTGACATAGTAGGTAAATCAGGAAGACAGATTATTAAAACATTACTGCCTAAATTGATTGAAAAATATAATATAGAATTAGTAATTGCAAATGGAGAAAATGCAGCAGGAGGTTTTGGATTAACTGAAAAAGTCGCAACAGAACTCTTCTCTTATGGAATTGAAATAATAACCACAGGAAATCATGTATGGGATAAAAAAGAAGCAATTCCATATATTGCAAAAGAATCAAGAATACTAAGACCGATAAATTATCCTGAAGGAGTTCCCGGCATAGGAAGTAATATATTAAGAACAAAAAAAAACAAATTAGTTGGTATTATAAATGCTTCTGGAAGAATTTTTATGAATACCCTTGATTGTCCATTTAGAGTTACAAAAAAAGAAGTTGAAAGAATAAAAAATCAAACAAATTTAATTTTAATAGACTTTCATGCTGAAGCAACGTCAGAAAAAATTGCATTTGCTATGTATCTAGATGGAAAAGTTAGTGCTGTGATAGGCACTCACACACATGTCCAAACTGCCGATGAAAAAATTTTACCTAAAGGAACAGCTTACATTACTGATGTAGGAATGACGGGTCCTGAATATTCAATCATTGGTTTTAAAGAGGATGAGATAATTGAAAAATTCTTATATCAGCTACCAAAAAAGTTCGAAGTTTCAGCAAAACCGTCCATACTTTCAGCAGTATACCTTGAGATAGATGCTAATAGTGGTAAAGCCCAAAAAATAGAAAGAATAATGCTCAGGCAAAATTAGTTCCTTAAATTGAATCTAAAAGTTCAATATCTATTAAAAAATTTTATTTACTAAAATTACCGATAGGAAGGATCAATTTTTTAGGATTTTGTCATTCCTTCGATTCCCTAAGTACTGCGTCTGACTATGAGCCTGAAATGAAATAAATGTCAGAGAGCCTCCGCCTTAGACTCAGGACAAAGCTTCAGGGACATAAAACCTTCAGAATAAGCAAATAAGAGAAAAAGAGCCTATTTTTCTAATGGCAATTAAAATAAAAATTTAAATATAAAAAAACCAGCAAATAAAATAGTTTGACATTTAAAAGAATCCTGTTTTATTATTCTATTTATGGAACTTACAGTTATTGATCTTATTAAACAAACAGGAATTGTTGCAAAGATTGTTCTAATTATTCTCCTTTTCTTTTCAATTTTTTCATGGGCAATTATTTTTTACAAAATTAAAGTTTTTAAGGGAATGAGATATGAAAATGAACGTTTTTTTGATTTATTTATAAGTACAAACAACCATAAAGACCTTTTTTCCTCGGCTAAAAGATTTGAATTAAGCCCCCTCGCTTCCCTTTACAGAGGAATATTTTCAGAAATTTCAAGAAAAAATCCTTCTGATAAGCCAAATAACTTAAATCTTGAATTTATTGTAAAAAAATATTCTTCTGAAGAAATTAATAAAATTCAAAGTTACCTGGGCTTTCTCGCAACAACAGCATCTACTACTCCCTTTATTGGACTTTTTGGCACTGTCTGGGGTATTATGGATGCCTTTCGTAGTATAGGAATAAAAGGAACTGCTTCACTTGCCACAGTTGCTCCAGGAATTGCCGAAGCATTAATAGCAACAGCAGCTGGACTCTTCGCTGCAATACCTGCTGTAATTGCCTATAATTACTTTACAAATCAAGCAAATAAAATTATTCATGAATTAAATGACTTTTCTGAGACAATATTGAAATATCCATGGCAGGATTAATACCTCGTAGAAAATCAGCGCTTGCTGAAATTAATGTTGTCCCATTAGTTGATATAATGCTTGTGTTGCTTATTATTTTCATGATTACTGCTCCACTTATGCAACAGGGAATTGATGTTAATTTACCAAAAGCAAAGGGGAAAAGTATTGAAGAAGCAGAAAAAATTAATATTGTTGTAACAAAAGAAGGAAAAATTTATGTTAATGAAAAATTATCAAAGATGCAAGAATTACAATCTCTTCTTTCAACCTTTAAAGATTCTAATGTAGCTGTTTTACTAAAAGCAGATAAAGATGTTCCCTACGGACTTGTTGCAGAGGTTATGGGTGAAATTAAGGCTTCTGGAATAGAAAGAATTGGAATGATAACAGAACCTAAAGAAAATCAATGACAACAAAAATTTCATCTTCTCTTTTTCTATCAATCATTTTTCATATTTTATTTATCCTCCTTCTAATATTTGGAATAAGAAATTCTACCTATGACTTGAAAAATATTACCTATATAACTTTAATGAATGAATCTATTAATAATAAAATTATTAATAATTCAAATCTACAAAATACAGAGAAAAATGAAATTGCCAAATTAAATCCCATTGTGAAACAAATAGAAAAAATTAATGAAAAAAAAATTAAATCAGACGAAGAACTTCTTGAGGAAAGACTTTCTGCAATAAGAGCAAAAAAAAGAATTCAGGAAATCGCAATTTCTAATTCTTTAAAATCTAATACAGCATTGTCTGATAATAAACTAAATTCAAATAAAACAGAAGATGGTGTTTCATCAAGTTATCTTTCTATTATTTCAGGACTTATAAGACAGAACTGGAATATACCCGATACTATTCCTAAAAACCTTGAAGCCATTGTATCAGTAAGAATACTCTCAAACGGACAGGTAATTATTGAAAAATTTGAAAAGAGTTCTGGAAATACAATATTTGATTCTTCTGTAATAATAGCTCTTAAAAAATCATCTCCTCTGCCTCCACCAAAATATGAAGTAATTGTTGGATTAAGGTTTAAGCCATGAAAGTAGTATTTAAAAAAATTAAGGTTATTGTTTTAATAGTTATTATTTCTTTAACCTTTATACCTTATTCATCCTTTGCTGAAAAAATTTATATTGATATTACTCAACCTGGAATAAAAAAACTCAGCATTGCCTTAGAAGGTTTTGAAGGAATTTCAAAGGTTAGTAACACCATAAAAGAGGAACTTGAATTTACAGAGTATTTTAAGATTTTTGGACCTTTTCCTTATAGGGATGAAAAATTTGACCCTCTATTATGGAAATCAACTGATGTGGAAATAGTTATAAGAGCTTTAATTTTTGGCAAGATAGAAGTTAAAGTCTACACTGTAACCTCAGAGTCTCCAATATTTATAAAACAATACCCTCTACAGGACAATGAATATACAGGTAAACTTATTGCTTCTGATATTTACAGATTGCTTACAGGAAAAAACTCTCCATTTTTTAATCGATTTGCTTTTGTCAGGAAATTTAAAAATTCAATGGGAATTTTTATAAGCAACTGGAATGGAAAACAAATTCAAGATACAGCCATTAGAAGAGAAATTATTTCAAGAGTTGTTCTCAAGGATAATAAAATTTTTTACTCATCTCTTCAAAATAGATTCTGGCATATCGAAGTATTTGATATTTTCAATAAATCTAATAGAGAAATTATAAAAAGCAGAAATTTACTTAAAC
>Ga0197142_1001668_pt1 | contig 20091 bp, 16 predicted proteins | sample GBS60_MetaG_FD_148614 | JGI IMG/M metagenome (GOLD analysis project Ga0197142, IMG submission 148614) | Sediment microbial communities from Great Boiling Springs, Gerlach, Nevada, United States - GBS 60_MetaG | ecosystem: Environmental > Aquatic > Thermal springs > Hot (42-90C) > Sediment... | reverse complement strand
ACCGCCACCGGGAGCGCTTGGCCGAGCTCGCGCCGCGGGTCTTCCGCCTGCAGCTCGGTGGGGCGGTGGGCGACCGTGCCGATCTCGGCCCGGCGGCCGCCGAGATCGCCGATCGGGTCGCCGATGCGTTGGGCCTCGCCCGGGCCGAACGCGCCACTCACGCCGAACGCGACGGCATCGTCGAACTCACGACCTGGCTCGCCCTCGTCGCGGGATCGCTCGGTAAGATCGGCCAGGACGTGGCCATCCTCGCCCAGGACGAGGTGGCGCAGCTCCACGTCGAAGGTGGCGGGACCTCCTCGGCGATGCCGCACAAGGTCAATCCGGTCGGCGCCGAGGTGCTCGTCGCTTCGGCGCGCTTCGCCGGGGCGCTGGCCGGTGCGATGCACCAGGCGTCGGTCCACGAGAACGAGCGCTCGGGGGCCGCCTGGACGCTCGAATGGTTGGCTCTGCCGCCACTCGTCCTCTCGACCGGTGCGGCGACGTTGCGGGCCCTCGACCTCCTCGAGCGGCTCCGGCTGCCCGAGGCCTAGGGCACGGACGACGCGTCCGCGCCATGCTCGATCTCGTCGACGTCACTTTGCGGGTCGCCGGACGACCGCTCCTCGAGCACGCCTCGCTCCATCTTCCGGCAGGTGCGCGCATGGCGTTGGTCGGCCGCAACGGTACCGGCAAAACGAGCCTCTTGCGGCTGATCGCGGGCGAGCTGCAACCCGATTCGGGCGCGGTGCACCTGCAGGCGGGCGTGCGGATCGGCACCGTGGCGCAAGAAGCACCCGGCGGCGCGCTCACGCCGCTCGAGGCGGTCCTCACCACCGACCGCGAGCGAACGGCTCTCCTCGCCGAACGCGAGCGCGCCTCTGCCGAGCGCCTGGTCGAGATCGAAGAGCGGTTGCGAACGATCGGCGCCGGCGCGGCCCCGGCGCGGGCGGCACGGATCTTACGTGGGCTCGGCTTCGACGAAGCAGCGCAGGCCCGCCCGCTCGCTTCGTTTTCCGGCGGCTGGCGGATGCGGGTGGCGCTCGCGGCCGTGCTCTTCCTGGAGCCGGATCTTCTGCTCCTCGACGAGCCGACGAACCACCTCGACCTCGAGGCCACGCTCTGGCTCGAGGCTCATCTCGCGACCTACCCGCGCACGCTGTTGCTCGTGAGTCACGACCGCGACCTGTTGAACCGCGTGGCGGATCGGATCTGCCACCTCGAGGGCCGCAAGCTCACCGTCTACAGCGGCAATTACGACGCCTTCGAGCGGCAGCGGGCGGCGAAGCTCGCCCGCGATGCCAAGCTACGCGCCCGGCAGGAGGCCGAGCGTGCGCGGATCCGGGCGTTCGTGGACCGGTTCCGCTACGAAGCCAGCAAGGCCCGTCAAGCACAGAGCCGGCTCAAGATGCTCGCCCGAATGGAGCCGGTCACGCAGGCCCCTATCGAGCCCGATGATCGCTTCGACCTACCGGCCGGGCGGATCCCGCCACCACCGCTGATCACCCTCGAGAACGTCCGCGTCGGCTACGAGGAGCGGGTCGTGCTCGACCGGCTCGATCTACGGATCGACCCGGACGATCGGATCGCGCTCCTGGGAGCCAACGGTAACGGCAAGTCGACTTTCGCCAAGCTCTTGGCCGGGCGCCTTTCGCCGATGGCCGGAACGATCACGCGGGCCCGTGGGCTCGTCGTCGGCTTCTTCGCCCAACACCAAATCGAGGAGCTCGACCCCGAGGCGACCGCCTTCGAGCATCTGGCGCGGCGGCTGCCGCGGGAAGGCGAGCAGGCCTTACGGGAACGGCTCGCGCGCTTCGGCCTCGGGCAAGACCGGGCCATCACCCGTGCCCGTCACCTTTCGGGCGGCGAGCGGTCGCGCCTCGCTTTGGCGCTCACCTGTCTCGAACCGCCGAACCTCTTGATCCTCGACGAGCCGACGAACCACCTCGACATCGAGTCGCGCGAAGCCCTCGTCGAAGCCCTGAACGCGTTCGAGGGCGCGGTGGTTCTGATCAGCCACGATCGTCACCTCGTCGAAGCGACCGCGGACCGCCTTTGGCTCGTGGCGCAAGGCACGGTTCGTCCCTTCGACGGGGATGTCGACGACTATCGGCGGCTGTTGCTCGAGGCCTCGACCGGCCGCAAGGCCGAACGCCCGACCCCGCGCCCGATCGATCCCAGAAACTCGGCAGCCGAGCGCCGCGCGCGGTTGGCACCGCTGCGCCAGAGGGCACGGGCAGCCGAGCGGGAAATCGAAGAGCTGACCGAGCGCCGCGCGGCGATCGAGCGCGAGCTCGGCGATCCCGCGCTCTACCGCGACGGCTCGGCCGTGGCCGCGCGCCGCCGGGAGCTCGCCGAACTGGTCGAAAAGATCGCCGCGGTAGAGGCCCGCTGGCTCGAGGCCGAAGCCGAGATCGAGGCGATCGAGAGCTGCTCGTCCGCGGTTTGAACCTCTCGTCGACGAAAAATGTTGAACCTCTCGCCGACGAAAAAAGGCGCAGCGAACCGCGCCCCGGGTCGTTCGAGACCCCCTCGTCAGCGGCGAGCGAGCAGGTCGCCGACGTCGAGAAGGACGAACTCGTTGGCGTCGGCGGTGTTGGGGAGACGGCCGGCCGAGAAGGGCAGGTTGTTGTCGTTGGCGACGACGATGTGGCGTTCGTCGACGATGTCGACGTCCTCGATCGTCACGAACGGAAAGGTGAAGCGACCGTCGATCGTTCCCGTTTTCGCGACACCCTTCGGGTCGGCGATGTCCAAGAGGTCGACGTAGGCGACCTTCTTGACCAAGCCGGCGTCGTTCGCTTGCGCCATGTCGACGAGATAGACCCGCTTGAACTCGGCGACCTTCGGGAAGCAGCCGACCTTCTGCTCACCCTTGCACAGCAAACGCGGGTCACCCTCGTTGTTGTCGCGCTCGATCACCAGAGCCCGGGTGGCGTCGATCATGTTGAAGTCGCCGATGTTGTTACCGGCGATCTCGAGCGCATATTTCCAGCTTTTGCCAGTCCATTTACGCGCTTGGACGTCGAACTCGAGAATACGGAGCACCTCTTTACCGCCGACGGTTTCGACGGCCGGCGGATCCCCGATGTAGATCGGCCCTTCGAGCATCGCGTAGAGGAACCGGCCATCGGGCGAAGCCGCCACGCCCTCGTAGCCGCGCGAACGGCGCACCTCGAAGCGGACCGGGCCGGGCGTGGCCGGGGTGCCGACGGCGTGGTGATCGGGAGAGCGGACCACCTTGCCGTCGATCTCGGTCTCGTAGAAGCCGACCACCTTGCCGGTGCGGTCGACGGCGATCAGGTACGGGCCGAACTCGTCGCCGATCCAGTGAAGATCACCGACCGTTTGGATCGACTCGATATCGAGATCGGCGCCGGTGAGGTAGCGCTCCCGCGTGAATTCGTTGACGATCCGGAACGGGATCACCTTGTCCGGATCGTGCAAGAAGACGGACTTCGTCAAGCGCACCCGGCCGGTTTGCCAGTCGGTCGTCACTTCGTGGAACGAGAGCAAGGCGTCGGGAGAATTCCCCTTGCTGCCGAAACCGTTGTCGATCACGACGCGGAACCGGTCGCGGGCCAAGGTCTCGATGCCCGAGAAGCCCTGGACCGGCTGGCCCACGAAGGGCAGGGCGATCCCCGTGGTGCGGCCGTCGAGGAACGACTTGCCTTCGACCGCCGCGATCTCTTCGACGCGCCGGTTGGCGATCGCGGCGAACCGACCGGAAACAACGAACGCCGGGCCGGCCTCGACGGGCGGGGCCATGAAGCTCATGGCCGGCAGGCTCGCATGCCCGACGAGGGTCGCTTTGACCGCCTCCGCTCCCCAGAGCGGAGCGGTCGAGGCCGTGCCGACCAGCAGGCCGAGGCCGAGCCGGGACAACCATGTACGCATGGTGCTTCCGTTCACTTCCTTTCCCGGATGGCTCGCTCCTAGAGCCGGTCCGTGACGGTCGTGCGAAAGTTCGGAGGCGGATGCGACGCAGGCCGGATCAGACTCGGTCGAGGGCGAGTTCTTCGGCCAGGATCTCGAGCGCCATGCGCAAAAGGTTCACGGACGCCTCCCGCGTCATGAACCCGGCGTGCGGCGTCAAGGTCGTGTTGGAGAGTGCTCGAAGCGGGCTTTCCGCCGGCAACGGCTCCTCGGTGAAGACGTCGAGGGCGGCGTGGGCGATCCGCCCCTCGCGCAACGCCTCGACGAGCGCCGCCTCGTCGACGATCGCCCCGCGCGCGGTGTTCACGAAGATGGCGCCCGGCTTCAAGAGCGCGAGCTTGTCGCGGTCGAGAAGACCTCGCGTATACTCGTTCAACGCCAGATGCACCGAGACGACGTCCGAGCGGCGCAGCAACTCGTCGAGCGCCACGGCCTCGCACGGCAGATCACCGGGTACGCCCGACCGGTTCCAAGCCAGCACTCTCATCCCGATGCCGGCACACAGTCGGACCATCTCGCGGCCGATCCCGCCCGTGCCGATCACGCCAACCGTTTTGCCCAAGAGCTCGATGCTGTTCTTGGGTTGGAACAGGCCGGCCCGGACGTCGCGGTCCATCTCGGCGATCCGGTGGGCGGCGGCCAGCATCAAGGCGAAGGCGTGCTCGGCCACGCTCCGGTCACCGTAGCCTTTGTAGCTGCGGACCCGGATACCGAGCCGCTCGGCGGCGTCGAGGTCGATGAAGCTCGCGGCACCGGTTCCGAGGAAAACGATGCAGCGCAGTTCCGGGCAGCGCTCCAGGATCTCGGCCGTGAACCGGCTGTGGTCGTTCAAAATGTGGCTGCGCCCGGCGCACAGCCGGACGAGATCGTCCCCGGCCGGGTCCCCGACATGGATCTCGAGCTCGGGCACGATGTCGGATAGTCCCTCGCGGTAGAGCTGCTCGAGGAACGGCGGGCAATCGACGAACAGGGGTCGCACGGGTCTCCTCCCGAGCCGGGGCCGGCGGCGCCAAGATGCCCCCCTCGCCGCGATTTGGCGAGCGCCGAGCGGGCGAGCCGGGGGGTGCATCGACCCCTTGGCGGACGCCCGCGGGCGTGCCAAGCCCTCTGCCCGTGACGGGATGGGAGGCTGCGCGATGACCCGGATGTCGCCGTCCGAAGCGTTCGTCGAAACCCTGGTGGCGCACGGCGTCACCGACGTCTTCGGGATCGTGGGCTCGGCCTACATGGACGCCCTCGATATCTTTCCGGCGGCCGGGATCCGCTTCTGGTCGGTTGCGCACGAGCAGAACGCCGCGCACATGGCTGACGGCTACAGCCGGGCCTCCGGTCGGCACGGGGTGTGCATCGCCCAGAACGGTCCCGGGATCACGAATTTCGTGACCGCGATCGCCGCCGCCTACTGGGCGCACAGCCCGGTGGTCGCGATCACTCCCGAGACGGGCTCCATGACGATCGGCCTCGGCGGCTTCCAAGAGACCGAGCAGCTGCCGATCTTCTCGAAGATCACCCGCTATCAGGCGCACGTGAACCGCCCGGAGCGGATCGCCGAGCTTACACATCGCGCCTTCCAGCTCGCTATGCTCGAGCGAGGACCTACCCAGGTCAACATTCCGCGCGATTATTTTTACGGCGAGTACGACTACACGATCCCCAGGCCGATCACCGTGCGTCGGGCCGCCGGCTCACCGGAGAGTCTGGACGAGGCCACAGCTCTTCTCGCCCGCGCCCGCTTTCCCGTCATCCTCGCGGGCGGCGGCGTGATCATGTCCGACGGGCAGCGCGAGGTGGTAGCGCTCGCCGAGCATCTCGAGGCGCCGGTCGTCTGCTCGTATCTGCACAACGATGCCTTTCCGGCCTCCCATCGGCTCGCCTGCGGCCCGCTCGGCTATCAAGGCTCCAAGGCAGCGATGCGGATCTTGGCACAGGCCGACGTCGTGCTGGTCCTGGGCTCACGACTCGGCCCGTTCGGTACCCTGCCACAGTACGGCATCGACTATTGGCCGCAACAGGCGAAGATCATCCAAGTCGACGCCGACCATCGCGTGCTCGGGCTCGTGAAGAACGTGGACGTCGCCGTCCACGGGGACGCCAAGGGCGCGGCGCGCGAGATCCTCGCCCGCTTGGAGCGAGCGAACGTGGCGATTGCGGCGCGTGCCAACGCCGCCGAGCGGCTCGCCGAGGTCGACCGACAGAAGCGGGCATGGGCGGAAGAACTCGAGAGCATGTCGAGCGCCGAAGGCTCGCCGATCGCGCCGCGCCGGGCGCTTCGCGAGCTGGCCCGTGCGTTGCCGAAAGGTAGCATGGTCACGACCGACATCGGCAACGTCTGCTCCATCGCGAACAGCTACCTCGACTTCGACGAAGCACCCTCCTTTTTTGCCGCGATGAGCTTCGGTAATTGCGGCTACGCCTTTCCGACCGCGATGGGCGCCAAGGTGGCGCGGCCCGATCGGCCTGCCGTGGCTTATGTCGGCGACGGGGCCTGGGGGATGAGCCTCAACGAGGTGCTCACTTGCGTGCGTGAAAACATCGCGGTGGTCGCCGTGGTTTTCAACAATGGCCAGTGGGGCGCGGAGAAAAAGAACCAAATCGATTATTACGCCAGCCGTTTCCTCGGCACGAACTTGAAAAATCCGAGCTTCGCCGCCGTCGCACGGGCGATGGGTGCGGACGGCGTCACGGTCGACCATCCCGAGCAGGTGGGCGACGCGCTCAAGGCTGCGCTGGCCTCCGGACGTCCGACCGTTCTCGAGTTGATGCTCACCCAGGAACTGGGTGAGCCGTTCCGCCGCGACGCCTTGAAGAAGCCGCGCCGCCTCCTCCCGAAATACGCGGCTTACACGGTGGTCTGAGAAGGAGCGGGACCTGTCCGCGCTCAGCGGTTCCAGGGATTGCGCTGCCAAACGCTGCCGCGCGCGGTTCCGGTTTCGGGGACGCTGCCGCGCCGCCGGGCCGCGGGTGCCGCCCGCCGCGGCTGCACCTCGTAGCCGCCCGGGCCCATCGTCCGGGCGAGCTCGACCAAGGCGGCCACACGGCTCTCGGTCGGGGGGTGAGTGCGGAACAGGTTGTCGACCCCACCCATCCGCAACGGGTTCACGATGAAAAGATGGGCGGTCGCGGGATGGTGCTCGGCCGTGGGCATCACCCGTTGCTCGGCCAGCGCCTCGATCCGCTGCAAAGCCCGGGCGAGCCAGAGCGGCTGACCGCAGATCTGGGCACCGAGCCGGTCGGCTGCGTATTCGCGGGTGCGCGAGATCGCGAGCTGGACGAGCATCGCGGCGAGTGGCGCGAGGATCACAACGAGCAGCGCGCCGAGCGCCCCGAGCGGATGTCGATTCTCCGATTCGCGCGAGCCGCCGAACAAGAAGCCGAATTGGGCGAGCATGCCGATCGCACCCGCGATCGTCGCGGCGACCGTCATGATGAGCGTGTCACGGTTCTTGATGTGGGCGAGCTCGTGGGCGATCACGCCCGCGAGCTCTTCGCGCGGGAGTGTCTCGAGGATCCCGGTCGTGACCGCAACCGCCGCGTGCCCTGGATCTCGGCCCGTGGCGAAAGCGTTCGGCTGGTCGCTCGGGATCAGGTAGATGGCGGGCATCGGCAGATCGGCCCGCCGGGCGAGCTCGGCGACCATGTCCCAGAGCTCGGGCGCGGTCGCCCGGCTCACCGGTTGCGCGCCGTGCATGTGCAGGACCATCTTGTCCGAGTTCCACCAGGCGAACCCGTTCGTGGCGAGTGCGATGAGGAAAGCGACGAAAAGCCCACCCTCACCGCCGATCGAATAGCCGACGGCCAGAAAGAGCGCGGTCATGGCCGCGAGGAGGAGCCCGGTCTTGACCAGGTTCATGGCTTCGCTCCGGTTCCGGGAACCGACGAACAGTTGGCGTGGCGGGGCTCGCCTGCCAAGGGCTCGTGCTTGCCGTGACCAGGGGTCGCGGCGACAATCGGTGACGTTTTTAAGACACGGGTCGCGGGCGAAGGGGGAGGTGCCATGAGCGCTTGGGACGAGGGAGCGCCGAAAGCAGGGGGCCCGGTGACATCCGAGGAAGCGCTCGAGGTCCATGCCCGCGGCCGGCCCGGGAAGATCGAGATCACGCCGACCAAACCTTTGGCTACGCAGCGCGATCTCTCTCTCGTCTACTCTCCGGGGGTGGCGGCACCCTGTCTCGTGATCGCGAAGGACCCCTCCAAGGCCTACGACTACACGGCCAAAGGCAATCTCGTCGCCGTCATCTCGAACGGCACGGCGGTCTTGGGGCTGGGCAATCTCGGGGCCCTCGCCAGTAAGCCGGTGATGGAAGGCAAGGCCGTTCTCTTCAAGCGGTTCGCCGACATCGACAGCATCGACCTCGAGATCGACACGACCGACGTCGAAGCATTCGTGCAGTGCGTAAGTCTGCTGGGTTCGACTTTCGGCGGCATCAATCTCGAAGACATCAAGGCTCCCGAATGCTTCGTCATCGAGCAGCGACTGCAGGAGCTCTTGGACATTCCGGTGTTCCACGACGATCAGCACGGGACAGCGATCATCGCCGCGGCCGGCCTGATCAATGCGCTCGATCTCACCGGACGGTCGCTGCGGGATGTACGGATCGTGATCAATGGCGCGGGCGCTGCGGGGATAGCTTGCGCCGAGCTCATCAAGGCCATGGGGGTGCCGCACGACCACGTGATCCTCTGCGATACGCAAGGGGTCATCTGGCGCGGCCGGGAGACCGGAATGAACCAGTGGAAGTCGGCCCACGCCGTCGACACCGACGCGCGTACCCTCGCCGACGCGATGCGCGGCGCCGACGTCGCCTTCGGGCTCTCCGTCAAGGGAGCGTTCACCCCCGAGATGCTCGCCTCGATGGCCAAGAACCCCATCGTCTTCGCGATGGCCAATCCGGATCCCGAGATCACCCCCGAAGAGGCCCGCGAGGTTCGCAAGGACGTGATCATCGCCACGGGACGTAGCGATTACCCCAACCAGATCAACAACGTTTTGGGCTTTCCTTACATCTTCCGCGGCGCGCTGGACGTCCGCGCTTCGACGATCAACGATTCGATGAAGATCGCGGCAGCTTACGCGATCGCGGCGTTGGCGCGGGAAGACGTGCCCGACGAAGTGACGGCGGCCTATCGCGGGCGCCGGCTCCGCTACGGACCCGATTATTTCATCCCCACGCCCTTCGATCCGCGGCTCATCACCCACGTCCCGCCGGCGGTGGCCAAGGCGGCCATGGAAAGTGGCGTCGCGCGTCGGCCGATCCTCGACCTCGAGCGCTACCGGGCGCAGCTCCGCAGCCGGCTCGATCCCACCGCCTCGCGGATGCAGCTCGTGATCGATCGGGTGCGTGCCCAGCCCAAGCGGGTCGTGTTCGCCGAGGGCGAGGAAGAGAAGGCGATCCGTGCGGCACTCGCCTGGCGCGACCAGGGTCTCGGTACGCCGATCCTGGTGGGCCGCGAGGAGCGGATCGCCGCCACCTTGCAGAACATGGGCTTGAAGGGGCTCGACGGCGTCGAAATCCACAATGCTCGACTCTCCGAGCACAATCGTGCTTACGCCGAGTTCCTCTACCGACGCCAGCAACGGAACGGCCTCTTGTTCCGCGACTGCCAGCGGCTCGTGAACCAGGATCGTAACGTCTTCGCCGCCTGTATGGTGGCGAACGGCCATGCGGACGCGATGGTCACGGGTCTCACGCGCAACTATCACGACTGCTTGCAGGACGTGCTGCGCGTGATCGACCCGCGGCCGGGTCATCGGATCTTCGGGCTGACCATCATGGTGGCGCGCGGCCGGACGGTCTTCATCGCGGACACGAACGTCCACGAGCTGCCGGACGCCAAAACGCTCGCCGACATCACGATCCAGACGGCGCGTGCGGTCCGGCGGATGGGTGTCACGCCGCGCGTCGCCCTTCTGTCCTTCGCCACCTTCGGCAACCCGCCGGTTTCCAAGGCAGCGCGGATCCGCGAGGTCGTGATCGAGCTCGATCGTCGCCAGGTCGACTTCGAGTATGACGGCGAGATGGGCGCCGATGTGGCGCTCGATCCGGACCTCATGGCCCTCTACCCGTTCTGCCGCCTCAAAGGACCGGCGAACGTGCTCATCATGCCGGCCCTCCATTCCGCCAACATCAGTTACAAGCTCCTCAAGCAACTGGGTGGGGGCACGGTGATCGGGCCGCTGCTCGAGGGCCTCGCGCATCCGGTCCAGATCGTCCCGATGAACGCCACCGTCTCGGACATTTTGAACATCGCGGCCATGGCAGCCCACGATGCGATCCGCGAGCCCGAGCTCGTCGCGAGCCGGGCAGCGGCGGAGTAGCGCTGCGCGCCTCAAACAGCGGCGGCGGAGCCGGGTCCGAACCGAGCGGGCTCCAGCCCCGCGAGGCTCGTGGCGCTGTGGCTGTCCAGGATGAGCTCGGCGACGACGGCCCCCACGGCGGGGGCGAGCATGAAGCCGTGGCCGGAGAAACCGAACGCGTGGAACAGCCCGGCCACACGTGGGCTCTGCCCGATGATGGGCAGATCGTCCGGCGTGCGTCCCTCGATCCCGGCCCAGGTCCGGATGATCGAAGCACGCGCGAGTTCGGGGACCAACCGACACGCTTCTTCGACCGTCGCGAGCGAGGTCGCGAAGGAGGGTCGACAACGGCGCCCTGCGAGATCGACCGTACCGCGCCCGCCGCCGAACACGACCGAGCCCGCCGGCACCTGCCGAAGATAGACCCCCGGCCCGGCGGTGCCCAGATTGGGGACGATCCGATACGGTAGAGGCTCGCTCACGAGCATGTTGGGTGCGATCACTTCGCCCGGAAGCTCGTCCCCGGCGAGCGCCGCGACCGCGGGTCCCCAGGCGCCAGCGGCATTGACCAAGGCGCGCGCCTCGATTTCCGGTCCACCTTCAATGGCCACGCGAAAGCCCTTGCCCGATCGCTCGAGGGCGGTCACGGTTCGACCCTCCAGGATGCGGGCTCCGAGCTCACGAGCGGCGCGGGCGAAGAGTGGAGTCGTGAGGCGCGGGTTCGCCTGGCCGTCGTCCGGACAGAGCGAGCCACCCGCGAGGCCTGGAGCGAGCCACGGCCAGCGCGCCGCGAGTTCGGCGCGGCTCAAGAGCTCGCAGCGGACGTCGAACAGGCGTGCCTCTTCGGCCCAACTCTTGAGATGCGCGAGCTCGGCCGCGTCGCGGGCCAAACGAAGATGGCCGGTCGCGCGGAACTCGCTGTCGTGACCGACGAGGCGGGCGAGTCGGCCCCACATGCGGCGGGCACGGTTCGCGAGTGGCAGCTCGGCCAGCGCCCTCCCCTGCCGCCGCACGCCACCGTAGTTCACACCCGAGGCGTGCGCGCCGCATCGGTCGCGTTCGACGAGCAGGCACGGCGTCCGGCGCCGGGCGAGCGCGAGGGCGGTCGCGCAACCGACGAGGCCGCCGCCGACGATCAACACCTCGGTCTCGAGCCGCTCGCTCACGCCGACGACGCCCGCTCCACGGGCCGAGCGTGAGCGGGGAGCGGCTCGACCGGCGGCTGGGTGCGTAGCCGACCTGCTGCCTCGAGGTCGATCCCGCGGGCTCGGGCGAGAACGCGTGCCGCCGTGGGGCCGCAGAATCGCCCTTGGCAGCGGCCCATGCCGCAACGGGTGAGCGCCTTGGCTCGATTGATCTCGTCGACCTCGAACGCGCGCGCGGCCTCGCGCAGCGCACCCGCGGTGACCGCTTCGCATCGACAGACGATCGTGTCGTCGGCGATCTCCGCTTCGAGGGCCGAGGGGCAAGGGGAAAGCGCGACCGAGCGCGCGAGCGCACCGAGCGTGGCGGTGCAGCTGTTTGCGGAGCCGAACGCATCGTGCGGCATCGACGGGCCGGCCGAGGTCTTCCAGGAGGGCCAGAGCCGCACGTTCCCCGGTCAGGGCTGCCGCAGTAGCACCGCGGATCCCGGCGGCATCGCCCGCTAGATAGACACCGGGCACGGGCGTTCGCCCGGCATCGTCGACCTCGGCGAGCCAGCTTTCGCTTTGCCGGTCGAAACGAATCGGGACGTCGAGCAGGTCGGGCAGCTGGAGCTGTGGAACGAGCCCGAAACTCGTGGCCACCGCGTCGCAGGCGAAGCTCCACTCGCGTCGGCGGGTAGTGACCCGTACACCCGCCACACGCCGTTCACCGAGGATCGCGAGCGCGCGCACGCCGCGCAGCACCGGCACCCTCGCCCGTCGCAGGACCCGCACGCAACGAAGGCCGAGGCCGAGCCGGTGGCGGTCGGCGAGGAGACCAGGGAAGGAGACGAGCAAGTCCGGGAGCGAGGCCGTATCGGCTACCACCGCGACCTCGACGCCGCCGATCACGTGCTCCGCCGCGGCTAGCCAGAGAAGGGGCCCGGTACCGAGGAAGGCGATCCGCCGGCCGACGGCACGAGCCTGGCTCTTCAAGGCCGTCTGTGCCCCGCCCAGGGTGTAGACGCCGGGAAGGGTCCAGCCGGGCAGCGGCACGATCCGCTCGATCGCACCGGGGCAGAGGACGAGCCGGCTCCAGGCCGTCGAATCGACCAGGCCCGAGGGGCCGACCGCCCAGAGCCGCTCGCGCGTGAGGTCGATGACCGTGGTCCCGGGGTACCAGTCGATACGACCGCGGCGGGCAAGCTCGAGGAACCGTTCGCGAGCGTGCCGTGCGTCCTCGCCATCGAGGCTCGCAAGCGGGCCCGCTCCACCCGCAGCTGGGGCACGCCAGCCCTGGCCTCCGGGGTCCGCGAACTTGTCGAGCACCATCGGGCGGGAACCCGCTTCGGCGAGCGTCGCGGCCGCCGCCATGCCGGCAGGCCCGGCGCCCACGATGACCACCGGCGGGTCGCAGCTCACCAACTCTCCTCCGAGGAGTCGAGGCGGACCCTCATGCCCGGCTCGAGCGGGGTCGTGCAAGTGCGCACGCGACGCCCGTCTTCGAGCCGGACCCAGCAGTCCTGGCAGAGGCCGATCAGACAGAAGCCCGCGCGCGACCGCCGGTCGGGCGGAAGGCACCCGAGGTCGGGGCGAACAGCGAGAATGGCGGCGATCAACATTTGGCCGGCGCGACCCCGGGCCGGGATGCCGTCGATGGTGAACGGGACGGTTTCGCCTCGTGCTCGCGCGAGCCGAACCCAGCGCCCGTGCGCACCGTCGATCGGGTCGTCGAGGTCCTCCACGCGCGCGTTCCTTCGCGGCAAGGTGGTCGGGCAAGGAGGCTCCTCTTATCGCCCCGGGACGGTCACCGGAAGCCGTGTGCTACCCGGGATGACTGCGCACGCCAGCATCCGCGCCATCGTCGAAGGTTCGGGTCAGGTCCTCGGGCGCGGCCGTCAGGGCGCCATGATTTGGCGGATGGCTTGCCCCCGGGCGAGGCGATCGAACCCTTCGTTGATCTCGTCGAGCGAGAGACGGCCACTCATGAGTCGGTCGACCGGCAGTCGGCCGCGGCGATAGAGCTCGATCAGTCTCGGCACGTCGCGTGCAGGGACCGCCGTCCCGATATAGCTGCCCTTGAGCGCACGTTCGTCGGCCACGAGTTGCACGATCGGCACCGGCAGGCGCGCCGAGGGGTGTGGCAAGCCTGCGGTGATGGTCGTACCGCCGCGCCGGGTGATCGCCCAAGCGAGTTCCAGGGCTTTGGCCGAGCCGGCGAGCTCGAAGGCGAAATCGACCCCACCACGGGTCGTCTCGCGAATCGCCTCCGCAGCGCGCTCGTCGCGGGCATCGAATGTCGCGGTGGCCCCGAGCTGGCGAGCGAAGGCGAGCTTTTCGGGCAGGAGATCGACGGCGACGATCTCGCGTGCACCGGAGGCGACCGCGGCGAGGAGCGCGCAGAGGCCGACCCCGCCCAGGCCCACGACCGCGACCGTCTGCCCGGGCCGCACGCCCGCCGTGTTGATCACGGCGCCCGCACCGGTGAGCACGGCACAGCCGAAAAGCGCCGCCTCCTCGAGCGGCAAATCGGGATCGATTTTGACGAGCGAGCGGCGCGAGACCGTCGCATATTCGGCGAAGGCCGATACCCCGACGTGGTGATGGATCGTTTCGCCGCCCCGGCGAAGGCGGCGAGCACCCGACAGCAGTGTTCCGGCCGCGTTGGCGGCAGCACCCGGTTCGCAGAGCGCCGGCCGCCCCTCCATGCAGGGCAAACAGTGGCCGCAGGCCGGCACGAAGACGAGGACGACATGGTCGCCGCGAGCGAGGTCGTCGACCCCGGGACCGACCTCCTCGACGATGCCGGCGGCCTCGTGGCCGAGCACCATCGGCAGGGGCCGCGGCCGATCGCCGTTGATGACGGAGAGATCCGAATGGCAGAGGCCGGCAGCGGCGATCCGGACGAGAACTTCGCCCGGACCCGGCGGATCGAGTTCGACCTCCTGGATCCGCAACGGACGGCTCACCGCGTAAGGCGGTGCTGCGCCCATCGCCTCCAGAACGGCGGCGCGGACCCGCATGGTGATCCTCCTTGGCGCTCAGAAAACCTCGAAGACTCGTCCCGTGTGGCGGCCCTCGACACTCTTTGCATAGGCCTTGGCGACCCGCGCTGCCGACACCGGAATGTGGCCGGGGAAGAACGCGCCGAACGAGACCGCCGTCTCCTCGAGAAGCCCCGGGCTCACGCAGTTGATCCGCAGTCCGCGGGGCAACTCGATCGCGGCAGCCTGAACCCAGGCCTCGAGCGCGCCGTTGACCATCGAGGCCGAGCTACCACCCACGACGGGATCGCGCGACAGGATGCCGCTCGTGAGGGTGAAAGAGCCGCCGTCGTTGATGAGCTCGCGCCCGACCAGTACCAGGTTGACCTGCCCCATGAGCTTGTCGGCGAGGCCGACACCGTAGCCATCGGCGTCGAGCTCGCTGAGCGGAGCGAACTTGACGGTGCCGAAGGTCGCAACGAGCGCGTCGAACGACCCGATCAGCTCGAGCCCGGCTCGGATCGAAGCGGGGTCGGTTGCGTCGAACCGAACCTTGCCGCTGTTGCGGCCGACCTCGACGATCTCGTGCCGCTGTCCGAGCTCGGCCACGACGGCGCGGCCGATCGTGCCCGACGCCCCGACCACCACGATGCGCATGCCGCGAACCTCCCCCTTCCGCCTTTTAGCCGTGCAGGCTGATCGCGTCGAGCGGGCGGCGCCGCTCCGCCCGCCTCAATGGCCACCCCCGGCGATCGCCTTCACGATGTCCTCCGTGACCTTTTTGGCATCGCCGAACAACATCATGGTGCGGTCCATGTAAAAAAGAGGATTGTCGATCCCGGCGTAGCCTGTCGCCATCGACCGTTTCACGAAGAACACCGCCTTCGCTTTGTCGACGTCGAGGACTGGCATACCGTAGATTGGCGAAGAACTGTCGGTCTTGGCGGCCGGATTGGTGATGTCGTTGGCGCCGATCACGTAAGCGACGTCGGCCTGGCCGAATTCGTTGTTGATCTCTTCCATCTCGAAGACGACGTCGTAGGGAATGTTGGCTTCGGCCAACAGGACGTTCATGTGGCCGGGCATCCGGCCGGCGACGGGGTGGATCGCGAACTTCACCTCGACGCCCTTCTTGGTGAGCGCTTCGTAGAGCTCCCGCACGGCGTGCTGGGCCTGGGCGACCGCCATGCCGTAGCCCGGCACGATGATCACCTTCTGCGCGTTCTCCAGTATGAAGGCGGCATCTTCGGGCGAGCCGGCTCTGACGGTCTTCTCCCCGGTATCCGCCGCTGCCGCACCGGCTTCGCCGAAGCCGCCCAGGATCACCGAAAGGAACGAGCGGTTCATCGCTCGGCACATGATGTAAGACAGGATGGCACCCGACGAGCCGACGAGCGCGCCGGTGATGATCAACATCGGGTTCTGTAGCGTGAAGCCGATGCCCGCCGCCGCCCAGCCCGAATAAGAGTTGAGCATCGAGACGACGACCGGCATGTCGGCGCCGCCGATCGGAATGATCAACAAGACGCCGATGGCGAACGCCAAGAGCGTCATGACGAGGAAAACGAGCCCGCTCTGGCTCGTCATGAACGTGCCCAAAAGGGCGAGGATCGCGACACCGATCGCGATGTTGATGGCGTGCCGCTGCGGCAAGAGGATCGGCCGGCTCGACATCGCCGCGGCGATCGCCGGCTTGGCGAAGCCCGGGATCAAGGCCTCGACCTTGGGCGGAAGCTTGGCCTGGAGCTTGGCGAAGGCGATCACGGAGCCGGTGAAAGTGACGGCACCGACGATCGTGCCGAGCCCCATCTCGAGCAGCGACAAGGGCTTGATCGACCCGTCAGGGCGCGTGATCCCGAAGTTCTGTGGCTCGAGGAAAGCACCGGCCGCCACGAAGACGGCGGCGAGGCCCACGAGCGAGTGGAACGCCGCGACGAGCTGCGGCATCGCCGTCATTTGGATGCGCTGAGCGATCGTGTAGCCGGTAGCCCCACCGAGCGCGATCGCCACACCGATCGCGAGGTAGCCCGTGAGGGTCGCCTGGGGCAGAGCCACGAGCGTGGTCAGGATCGCGAGCGCCATGCCGGCGATCCCGTAGCGGTTACCCATCCGGCTCGTGGCCGGCGAAGACAGACCACGCAAGGCGAGGATGAAGCAAACCGCGGCGACGAGATAGCCGAGGGCAGCGAGGTTCGCGCTCACCTATCCGGCTCCCTCAGCCGCGTTTCTTGAACATGGCGAGCATGCGCTCGGTCACCGCGAACCCGCCGAAGATGTTCACGGCGGCCAGCAAGGACGCGAGAAAGCCGAAGAAGGCGGCGACCCCGCCCGCGCCGGTGGCGATCAACGCCCCCACGATGATCACCGAGCTGATGGCGTTGGTGACCGACATGAGTGGGGTGTGCAGCGCAGGCGTCACCGACCAGACCACGTAATATCCTACGAAGATCGCCAAAACGAAGACAATGAGGTTGAAGATCCCCGGGTCGATGGCTGCCATCGAGCTTATCCCCTCAGCTCGCGGATTGGAAATTCGGGTGAACGATCTTGCCCTCGTGAGTGAGCAAGGTTCCCTTGACGAGCTCGTCGTCGAAGGGAACGACGAGCTTGCCATCCTTCGAGACGATCAACTGTACGAAATTCAACAGATTTTTCGCGTAGAGTTGCGACGCCGCGGGCGCCAGCTTGGCCGGGAGGTTGCGAGCGCCGATCAGCTGCACGCCTCCGATCTCCACGACTTCACCGGGGCGGCTGCCTTCGACGTTGCCGCCGCTTTCCGCGGCCATGTCGAGGACGACCGAGCCGGGCTTCATCGTCGCCAGCATTGCCGCCGTCACGATCCGCGGAGCCTTGCGGCCGGGGATCTGGGCCGTCGTGACGACGATGTCCTGGCTCTTGATGTGCTCGGCTACGATCCGAGCCTGCTCGGCCTGCTCTTCCGGCGTGAGGGGGCGGGCGTACCCGCCGGCCGTGGCGGCGTCCTTCGGGATGAAGCCGACGAACTTGGCCCCCAAGCTCTCGATCTCCTCCTTGGCCGCCGGGCGCACGTCGGTGGCCGTGACGACTGCGCCCATGCGCTTGGCGGTCGCGATCGCCTGCAATCCTGCGACACCCGCGCCGATCACGAAGACCTTGGCCGGCGTGATCGTGCCCGCGGCGGTCATCATCATGGGCAGAACCCGACTGTAGGCCGCCATGACCTCGATCATCGCTCGGTAACCGGCGAGGTTGGCTTGGCTCGAGAGCACGTCCATCGCCTGTGCTCGCGTGGTCCGCGGCAAGAGCTCCATGGCAAAAGCCGTGAGAGCTTTCTCCGCATAGCCTCGGACCTGCTCGCGGTTCATGTACGGATCGAGCATGCCGATCAGGACCTGTCCCGACCGCAATCGGGCCATCTCCTCGTCCGTCGGCCGCTGGACTTTGAGCAGGATCTCGGCGGCGAGCGGCTCGTCCGGCCCGTCGCTGAGCCGAGCCCCGGCTCGTTCGTACGCTTCGTCGAGAAAGGCGGCGGCGAGCCCGGCCCCGCGCTCGACGAGGGGCTCGAGCCCCATCCCTTTGAAACGCTTGACCGTCTCCGGGGTCGCCGCGACACGCCGCTCGTGGTCCCGGCGCTCCTTGACGATACCGATGCGCATGGGCGCCTCGTTCCCGAATGGTCGCCGCGGCTCACGACCGGCGGCAGTGTGCCCGCGGCTGCTTAGGCAAGGACGTGGCGAGCCGCAAGGCGAGCGCGGGGATCGCAGCCGCGGTGCGACCGTTTGCAGCTCGCCGCGAGCGGTTCTACGCTCCGTGGGCGAGGAGACCAACGGCGACCGAGCGAGAGGCGCGCCCGTGTGTCGGATCTACGCGGGGACGGATCCTCGGGACTACGAGCCGGTGACGCGGTCGGTGAGGCTGCACGGCGCCGTGACCAGCATCCGGCTCGAAGCGCGGTTCTGGGCGCTCCTCGACCGGATGGCTGCTCTCGAGGGGCTTTCGACCCCACGTTTCCTTGCGGTCTTGTACGACGAGGTTCTCGAGACCAAAGGCGAAGTTCGTAACTTCGCCTCGCTCTTGCGCGTCGCCTGCGCGACCTTCCTCGCGCGGGGAGCCGGCGCGATCGACCCGGCGCGAGCCGCCGATCGAACGGTCGAGGCCGCGTAGTAGCCCGCTAATACCACTTGGCCGTGCGACCGCTGTAACGTTTTGTCTCGCGAAACCTTCGGCGGGGACCTCGGCGTGGCCAAGGCCATCCACATGATGATTCGGGTCCTGGACCTCGACCGTTCGATCGCGTTCTATCGAACGGCCCTGGGTTTGGAGCCCGCTGAAACCCTCGATTTCGAGACGTTCACTCTCGTCTATCTGCGGAATCCCGAGGCAGATTTCGAAATCGAGCTCACGCTGAACAAAGGCCGCACGGAACCCTACGCTCTGGGTGACGGATACGGCCACGTCGCTTTTTGTGTCGACGATCTCGATGCGGAGCATCGTCGACTGACCGAGGCGGGCCTCGCGCCCCAACCGATCAAAGAATTTTTCCGGGACGGGGCGTTGCTCGCGCGTTTCTTTTTCATCCAGGACCCCGACGGGTACAAGATCGAAGTCCTACAACGCCACGGCCGCTATCGCTGAGCGGCCGAGTCGAAGGGGAGGCCGGCGAAATGAAAACGATCTTGGATCGCCGCCTGTTCTTGCGAACCGCGGCGCGAACCGCTGCGAGCATCGCCACGATCGGCGGGTCCACCGTGATCGCCGCGACGAACGGCGCCTGGGCGATGACGCTCTCGACATTCGATGCCACGACAGCTCGGGTCTTGCTGGTGATGACCCGGCATCTCTACCCCCACGACATGCTCGGCGATGTTTATTATGCCGAGGTCGTCGATAGCCTGGACGCCAAAGCCGAGGCCGATCCCGCGCTCGCCACCCTGATCAGGGAAGGTGTGGCGAGCCTCGATCGTGTCACGGGCGTGCCTTGGCTGCAGCTCTCGCCGGGCGGCCAGATCGAGGTGTTGAAGGCGATCGAGAAGACGCCTTTCTTCCAGACGGTGAGAGGCGAGACCGTCGTCGCGCTCTACAACAACAAACTCCTCTGGCACCACTTCGGCTATCAGGGAAGCTCGGCCGAATTCGGCGGCTACCTGCACCGTGGCTTCCAGGACGCCGGGTGGACGATGGAGCCGGATGCCGAAGCGAGCCCACCGCCGCCCGCCTGAGGTTGCCGCGACGGACGAACGAGAAGCAGGAAGGCGAACGAACATGGCACGGTACGAACTGAACGACGATTCCGTCGTCGTCGTGATCGGCAGCGGCGCAGGCGGCGGCACGCTCGCCAACGAACTCTGTCAGAAGGGCATCAAGGTCGTGCTCCTCGAAGCCGGCAAGCGGCTCTCGCCCGAGGAGTTCGTCAACGACGAATGGGCGGCCTTCGTCCAGACCGCTTGGCTCGACAAACGGACGACGAGCGGCAGCTGGCGGGTCGCGCGCGACTTCCCGAATCTCCCGGCGTGGATCTGCAAGACCGTCGGTGGCTCGACCGTCCACTGGGCGGGGGCGTCGTTGCGATTCCAGGAGCACGAGTTCAAAACCCGCACGGTCTATGGCGAGATCGGAGGCGCGACCTTGCTCGATTGGCCGATCGGGCTTGCCGATCTGGAACCCTATTATGCTAGGGCCGAGGCCAAGATGGGGGTGACCCGAACCCACGGGATCCCGGGCCTACCCGGCAACAACAATTTCAAGGTCATGTACACCGGTGCCAAGCGGCTCGGTTACAAGATCGTCCATACCG
>Ga0197142_1001667_pt1 | contig 20109 bp, 20 predicted proteins | sample GBS60_MetaG_FD_148614 | JGI IMG/M metagenome (GOLD analysis project Ga0197142, IMG submission 148614) | Sediment microbial communities from Great Boiling Springs, Gerlach, Nevada, United States - GBS 60_MetaG | ecosystem: Environmental > Aquatic > Thermal springs > Hot (42-90C) > Sediment... | reverse complement strand
TATGCTATGCCTTTGTATGGTAAGCCTGATATCCTTACTCAAGACCTCTTGGATAAGTTTTTCATCGTAGCCGTCTGCCAAAAACCTAAGGGCCTTTCCCATAAAGGGATTGTCGGGTTGTACCTTCTCCAATGCTATAAGCCCTTCTTTCTTTGCCACCTGTGCCAAAGATACCATCTTTTCTATAACCTGTTGTGGAGGATCCAATTTTACGACAAAGGTCTTCATGGCCACTGACACAGAATTTAGAACATCCTTCATAGAAAACTTGATAAAGGTGGCTGCAAGGGTTCCTCCTATTACTATCAGTATACTGGGCACATTGAAAAATATGGATGCAGATCCACCTATGATTATTGCAGACACGACTATAGCGCTTCCACCAACTAACCCCAATACTGTTGCAAGGTCCAAATTCTCCTCCTGTGTATCCTTCAAAAGTAATCATTTAACTGTAGGCCCTATTGGATAGTTCGAGGATATTTTATTACCTCCAGCTTGGGAAGTAAAGGGCTTAGATAGGACTGGAATTTTTCCTGGAAACTCGGACCTAAATGCGTTACAAAAAAGTTTAGGAGGTAAGTCTATGTATCTACTGCTGGGAATAATCTTAGGGTTTATCTTACTCTTTTTAATAATCCTCTTGAGGAAAGGGGGGGGGTCTAAGAAGTCACGGGAGATCCTATATTACTCAGAGAGTCATATTATTCTGCCCCAAAGGATTAAAAAGATTTTGAATATGGCCATAAAGGAGAGGACCCCTGTTACCGTTTCCCTGGGAGAAGGAACGCAAAATTACACCTCCTATTTTTTAAAGATCCAAGAGAATCCTAAGATGACGGAAGTTTACATGGATAAACTCGTGCCTGATGAAGGCAATCTGTTAATCAATGAGTTTAAAAAGGCCCATATTAATTTCATCCTTTACATGGACGAATTTGGAAGGAGAAATATCCCCTATGAGACCTATCTTGGTTTCATACGGGAAGAAGACTCTGGAGCTTTGAAACAGTTAGTTTTTGAACTTCCAAAGGAGATGTTTAGGAGGCAGAGAAGGGAATATCTTAGGGTTTACCCTCCTGAAAGGCAGCCTGTAAATATGGTATTCAAACTGAATGAAATAGAGCACAAGGTCCAGGTGTGGGATATTAGCGGTGGCGGTGTATCCTTTTTAACTGATATAAACGATGATAAACTCTTGCCTGGTACAGAATTAAAAGACGTGGCATTAGACATACCCGGCCTACCTAAGATAAAAACCATAGCCATTGTTCACAAGAAATCGAGACTTAGAACCCATACATTGGTGGAAGGGAAAAAGATGACCTACTTATGTGGTGCAAAGTTTAAGGATATTGATGAAGAAGCACGTGATCTCATAATCAAATATGTGGTAGATGTTGAACGGGAAGAGCTAAGGAGACTTAAAGGTAGCCCGATGGCTGAGGAGGAGATCATTTAAAAATCTCCTCAAAATATAGACTCTTAAGCCTTTCAAAGCATATATCCATTAAGGGTTTTAAATTGACGCAATCTTGTTCATTGTATTTTAGAAGTAATTCAAGGGCAGCTTTATCATTATAGTTTTGAAATTGCCTCCATAAGAGCAATGCGTGATAGCCGGTGAGGTCTTTTACGTCAAGGGGTCTTTCTATGAAAAAGAACTCTTCCACTTTCTTTAAACCTCCTTTTATTCCCAATTTTCTAAGGGAATACTTAAGGTCAATTTGAATAGGAGGCAAATAAACATTGGGAAAGTTCTTCTGAATCATGGGTAGATCAAATGTGTTGCCGTTAAAGGTTACAACAAGAATATATTTTGAAATGAACTCTTCAAAATTTGTAAGATTTTTACCCGATACAAAAGGTGTATAATTTTTTCCATCGTAAATTCCTATGACTGTAATTTCCACTGCCTTGTCTTCCCTTGAATTTGTCTCAATATCTAAATAAACACACAAAGAATTATAGTCTTGATATAGCCTCCAATGCTCTGATTTAGGAAGCCTGCTTGCAAAATAGATAGGATTCGAAAGATTTAATATGCCTTCCTCAATTTTTTCACAACAAAACAAATATTTTTCATATGACATAAAATTCGGCTTATTATTTAAAAAATCAAACCAATCATTTATGCCTTGTTTCCATATTAATCTTTCTGTATTAATTCCAATGGTAGGAATGTGAATAAAAGTATGAAGCAACATCAATGCTGACTAAATTGCAAAGAGTAAAAATAATTGAATCTTCCGTTTTTACTCAAGAGTTCTTTAACAGGGCCCATCTCCACAATCAATCCTTGCTCAAGGACTGCAACAACATCCGCATTTAAGATACTTGAAATCCTATGTGCCACAACAATGATGGTTAATTTCCCTTTTAAACGTTCTATGGTTTCTTGTATCATCTTGTCACTCTCTGCATCAAGGGCAGAGGCTGCTTCGTCCAATAGAAGGATAGAGGGCTTTGTGATGAGGGCCCTTGCGATTGCAATCCTTTGTCTTTGACCACCAGATAGCTTTACACCTCTGTCGCCGATCACTGTGTCGTAACCTTGCGGTTGAGATATAATGAATTCGTGAGCCAGTGCAAGGCGTGCTGCTTCAGTTACATCTTCGATCGTCTTTTCTTTAGCTCCATATCTTATGTTGTTTGCTATGGTGTCGTTAAAAAGGATTGTGTCCTGTGTAACAATTCCTATTTTTTGCCTCAAATCTTTTAGGGGAATGTTTCTGATGTCTATGCCATCCAATAATATTGCACCTCTTGTGACGTCGTAGAATCTTGGAATGAGATCTATGAGCGTACTCTTACCTGCTCCGGTGGAACCAACTATTGCCATCATTTCTCCAGCATGGACTCTAAAACTAACACCTTTCAGTACTGGATTTGTTTTATCATAACCAAACCAAACGTCCTTAAATTCTATGGCTTTATTAAAAGATTGAAGGTGAATTGGCTGATTTGTTTCTGTAATTTCCGATTTAGTCCTTAGAATTTCAAAAATTCTTTTCATGGAACCTTGTAATGTTTTGATATTATTGTTTATCAGAGAAAGCTTCTTTACAGGACCATAAACTCTTGAAAATGCAAATACGATAGAGATAATTTCTCCAAGTGTATGCCCAAAGACAACCTTTCCAAGTATTAACATACCAGGTATTGAAAGAAATGCAAGGGAGTCCATCAACGGACCCAGCCCAAGATGCCATTTATACCATTTCATAATCCTTTTATAGAGCTGTGAGGCCTCATGTGTAAATCTTTTAAGTTCTTTTTCTTCTTGTGAAAAACCTTGAATTATTTTAATGCAGGTTATTGCCTCGTGATATCTTTGGCTCAATTCAGCTGTATTGTCTTGCACCTTTTCTGCGTGTTTTTTTACTTTCTTGCCAAATACCTTTAAGACACCTAAAAATACAGGGACAAAAACTACCATTAAAATAGTGAGTTTATAATTCATATAGAGTAGATACAGTATAAATACAGAAGCAGTTACAGGATATTCTATAATTCCAGTTATTATCTCAGCTATCTTGGCTTGCATTACCGAAAGGTCAGAGTTTGCCCTTCCAACCAACTCTCCTGTTTTCATGCCATGAAAAAAACCTATGTGGAGATTTAAGAATTTTTGAAACAGATCAATTCTTACTTTGTTTACTACCTTTGTGGAGAATGCAGCACCCAAAAGGCTGCCCAAGTAGGCACAAAGAGATCTAACGAGCACAGAACCAAAGGCTATCAGTGTTAGGGTAGTAAGGATTGTTCTTTGATCCACTTCCTTGAGTAGGACTTTTTTAGAGATTTCAAATCCCAAAAATGTCCCTTCTTTAAAGGAGATCCAAGGGATCTCCCAGGTTATATTCCCTTCTTTTGCAAGCATTCCTAAGTCTACGAAAGGTTTTAAAAGGTAGGCTGGGATTACGGCAAAGAGGGATGAGGCAGAGGTGAAAATAAGAGTTCCCAATATAAGCCACTTGTGGCCCCTTATGTAATCAACTATGTCTTTGCCTAAGATCCAGGTGATGAGCATTGTGTCCTATCAGATCCCCAATATATACTTGGCACAACTAAAGTATATTATGAGGCCTGAGATGTCCACTATGGTTGTAAGCGCAGGGCTTGCCACTACAGCAGGATCTAATTTGGCCTTAGCTGCAAGGAGGGGCAGTATGGCTCCAATTAGAGTGGCCGTGATTACCTGGATACCCAGGGCAAGTGAAATAACGCTTGCAAGCTGAATTAGGGTAAAGCCACCAGTACCTCCCTCTGCTCCAGAGGATAACCACATTACCTTAATCCATGAAAGAAGGGCCAAAACCCCTGCAAGGAGGAGGGAGATTTGTAGTTCTTTAAACAGCACTTTTAAGAAGTCTCCAGGAGTTATTTCCTTAAGGGCTAAGGCCCTAACCACAACTGTGGCAGACTGACTTCCCGTGTTCCCACCTGTATCTGCAACCATAGGCATATAAAAGGCAAGGAGCATTACTTGAATCAATACACTTTCAAAGGAATGAATTATAAGACCAGAGATAACACCCAAAGCCGCTAATCCAACCACCCAATATGACCTGTTTAGAAAATGCCTCCATGAAGGGGTCTTAAGATACATCCCCACTTCATGTCTACCTGCAATGGCCATGAGTTTTTCCATATCCTCGGTGTGCTCTTGGGTTATTATGTCAAGGGCGTCGTCGTGGGTTATAATGCCAACTAAAGAGTTATTTCCGTTTACCACAGGCAAGGCAATGAGGTCGTATTTTTGTATCTTTCTTGCAGCATCTTCCTGGTCATCAGTTACCCTTGCAAAGATTACATCTTCGTGCATTATGTCTGAAATCTTCATAAAAGGATTTGCAATAATCAAATCCTTTAGAGATACAAGGCCTTTAAGTCTTCTCTCTTTGTCCACAACGTAAACATAGTAGATGGTCTCCTTATCCGGAGCCTCTCTCCTCAACTTTTCAATGGCTTCACTCACCGTCATATCAGGAGATATGGTGGCATACTCGGAAGTCATCACAGCACCTGCTGTACCTTCCTGATATGCAAATAACCTCCTAATATCTTCCCTTTCTGCTTGGGCAATGGCTGGCAAAAGCCTTTCTATGGTCTCCTCAGGCAATCTTTTCAAAAGGTCCACTCTATCATCAGGAGGCATGTCTGAGATCAAAAGGGCAAGTTCCTCTCTCTTTAGGTGTTCTGCCACCTCAAGTTGTTTCATGGTGTCCAGATGGCTAAATACTTCGCCCCTTACAGAAGGGTGCAAGGATCGCAAAAGGAACCAGATCTCTGGGGGTGATATCTCAGAGAGTACCTCTGCCACATCTGCTGGATGGAGGGTACTCACCAAAACAGATAACCCTTTAGAATCCCTCTTTTGGATCATTTCGGTTAATTTTTGAAAGATGGATGGATCCCTCATCTTTGCCTCCCAAACCCCCTGGAACCAGAGGCATAGGGAGGACTAAAAAGGACCCCTATGGCAGATGTAGAAACCCTGGTTCCAAGAGGTAGTTGTGTTTTTCTTTAAATCGGTTACTCTCTGTGTCTCCCATTGTACCCCCTTAAGGGAGTAATTTAGAGACCTAACTTATAGGTTAGGGGAGATGATTGTGCAAGCAAAATATACCTTAAAGAGCTCATATTTGGCTAATTACCTTGACATGGGATAAGGTTTTTGTATAGGTTTATAAAGAAACAGGGAATTCAGGAGAGGAGATATGAAGAGAACATATCAACCGAGTAATATTAAAAGGGCACGCACCCACGGTTTCAGAGCCAGGATGAGGACTAAAAACGGTATGAAGGTACTCAATAGAAGAAGGGCTCGGGGAAGGAAGAGGATTGCCTTGTAATGTCAAGAGGGATCTTAAAAAGCATGGATTATCTAAAGAGGAAAGGATTAGGAAGGCAGAGGAATTCAAAAGGATTAGGCGTAATGGTAAAAGGCTTGCCAGTGAGAATTTCCTGATGTTCCTATTAAAGAACCGATTTTGTTACAGCAGATTGGGTGTGGGAATAAGAAAGGCTATGGGATCTGCGGTGGAAAGGAATAGGGCGAAAAGGCTTATAAGAGAATTTTTCAGACTGAACAAGGCCAGACTTCCTATTGGTTACGATTATGTGATCTTGCCCAAAAGGAATATAAGCCACTTGAGCTACCATGACGTGGAGAGGGAGTTGGGAGAGCTGATAATTGGTAAACCATTTAAGGCTTGAAAAGATCCTTATAACCCTTGTAAGGATATATCAATATTTCATCTCCCCTTTGCTTCCAAGGAGTTGTAGGTTTTATCCTACATGTTCCCAATACACCGTAGAAGCCCTTGGAAGATATGGGGCCTTAAAGGGTACATGGCTTTCTCTAAAGAGGATTTTGAAATGCCATCCTTTTCACCCTGGTGGTTATGATCCCTTAGTGTAATCCTCTGTCTTTCCGTTTTAGTTAGATGAGGTAAAAGGAGGCCTATAAAAAAATGGAAAAAAGAATGCTATTGGCAATAGTTTTATCATTCTTGGTGTTGGTCATATGGTCATATTTATTTTCCCCCCAGCCACCTCCACAGACTGAATTAAAACAAGCACCTGTTCAGGAGAAAGAGGTTGGTGGAAGTGCCAAGGATAAAGAAGAAAAGGATAAGAATGGAAAAGAAAGGGTAAATGCATATATAGAAACTGGCATTGAACTCCCTCAAAAAGAGATTTTTGTTGATACCCCCCTTTATGCTATGGTTTTAGAAACAAATGGGCCGTCTATAAAGGAGTTTAAATTAAAGGAATACTATACAACCATAGATAAAAGAGAAGTCGTTGATATCGTTAAAGCTATGGGTGGGAATATGCCACATTTCGTATGGAAGGTTTTATGGAATAAATCAACTAAATTTGATGTTTATACTGATAAAGATACAATAAAGTTGGAGAAAGGTTCAAATCATGAAACTTTGAATTTGGAATATAAAAATGAAAGCAATGATAATGTTATCCATACTTTTACGTTTTATCCAAATAGCTACAAAATTGATGTAACAACCAAAATAATTCCGAACGAAAGTGCTGGAAACATTGAACCAAAACTGTATTTAAATATAAACGGGGATGAAGTCAAATCCAAGTCATATGATTCTCATTCTGGTTTCGCACTGTATATGAATAAGACCCTCACAGAGGTGGAATTCGATGAAAAAAAACCAACCTTTGAAGTTAGCGGTTCTGTTCAATATGTGGCACTGGAATCCACATATTTTGTTAGTTCTTTGATTTTGAACGAACAATTACCCGCCCACGTGAGACTTATGAAAGAAAAAGGCACTATACTAAAAGGTGAGGCTGATCTTACGGTTTTTAAGGAAGATTTAAAAAAAGGAGAAGTCACATATTCAGTCTATCTTGGTCCTAAGGATCTTTCGCACCTAAAAGTTGCTGGAAGCAACATGGATGAGCTTGTTAATTTTGGTTGGACCAACTTCATTGCAAAACCATTGCTCTATGGCATGAAGTTTTGTAATGATTATGTTAAAAATTATGGAGTTAGCATTATCATCCTTACTATATTTGTGAAAATCATTTTTTGGCCTTTAAGTAACAAAAGCTATAAATCTATGAAGGAAATGCAAAAGATCCAACCACTGCTTTTAAAGATCCGAGAAAAGTATAAGAATGATAAAGAGCAGATGAATAGAGAATTAATGCAGCTTTATAGAACCTATAAAATCAATCCAATGAGTGGTTGCTTACCCATTATTGTTCAAATCCCTGTGTTTTTTGCTCTATATAGAGTTTTAAGTGCCAGCATAGAGCTCCGTCATGCTCCATTTATATGGTGGATAAAAGATCTTTCGGCTCCAGATAGGCTTTTTGAATTTTCTTTTTCTATTCCACTTATGGACCCTCCATATGGCATACCCATTTTAACTTTACTTATGGGAGCAACTATGTTTATTCAACAAAAAATGAGCCCCCCTCCTGGCGACCCTACTCAAGCAAAGGTTATGCTTTTGTTGCCTATTATTTTTACCTTTATGTTTATAAATTTTCCATCTGGTTTGGTGCTTTACTGGTTAGTAAATAACATTCTTTCTATTGGTCAACAGTATTACATTCAGAAAAAAATGTGAGGTGTTGGAGGAGCGAGATGCAATTTTATGAATTTGAAGGGAAGAACCAAGAAGATGCCGTCAACAATGCAATGAAGACCTTGAATGTCACAAGGGAAGAGCTGAATGTGGAGGTCTTGGAGCCTGGTTCTGCTGGTATCTTTGGTATTGTGGGAGGGAAAAAGGCTAAGATCCGCGTATGGTTGAAAAGGGATGAAGAGGAGGCAAAGAAGAAGGAATTACCACTAAATAGGGCCAAAGAGATGTTGCAACAAATCTTGGCTCTGGTTACCAAAGGTAGGCTTGAGATATCCGGAAATATCTCCGATAGTATCGTATCTCTCGACGTAAAAGGGGATGATGCTGGTATATTGATTGGCAAAAATGGCCAGACCCTCGAGGCACTCCAATATGTGTTAAATCGAATGGTGAACAAACATTTGGAAAAAAAGGTGCTGGTGGTGGTGGATATTGAAAATTACAGAAAGAGAAGGAAAGAAGGTTTGACTCAGATGGCCAAGAGAATGGGAGAAAAGGCCAAAAAGCTTAAGAAGCCTGTGTCCACCTCACTCTTAAATGCCAAGGATAGGAGGGTGGTTCATCTTGCCCTTAAGGATGATAGAGAGTTGGAAACCAAGAGTAAAGGAGAAGGGGTCCTAAAAAGGGTAGTTATCTACCCAAAGTTTAGGAATAGGCAAGAGAGGTCAAAGTAATATTAGCTTCACAGAAGATACCATATCAGCGATTTCAACCCCAATTGGTCCTGGGGCTATTGGGATCGTAAGATTAAGTGGCCCCAGGTCTTTGGAGATTCTAAAAAGAATATTTAGGCCTAAATCAGGCAAGTTTCCTTCCAAGCCCTTTCAGCTAAGATTGGGGTATATTGTGGATCCTGCTACTCAAGAGCCTTTGGACGAAGTCCTGGTCTCCTTCATGAAGTCCCCTTTTTCCTATACAAGAGAGGATATGGTGGAAATTAATTCCCACAGCGGGATTCAGGTTATTTCAAGTATACTGGAACTGATATTGAGGCAAGGGGCAAGGCTTGCACGGCCAGGAGAGTTCACCTACAGGGCTTTTATAAACGGCCGTATTAACCTCACACAGGCAGAGGCGGTTTTGGATCTCATAAATGCAAGGTCCAAGGAAGGCATTTCTATTGCGATCTCATCTTTGGAAGGGGCCCTTTCTAAAAGGCTGGAGCTCATAAGGGATGAATTGAGTAGCTGCCTTTCTGAGTTGGAGGCCCTTATAGACTTTCCCGATGAGGATGTAAACGTGGATCTTTTGGCCTTGGATGAAAGGATTCAAAAACAGATTTTAGACATAAAAGGGCTATTGGAGGCCAATAGGGCCAGAAAGATATGGATAGAAGGCATTCATGTGGTGATTGCAGGAAGGGTAAATGCTGGAAAGTCAAGTCTGCTAAATAGAATCGTGGAAGCTCCTAAGGCCATTGTAACTGCTATTCCAGGCACCACCAGGGATCTTTTGGAAGTGCCTTATATCTTAGAGGGTATTCCAGTTAAGCTTGTGGATACTGCAGGTATGGGTGTTCCAAGGGATGAGGCAGAAAGGATTGGAATAGAGAGGGCCAAGGAGATAATGGATGAAGCGGATATTGTGTTGGTTGTGATAGATCAGAGCAAAGGCCTTGTGTCTGAAGACCTTGATATCTGGGAAAAGGTAAAAGACAAGGCAATTGCAGTTATAAACAAGTGCGATCTGCCTTTAAATATAAATCCAAAGGAGCTTGAAATAAGTTTTAAAGGGCAGGTGAGCTTTGTCTCTGCCTTGACTGGGGAGGGGATTCCATCTTTGAAAGAGAAAATAAGGGAAAGGTTATTGTCTAATGTTTTTAGTTTCAAAGAAAGGTTGTGTCCCAATCTAAGGCAAGCAGAGGCACTCAAGAATGCCTTGGAATGCCTTGAAGAGTTTAAGAGTCTTTTAAATGACAAAGGCCCCCTTGATCTTTTGGCCCAACCCCTATGGGAGGCATTAAGGCATTTGGATGAGATTACAGGGCATGATGTTTCAGAAGAGGTCTTACATAAGATCTTTTCATCCTTTTGTATTGGGAAATAATTAACTACAGGTACTCTTTGTGGTACCCAAAAATTCCCTTACCTGTTTTATAGCACAGAATTTCCCGCACATGGTGCAGACCTCTTTTTCTTGAGGCTGACTTGAGGCCCTATACTTTCTTGCCTTTTTGGGGTCTATAGCAAGTTCTATCTGCCTTTCCCAGTCTAAGGATTTCCTTGCCAAAGCCATCTCCCTGTCTCTTTTTATGGCCAAAGGATTCTTCCTTGCTATGTCCGCTGCATGGGCTGCTATCTTGGCAACAATCACGCCCTCTCTCACATCTTCTTCGGAAGGGAGACATAAATGCTCCGCAGGTGTCACATAACAGAGGAAATCTGCTCCGTGAAAGGCAGCTATTGCTCCGCCTATGGCACATGCCACATGGTCATAACCTGCTGCCACATCCGTTACCAAAGGCCCCAATACATAAAAGGGAGCATTCTCACACAAAGACTTTTGAAGTTTGATGTTCAATTCAATCTGGTCAATGGGAACATGGCCTGGACCTTCTATCATGACCTGTACACCATATTCCCTTGCAACCTTGGCCAAATGTCCTAAGGTCATGAGTTCGTGTATCTGGGCCCTGTCTGTGGAGTCTTCTATGCAACCGGGCCTAAGTCCGTCACCTAAGCTAAGGGTAATGTCGTATGTCTTGGCTATGTTGAGGACTCTATCAAAGTTGGTGTATAAAGGATTTTCCTTTCCGTGGTATATCATCCAGGTGGCAATAAAGGCACCACCCCTACTCACTATGTCTGTGATTCTCTTCTGTGACCTCAATAGCTCTAAGCTCTTCAATGTAAGGCCACAGTGAATGGTCATAAAATCAACCCCATCCTTTGCCTGCTCTTCTATTGCATAAAAAATATCCTCTGGATCTAAACTTATTAGCCCTCCCTTCTCTTCCACTACCTTTACCACTGCCTCATAAATAGGGACGGTCCCAAACGGGACAGGAGAATTTTCTATAAGGAGTTTCCTTATATTTTTCAAATCACCGCCTGTGGAAAGGTCCATAATGGTGTCTGCGCCAGCCTCTATGGCAACATTTAGTTTTTTTAGCTCTGCTTGCGGATCTGACACATCGGAAGAGGTTCCGATATTGGCATTTACCTTCACCCTAAGGCCTTCTCCTATCCCACAAGGCTTGCTAAGTGGCCTAAACCTGTTTTTGGGAATAACAATCCTGCCGCTGGCCACTTTTTGGAGGATTGTTTCTACCCCAACACCCTCCTCCAATGCCACCTGTTTCATTTCAGGTGTTATATTTCCTGCCTTTGCCTCTAAAAGTTGAGTCATAGTCTTTTTTTACCTCTCATGTAAGGCCTAATACCCCTTGGCCTTTACCGATTTTGTATCCTTTAATGATTCCGTTCCTTACATAGGTTTTAGCATAGAGAGCAGCAGCCCTCAATTCAAATCCAAAGGCAATGCATGTTGCCAATGCAGAAGAAAACACGCAACCGGTTCCGTGGGTGTTTTTGCTGTTAATAAGGATTCCCGGCAGAGTGAAAATCCCTTCCTTGTCAAAGAGAATGTCTGTTCCATCCTGGTCTCCTCCTGTAATAATGACAGAAGGGCCCAACGAGTTTAAAGCTTTTCCCACATGTTCAACAGACTCAAATGAATCTATATCGAGACGTGATGATTCTAAGAGTTTAAATAAATAGATAGCTTCTTTTTTGTTTGGAGTAATTACATCTACCAAAGGTATCAAACTTAACAGCATTTCCTGGTATGCCTCTTCTGTTACAAGGTTTTTGCCTGTGGAAGAAGTAAATATGGGATCTAAAACAATATTTTTTAAACTAAATTCGAAAATTAATTGCTGTACTGCTTTTACAGCTTCTTTTGAATAAAGCATGCCTATTTTTATAGCATCAGGAATTGTTTCATCTAAAATTAGTGTCAATTGTTCTCTTATAATATGAGCAGGAATTGGAAATATATCTGAAACCTTAGTGCTGTTTTGGGATGTTATACTTGTGATACAAGATAATGGGTGAGCACCCAAAAGATAAATAGTCCTTATATCTGCTTGAATGCCAGCTCCACAAGTGGGATCTGATCCTGCTATTGTTAATACCTTTGGCCGTTCAACAAATTCCATAGTTGTTACTTTAATGATTTAACGTGGGATTCTCTTAAGCTTCATTGTGACTAAATTTTCAAGATCAGGGCATTGCACAACTATCTCATCTCCTTCCCACCAAGGCATCTTACCACCAAATTGAAAGGTGGAAAGGGTCGGAAATATGTCGTGGTAAAAGAAGCCGCAAAGTCCTCCAGAGTCATGGCAGCTAATATTAATCTCTTGGCCAACAAAGTGGCCTGCAGAACATGTGCCTTTGACTCCAATTATTGTACCCATTACCTTATATCCTATGCCAGGGTCCAAAGCCATAGAAGACTCCTTAGATTTTTTAGACAAAAGGATAGAATGCAATGTATTGTAAGTCAACATAAGCTTAAAAACCAAATGATCTGTTGCTAATTAAGTTTGCCACATGCTTATTAAGATTCTATTTGAAGACAAATCGGTATTGGGCATTGAGAAGCCTTCTGGCATACCCACAATCCCTGGCAGCAGTGGTGAGGTATCCCTAAAGGAAACCGTAGAGTCTTTGCTGGGTAAGGTATTTGTAGTCCATAGGCTGGATAAATTAACAAGTGGAGTTGTTCTTTTTGCAAAGGATCCAGAGACCCATAGGTATCTTTCTGCCCTTTTTGAAGGTAGAAAGGTTAAAAAGGAATATGTGTGTGTTGTTTTGGGAAATACAGAGGAAGAATTTATAATTAACCTACCTATTAGGCAGTTTGGTTCAGGCAGAATGGGTTATGATCCAAAGGGTAAGAAGGCAGAGACAAGATTTTGTAAGATCGGGGAAAATAAAGATTATACCTTGCTTAGGGCATATCCCATCACAGGCAGAAGACATCAGATAAGGGTTCATTTATATTTAAAAGGAAATCCCATATTGGGGGATCAGTTGTATGGCAAAAGGGATAACCAGAGGGAACATGGGCTAATGTTACATTCCCATAGGATATCCTATATAAATCAAAAGGGCCAACTAATAGAGATATGTTCACCCATCCCAAAGGAATTTTTCCTTACACTCGAAGAATTGTACTAACTTTTCATTAATTCAAATCTATTTATTTCCTCGTACAAGTGTTAAGATATTCTTATTTATTGACAGGTATTTTGTTTTTATAATAGATAGAGTTGATAGCTGGATTAGATTAAGACGATGACCCAGGGAGAACGGAGTATGGAAAAGATCGTGAAATCTATTTGTAGGTTGGCCTTATTGGTTGCAAGTTTATTTAGTCTTTATTGGGTTATTCATCCCCATACACCACTTTCTACTTTCAACATACCCATATTGGACATTACACAAGTGAGTAGAGCAACCCATGTGTTCTTTTTATTGTTTGCCGGATATTTAGTTTCCTATGGGAGACCTCATGGAAAAAGAATAACAGTGGGAGGGATAATTCTTTGTTTATTATCCTTAATTCCACTATGGGCATTCTTAAACCTAAGAATTGCTCAACCCTTAAAAGCTGCAGGAATTTTTATATGGATAATTTCCATAATACCCACATTAGTCCCAAAAATAAGATCAAAGATGGATCTCTTAGGAGCTTTAAGTTGTATAGCCCCCTATGTTTATCAGTTGGTTTTCTTTGAAAAATTAATTGAAAGGGCTATGTATCCAGAACAGATGGATCTTTTAATGGGTTTTAGTATTGTTTATCTTCTTATAGGGCTTGTTTACCGATTCAATGGTCCAGTGCTGCCGATTTTAATTTTTATATTCTTTTTGTACGATCTTCATGGAAGAATATTTCCGGGGAAATTTTTCCACGCTCCTTTCCCAATGGATCTCTTGTTGGGGAAGCTTTACTCTGAAACTGAAGCTGGTCTCTTTGGAATTATAACAGGGGTATCTATGAAATATTTGGTGTATTTCACCATCTTGGGAGGTGTTTTTACCGGTTTAAATTTAGGCAAGATTGTGGCAAATATAGCATCTGTTGTGGTGGGTAGGAGCCCAGATGCACCTGCCAGAGTGGTTTCATTGTCCTCTATATTTATGGGCATGTTTAGTGGATCTGGAGCAGCAGACACTCAATTTGTGAGCACCATATCCAAACCCATGTTTGAAAGGGCAGGATACGAGAGGCATGTGGCAGCAGGTGTTGCTGCAACTGCAGGTACCATTGCAATGGTAACTCCTCCCATATTAGGTTCCATGGCATTTATAATGGTTGAGATTTTAACAATACCCTATTTGTGGGTATGTATCATGGCATTGGGTCCTATGGCTATGTACCTAATAGCCATTTTGGCATACAATTACTTTTACACTAGAAAGGAGGGAATTAAAGATGTTGCTCCCTCTGAGACTTTAAATAAGAAATATGTCATGAGATATTTATATATCTTTCTGCCTTTGGTTATCATAATTGGTTTTATCTACCTCGGTTATCCCGTAAACCTTGCTGTTACCACTGCAATTGTTCTGTTTGTGATTTTTGCTTATTGTGACAAGACAATAAGGCCTGACTCATTTAAAAGGATTGTGCACGGATTGGAGGAAGGTTTTGCCCACTTAATACCAATTGGCATTGCAGTTGTGAGTGCTAATGTCATTATGACCTTAATGGTTTTAACTGGACTTCCATCTAAATTTAGCCAATTTTTACTGGCCTTATCTGCACAGAATCTAATGATAGCAACACTTTTTGCCGCTACTTTTACTTTAATTATGGGGATGGGTGTTCCTCCAACAGCCACATATGTTATATCTTCATCTCTAACCGCACCTGCCATACACCAAATTGCTGTGGCAAATGGTATTCCATCTGAAGCTGCCCTGCTTTCTACTCATATGTTTTTGATGTATTATGCGATCTTGGCAGATGTCACACCTCCTGTGGCCCTTTCTGGCTATGCAGCTGCTTCTGTCTTTAATACCGATCCATTGAGAACTGGTATATTTGCAGGGAAGGTAGCTTTGCCCAAATACATTTTTGGGTTTTCTTTTATACTATCCTATTCGGGTACAGCTCTTCTTATAATGCCTATTGTTCTTGAAAAGGGGATATCAGGAGGCATAGTAGATATCATTTTAAGATTTTTAATTGTGGCATGGGCAGTAGTTTGTTTATCCGCCTCTACAGTTGGTTATAGCAAGAAGAGTTTAAATAGATTTGAAGCAATCATCCTTGGCATCTTATCCATTGGATTATTTTATCCAAATACAATAGTTAACTTTATCGTTGTTTTACCTACTCTTTTGTTTTTCATAAAATTTAAGAAAGAGAGAAAGGAGGTGATATAAAACTTCAGTTGTTTTTTGCAAATCACAATACTAAAATGGAGGTGTTAAAATGAAAAAAGTTTTGTTTGTTATCCTTGCTGTTTTGATGTTTAGTGGTGCTGTATACGCCCAAGGGAAGGTAAGCTTAATGGTTGCAACGGGTGGATTAGGTGGAGTGTATTATTACTATGGCTCCAGTGTTGCCGAGATCATAGCAAAGTTTGCTGGATATGAAGCAACGGCAATACAAACTGCCGCATCTGTTGATAACATAATGCTTTTACAAAAGCGGGAAGATCCCAAATCAAATCTCTTTTATTTAGGTACTATCCTGCCCGATTCTGCCTTCCTTGCATTTATGGGAGAACATGAAAAGTTTAAGGAAACCCCTGCCAAGGAATTGAGGATCATGTGGGCCATGTACCCAAATTTTCTCCATATAGTTACAAAGCAGGGTTCTGGGATACAAAAGGTTCCTGATCTAAAAGGAAAAAAGGTGTCAACTGGCGCACCCGGTTCGGGTACAGAGGTGGAGGCCTTTATGGTCTTGGAGTCCGCTGGGCTTAAGGTCTCAGACCTGGCAAAGCAGGAGAGATTGGGGGCAGCTGAGTCTGCTGAGGCCCTTGCCAGTGGTACTATAGATGCCTATTTCTGGTCAGGGGGATTACCCACTGCATCTGTAACAGAACTTGCCACTACACTATCCAGAAAGGGTGCAAAACTGGATTTTGTTGCCCTTCCTGTAGATGATCCTGTTGTCCAAAACATCAACAAGAAGTTTCCAGGGGTCTGCGAACCCGGTGTCATAGGCAAGCAGGTATACAACACAGAAAAAGATGTTCCCACATTGGCTTTCTGGAATCTTTTCATGGCCACTGAAAGGCTACCAGAGGAGATAGCTTATAAAATAACCAAGGCAGTTTTTGAGAATCTTGCACAATTACACAGTGCTGTCAAACCTTCAAAGGATACCACCCTTGAATCTGCAGTGAAATTTGTAAAAGGTGCCATACCTTACCACCCAGGTGCCCTTAAGTACTTTAAAGAGGTAGGGGCATTAAAGTAAAAGCCTTTTTATACAAATGGGGGATAGGATTGATCTTAATCCTATCCCCTATTTTATTACTGCTGAGGATCATCCTAGTGGATTTTGATATTAAAAAAACAGTATTTATCTCATGGCCATTTGAGAAGATAAAAATAAACTTTATAAATTCGGTTACACGAAGGCCAGTTGAAATAAATTTTAGGCCTATCTTTTATTTCAGTTCCTTTCAAATGAATACAGATAAGGAGACAGAGGCCTATTACACCAGGGGTGTTTATGAGATCCAAGAGGAGCTTAAAAAGGAAATTAGAAAGTCAATGGTTATATGTTCAGAAAAAGGCATAATGTTTTGTGTTGGAGAAAAATGCCATGAGGTTAAGGATGGTTGTGCTAAGATAAGGTTGGTTTGGCCCCCTTAGGGAGGAGGCTGAATCTTAAAATTTTACTTAAAGAGTTATGGTTTCTTACCAAAATTAAAAGGAAATTTAACTTTTTTGATTGACAATGTTCCAATTATTTTTTTGAATACTGAAAAAGGAATAGTATAACCTCTATACAGAAGGAGTGTTATGCCAAAGAAAAGCCAATTGGTTGCTGTGGATTTGGGTTCTTACTCTGTTAAGGTGGCAGAGGTGGAGTCTGGCAAGAATGGTTTGATATTAAAAAACTTTGGCATGGCCCTTTTCCCTCCTGAAGTCATTGTGGAAGGTCAGATCCAAGACAAGGTCAAGGCATCTGAAATAATAAAAAAACTTATCACCCATTTAAACATCAAAAACAAAAATGTTTGCTCTGCTATTTCAGGTGTTTCCTGTATATTGAAAAAACTTCCTACCATACAATCAAAGACCCTTGAACAAATAGAAGAGACCCTGAAAGGGGAGATGGAACAGTACATCCCCTATGACATAACCGAGGTTTATGTGGATCATTTCATCCAATTGCCGAGTGGAGAGACCCCTAAGGCAGGAGTAATGGTCTCAGAGGCCGAGGTAGTTGTTGCTGCTGCACCAAAGGCACTGGTTGATTCTTACGTGGAGGTGTTGGAGGCAGCTGGCTTGAATCCTGTTATCATGGACATAGGCATCTTGGCAATCCAAAATGCCATTGAGGCAACAGTTCCAGAACTTCCATCCCAACACATTATTGTAAATTTAGGGGCAGAATGCCTTTCTATCCACGCTGTAAAGGATAATGTGCCCATCTTTACAAGGGATACTGTGATGGGAGGGGCCCAGCTTACCCGAGCTATCATGGCTAATTTTGGTCTGGATTATTTTGAGGCGGAATCGGTGAAATTGGGAAACAGGGGGGTTCAGCCTGGCAAGGAAGGCATACTAAAAAAGATATTCTTGGACTATGTGAGTGAATGGACCAAGGAGGTTGCACGGGCCGTAGATTACTTAAAATATGCCTTCCCAGAGTTAAACATATCCACCATGTATCTTACAGGAGGAACTTCAAAGCTCCCGGGGATAAAAGATGCACTATCCCTGGAGACAAGACTGAATGTGATCCCTGTTAATCCCTTCCAAGGTCTTTTGGTTGACTCCAAGAAGTTCGACGAAGAATTTCTGAGTATGTATGCTCCCGATTCCACACAGGTTATCGGGATGGCCTTAAGAGAAGCAGGTGACAGATGATAAAGATAAACCTATTACCAGCAAGGGCTTTAAAAAAGAGAGAAGATGTCAAAAGACAGTTAATACTGATGTTTTTGTGCCTTATTGCCGTTGTGGGAGCGTTGTATGCAGTGCATGTTCATCTTGAGCAGGAAGTTGTTGTACTTCAAAATTCAAAAAACGAAAAAGAACAACAGCTAAAAAAATATAATGAGATTATAAAGAGAATAGGTGATATTCAAGCAAAAATAAGTGAAGTAAAAAAAAGGATTGATATAATAGATAAGCTTTCCGGTAATAGAAGTGCTATCATAAGATCGCTTGATCAAGTTGTTATTGCAGTTCCTCAAAACAGAGTGTATTTGCGTAGTATCAATCACACAAGAGAAATGATTAATATTGAAGGTACAGCTAAACATAATGATGATGTTGCAGAGTTCATGAATTCACTTAAGAGTAAAGAAGATATTAAAAGTGTGTTTTTGAGGGGTACAAACCTTAGGACAATGCCAAACACCCAGCTTGAAGTTGTGGATTTTGGTTTGAATTGTGAAACAATTTATAAAACTGTTAAAGCGCCACCACCAAAGAAGAAATAAATGAAGCTTAACTTTGATTTTGATAAAATTTCATCTGGTTATTTGAAACTCAAAAAGAAACATAGGTATGGACTATTTGTTGTTTTAAACTTGCTGATAATTGGCCTATTTATAGCATTTTCATTGTACCCTAAATACGAAAGTATAAACAACCTTAAAAAGGAAGTTTCAGAACTTGAAGATAAGGTAAATCAAGCAAAGCTTAAGGCAGCAAAGTTAAAGCAATACGAAAAAGATTACGCAGATGCACAGGAAAAATTAAAAACACTTTCTAAGGTTTTACCTGAGTCAAGTGAGGTGCCTGAGTTATTAAAATTAGTAAACAAGTTAGGGGAGGAATGTGGGCTAAAGTTTTATGTGTTTGCACCTGAAAGTCCGTCGGATAAAGGAGAGTATTATGAACTTCCCGTTAATATTGAGGTGAGGGGTGGATTTCATAATGTGGCAAAATTTTTAAGTAAAATTACCCAAACAGACAGATTGGTGGTGACTGAAAATATTAATATTGCACCCCAGTATCAGCCAACTCTTTCTGTAATAGCGCGTTTTAGGGTAAGTACCTATTGGCTAAAGGAGCAGAAAGGTGAAGGGAAGAAGGCTGAATAGTGCAATATTTTACTTGGTGGTATTTTTGCTTTTGGCTAATACCTGTTATGCCCAGGAAAAGCCTGCTCCCAAGGAGGAAAAGAAAACAGAACCCCCTCCCAGCAGTCTCCCATATGAGTATACCTCCGAAAACAGGATAGATCCATTTTTGCCCTTTAGAACTGGTGTGAAAGGTTTTGCCCCTACTACATCGCTCAGCAAACCTGAAATAGAGATAGAGTCCAAATCTACCCCTGTTTTTGCACTTGCTGAGCTAAGGTTTACAGGTGTTTTAAGAAAAGGAAATGATGTGTGGGCTGTTCTTACCACTCCAGAAGGAAGGGGTATTATTGTTAAGAAGGGAATGACCTTAGGCAAAGAGAGGGCCATTGTTTCGGATATTATATTTGAAGATAAAAAGACTCAGTCTGGTATTCGTGAGATAAGGAAATTGATATTGAAGGTGCCGGTTTCAAGGGGTGAAGATTTGGAGGATTACGATGAAGTAGAGATTATAATGGAATCAATGAAACCAAAAGAGCCCGAAAGTTAAAAGGAGGTTTAGTATGAAGAGGCTTTTATATATTCTAATAGTTATTGTGTTTCTATCAGGTTGTGGGCATATGGTGGTTGAAACTCTTCCAATGGCCCAGAAGGAAACCCTTGGAAAGGGCATTCCTATAATTGTCTTGCCTTTTTCAGATTATAGTGGATTTGACGTTTATTCAATGGGTA
>Ga0197142_1001666_pt1 | contig 20133 bp, 19 predicted proteins | sample GBS60_MetaG_FD_148614 | JGI IMG/M metagenome (GOLD analysis project Ga0197142, IMG submission 148614) | Sediment microbial communities from Great Boiling Springs, Gerlach, Nevada, United States - GBS 60_MetaG | ecosystem: Environmental > Aquatic > Thermal springs > Hot (42-90C) > Sediment... | reverse complement strand
GCGGGCAGGGTCAGCGTGAGCATATTCGATGGTGACGCCGGGATCCAGGTGCGCCCCGTGAATGCCGCGCGTTTCGTGCCCGCCGCCGATGTGCATCAGCAACACGGTGAGGGTGCGGGTGTTGGCCTCGTCGTCGGCGTACTTGGCGACGATGCGCAGACGGTCGGCGCCGAATTTCTGCGGCCAGTGGCACTGCTCGCAGGTGTCGCGAGCCGGGCGCAGGTCCGCAATCGGCGTGGGGATGGGTCGCGGGTAAGTATTCAGGATGGTGGCGAACACCTGGCCGACCCCCGACAGCTTGCTGCGCACGAACCAACTGGCGCCGGGGCCGATGTGACAGGCCACACAAGAGACACGCGAGTGGGGCGATCCCTGGTAGGCGGTGAACTCGGGCGCCATCACCTTGTGGCAGGTGGCGCCGCAGAAGGTCACCGTGTCCATGTAATGGAAGGCGCGATACGTCAGTTGCGTGCCGATAACAAGGTTGGCCACCGTGGTGACGCCGATGAAGCCGAGCAACCGCCGCAGCTCGGGATTGCGCCACTCCAGCGGCGGGAACACGCGCGTTGGCTCGCCCGTCCTGCGCCGGCGGCGAATTTCCCGTACGATGCCCAGCGGGATCAGCGCCAACCCGCCGAAAAACACACCCGGCAGGACCAGGAACGTAAGGATGCCGGTGTAAGGATTGTCCACCTGTCCGCGCAGGAACAGCGGCAGGTGGAACAACCACAGGATCGAGGCGGTCGTGACGGCCACCACCCCCAGCAGGCTGATCCAGTTGCTGGAAAGGTAGACCAGCGGCGACAGCAACGCAGGCAGCCCGCGATCAGGCATTCGAATCACCGCTTTGCCCCTCCACCGGTGATGGTTCAGCGGCCGGCGGTTCCGGTCGAGCCGGCGCGCGTTCCGGGGCAGGCGGATGAGCAAGCGCGCGCGGCCGCGGACTCCAGCCTGTCAGAAACGCAGTGTCCATCGGGTAAATGTCGGGGTCGAAGATCACGGTGTAGAAGTGCCAGACCAGAATCGCCAGCGCGGCCAACACCGCCTCGTAAAAATGCACGGTGGACGCGAAGTCGAGCACGCTCTTGGGCAGGTAAGCCAGCACCCAGTTGGTCGCCCACAGCGCAATTCCTGTGATGGCCATGATCGCCGTGCCCCAGACCACCGACCAGTACTCGATCTTTTCGATGTAACTGTGCTCGGACAGCAGCGGGCGGCGATTGGTCAGGCCCAGGTTGTAAGCCAGTTGCGCAACTGCTTCGCTGACGTCGCGGCGATTGGGCCACAGCGAACGCCAACGCTCGCGCAGGCGCGGTGACACGATCAGCGTCACCACGTGGAGAACCGCGGTGGCCATCAGCACCACGGCGGCGATGCGGTGCACCGTCCCGCGAACCGGGAAGTGCGACTCCCAGCGCACCAGAATCTGGGCCCACCACTGCTCGGGATACTTCAGCGCGAAGCCCGTCCACACGAGCACGATGAACGAGCCGGCCAACAGGGCGTGCTGGATGCGTTCGATGGGCAGCATGCGGAAGGAAGCGGCCGCGTGCAGAGGCGCCATCCCGCGCATCTTGCGGCCCAACTTGCGCAGCCAATCCCCCAGATTGTGCAACAGCATGAAGCCGATGGTGAGGGGGATGAGGATCTGGTAGAACACCCGCGCCCAGCGCACGGCGGTCGGCTCGACGCCCCCTGCGACCAGGTGAATGGGGCCTAGGGCGAAACGGCTTCCCGCCCCGGGGTGGCATGCCCCGCAGGTTTTGGCAAGATTGCGCGGGTGAATCCGCGAGTTGGGGTCCGAGGAGGGCAACACGTCGTGCGCCCCGTGGCAACTGGCGCAATTGGCCACGGTAATCGAGCCGGCGCGGGCGGCCAGGCCGTGGTAGGAAGCCTCGAAACTCACCAGGCGGTCAGCGGGCAGACCGTACTTGCGGCTCAGGCGTACGTTGCCGTGACACTGCCCGCAGGTTTCCGGGATGCGCGAGGGGAAAATCGTGGATTCGGTCCGGGAGGCAGGCAGGATGGCATGTTCGCCATGGCAAGTGGTGCAGACGGGGGCCTCGGGCCGCCCTTTGGCCAGAGCGGCCCCGTGAACCGAGGCGTTGAACTGCGTGAGGATTTCGCCATGGCACATGCCGCACAACTCAGGCACGTGGCGATGAAACTCCACCGAGCGAGCCAGTTTGACCTCGTGCACGCTTCCGTGGCACACGCCGCAGTCCGGCGCCGCGGCTTCGCCGCGTCGAGCCGCCTCGGCGTGCACGCTGCGGCGCTGCTCTCCCACCACGTCGGCATGGCAGGTTTCACAGGTGGCGTTCTTCAGCCCTGCGGGGTGCGGGTAGACTTCACGTCCCGGGTGACACTTGACACAGCCCACGGCCGCGTGGGCCGAGGCCGAAAGCGCCTTCCCCTGCTCGTGGCAGGCGGAGCAGTCCGCGGCCTCCTGTTGCGCCCAAGCCGGCCCGCAGGCCGTCAACGCCAACAACACCAACAACACCAACAGCATCGCCCCAGGCCCCCGCTGCGTGGACAATCCGAGCCGTCTTCAGAAGGCGCCGCGGCTGGTTCGTTCCCAGGCATCCCACAGGAACAGGCCCAGCAGGCCGATGCCGTAGAGCACCGTAACGATGATCAGGATTTTGAGCCACCGCTCGACGGCCAGCAATTTTTGCGCGATGGTCATCTTCATGGCAATCTCTGCGTCGTCGGTGCCCAGCACGTGCAAGCTTTCCTCTTCCTTGCGGGACAGACGCGCGCGGTAAATCGCGACTACCACGATCCCAAGGATCAGAACCGCGAAGATCGTCGAGAACAGCATCAGGTTCATAGCTTCATCCTCGCCACAACCATCCAGCGGCCGCACCAGTGCGGCGGCCTTTCAAGCTGTCAAATTCTCCCGCCGAAACGATTTGCCCGTGGCCTCCTCGATGACCTCGATGATTTCAACCAGATAGGCGTCCAGGGCGCAACGCGCCTGGCCGCGGAGGTCGCAACTGCCGTCGAGCCGCTGGTCCAGGCACACCGAGCAGACGTTCTCGCGGATGGCGCGAATGTAGTCCTGGATATCGTCGCTGTCGGTGGCCAGGATGGCCTGCGCCACCAGGGGAAACAGCTCGAACAGTTTGCAGCTTTCCTGTTCCGGCCGGGCGCAAGCGCCCTCGGCGGTCCGCACCTCGCACTCCCGGCAAATCCGGCTGCGAACCATGGCCTCCAGTTCGTGAACCCGCAGTCTCATGCTAGCCCCCGCCCTCCGGCGCGTTCGGTTTGCGCCCGTTTTGATGGATCTCGTCGGGTCCGGATCCGGAGGCCCGGCCGGCCCGTGGGCCGCCGCAAGCTCCGGAGCCTGGTTTGCCGCACCGCAACGCCGCCGCCATAATGGCCAGTACCGCCGTGCTCAAAGGGTCATTACAGAATACCACTGAGCGTATGCCTGCGTTCCAGGCGCGCGACAACTCACCGGGATCGTTGCGCGTAATCAGCACCACTCTCTCCGGCCGAACCAGCGGCGTGCTCAGTTTGGCAAGCGCCGCCGAATCCATTACGATAACACCCTCCTGTTTCGGATCCGGCGCTTCCACGGTGTACACCTCGGCCATGCCGTTCCCCTCCAGGCGTTCGCGCAGCGCTCGGGCGTACGCTGCGTCCGCCACGGCTAATTGGATCTTCGGCATCGGGCGCCTCAGGAAGATGACCGGGGCCGTCAGGCCGGCCCAGGCGCAACCGCGGCTCATTATTCGGTTTTGCAATCCGATCGCCAAATTTCAGACGCGCGTCTCGCCCCGACCCATCGCCAAATACCGCGGAAATCAGGAGTTCGTCTCCCGGCAAGCCGCACTTGCTCGCCCGGACGGCCGGGTGTCACCCAGCGCAACCGCGGCGAACTGGGTGAACTGACCCACCTCCCTCCCCGGGGAGCCGGCTCGGCTCGCCAACCGTGACACAATGGTCTGGCTGTCCGGTGGTGATCTATGCGGACTGAGCAACGGCTGGGCGCCGGCAAACTTCCCGCCGATCTGCTTCGGGTGATGCTGGCCCGGATCGCACCCGAAGACCCATCGGTCGTCGTGGGTCCCGCCGTGGGCGAGGACGCTGCGGTGTTGGATGTGGGCGGTCCGGAGTTGCTCGTCGCCAAGACCGACCCCATCACCTTCGCGGCTCGACATCCGGCCCGCTACCTGTTGGCGGTGAACGCCAACGACCTGGCGGTCACCGGCGCCCGTCCCCGCTGGCTGCTGGTAACCGCGCTGTTGCCGGAGGGCATCCCCGCGGCGGCCGCCGAGGACCTTTTTGACGAATTACGAGAAGCGTGCGAACGGACGGGAATTCTGCTGGTCGGCGGTCACACCGAGATGACCGTGGGGCTGGAGCGGCCGATCCTGGTCGGATGCCTGTTGGGGACCGTTCCGCGCGACCGTTTGGTGCGGACCGCCGGGGCGCGTCCGGGGGACGCCATCCTGCTGGCGGGCGGCATTGCGATCGAGGGGACAGCCATTCTGGCGCTCGAGCACGAGGCTGAACTCAGGCTGCGAGGCGCGCCCGAGAAGGTCCTGCGTGTGGCGGCGGGTTGGCTGGAGAATCCGGGCATTTCCGTCACGCCGGCCGCCCGTGTGCTGGTCGAGGCAGGCGGAGTCCACGCCATGCACGATCCCACCGAAGGCGGCCTGGCAACCGCTTTGCACGAACTGGCCGAGGCCGCGGGGATCGGCTTGCGCATTCGCCGCGACGCCATTCCCGTGCTCCCCGAGTGCCAGGCGGTTTGCGACGCGCTGGGACTGGATCCGCTGGGATTGCTCGCCTCCGGCGCGCTGCTGGCTGCCGTGGATCCGGACGCTGCGCCCCGGGCCTTGCAGGCCTTACGGGACGCCGGCGTTCCTGCTTCCGTGATCGGCGAGGCGCTGTCTCCACGCGAGGGGCGCATGCTCGTGGACAGGGACGAGGTGCGACCGTTGCCGGAGTTCGCACGCGACGAGCTGGCGCGTTACCTGGAATCGCTCGCGGGGGATTCGCGTTGAGGCGTGACCGGACGAAGGCTCTGACGGCGCGCCTTCAGGCCTTCGACATCCATGCGCTCATGAGGACCGCGACGGCCGCCATGGCCGCCGTTTCCGCCCTGAGAACGTAAGTTCCCAGCGTGACGGCCTCCCACCCAGCCGCGGCTGCCGCGCTGCGTTCGGTCTCGGTCCATCCGCCCTCGGGTCCGACCAGAACCGCCACGGTGTCCTCGCGCCGACGCCGGACGGCGGGAGGCAGAGCTTCCAACAGCGGCATTCCCACTCGGGTTTCGTCCAGGAAATAGCGGCATGGGGAGGAGTCTTGCAGGGCCGCTTCCAGACGCACGGGCGCGTGGACCTCGGGCAGGCGCGCGCGGCGCGCCTGCTGGCTTGCCTCCCGCGCGATGCGGCGCCAGCGACCGATCCGCTTGAGGGCGCCTTGTTCGATCCCTTTCTCGCTTCGGGCGGCGATGACCGGGGCGATCTGCTCGACGCCCAGTTCAGTGGCTTTTTCGATCATCCATTCGAAGCGATCGAACTTGACGAGGGCCGCCTTGAGCACGAGCCGCAAGGGCGGAATCTCGACGGGCAAGGGTTCGAGGATCCGAAACAGGACCTCGCCGCGGCCGAAGCCCTCGATTTCGGCCAGATAAACGCCGCGGTTGTCGGAGAGCTCGTAACGATCGCCGGGGCGGGCGCGCAAAACGCGACGCAGGTGATCGGCCGCCTCCCCGCTGAGCACGGCGCGCTGCTCGCGCACCTGTTCGACGAAGAAGCGGCGGCGCGCCATGTAGAATAATGTAACCCCGGTGTCCTTATGATCGCTCACCTGCGCGGCGTGCTGTTGGAGAAACGACCCAACCAGGCCATCATCGAGGCGGGCGGCGTCGGCTACGACGTTTTCATTCCGGTCTCCACCTACTCGGCGCTGCCCGAACCCGGAGCGGAAGTGCGCCTGAAGATTCACACCCACCTGCGCGAAGACTCGCTGTCGCTGTACGGCTTCGCCTCCGACGACGAGAAGATTCTGTTCGAACGACTGATCACGGTCAGCGGGATCGGGCCGCGGCTGGCGATCACGGTTCTGTCGGGCCTGCCCATCGGGGAGCTGTACGCCGCCATCCGGGCCGGCGCGGTGGAGCGGCTGGTGCGAATCCCGGGGGTAGGCAAGAAGACGGCGGAGAGAATCGTGCTCGAGTTGCGGGAGAAGCTGCCGTTGCCGGCGGCGACGCGCGAGGCCGTGGCGGCGGCGGGCGCGATGAGCGCCGTCGAGCAGGATGTGCTGTCGGCGCTGATCAACCTGGGCTGCACGGCGGCGGCGGCCGAAGCGGCGGTGCGCAAGGCCCGCGCTGCGGGCGTTCCCGAGGAGTTCGAACCCTTGTTCCGCCGCGCCCTCGAGCTGGTGCGCTGAAAGCGCATCGCAGTTGCGATAACCTTGATACAGAATGCGGGACCGGGGCGTCATTTCGGCGGCGGCGCGGGACGAAGAACGCCAGTTCGAAGCCAGTCTGCGTCCGCGACGCCTTGCCGAATTCGTGGGACAAAGCCGGCTCAAGGAGGTGCTGGGCATCGCCATCGAAGCCGCCCGCCGGCGCGGCGAAGCCATGGATCACGTGCTGTTGTGCGGCCCGCCCGGGCTGGGCAAGACCACGCTGGCCGGCATCATCGCCGCCGAACTCGGCGTGCCCTTCGAGCAGACCGCCGGTCCCATTCTTCAGAAAAAGCTCGATTTGACCGGCATCCTGAGCCACATCCGGCCGCGGCAGGTCTTCTTTATTGACGAAATTCACCGGCTGCTGCCCGACGTTGAGGAAATGCTGTACGCGGCGCTGGAGGATTTCCGCGTGGACATCGTGATCGGCGCCGGCCCCGGGGCGCGCACCCATTCGCTGCCCATTCCGCGCTTTACGGCGGTGGGCGCCACCACGCGGCAGGGTCTGATCAGCGGACCGCTGCGCGGACGCTTCGGACTGGTGCTGCGACTCAATCCCTACACGGCGGAAGAACTCAAGCAAATTGTGCTGCGCTCGGCGCGCCTTCTGGAGGTGAGCATTGACGAGGCGGGGGCCGAGGAGATCGCTCGTCGCAGCCGGGGCACGCCGCGCATCGCCAACCGCCTGCTGCGCCGCGTGCGCGATTATGCCCAGGTGAGGGCGGAAGGCGCGATCAACGAGGAGGTGGCGCGGACCGCGCTGGACCTGCTCGAAGTGGACCGTTTCGGCCTGGACGAAACCGATCAGAAGATCATGCTCACCATTCTGGAGAAGTACGCGGGCGGCCCGGTCGGTTTGAACACCATCGCCGCCTCGATTGACGAGGAGCCGGATACGATCGAGGAAGTGTACGAGCCCTACCTGATCCAGCTCGGCTTTCTGGATCGCACGCCGCGTGGGCGCGTGGCCACCGAGAACGCCTTCCGTTACTTCGGCGTCACGCCGCGGTGGCGCAACAGCGCCCAGCGGACGTTGTTCTGAGCCGTGAAACGGGTCTATCTATCCTTGGGATCCAATGTCGGCGACCGCGAGGCTGCGCTGGCCCGGGCGCTGGAGCGGCTGGCTGCGGCGGGCTTGCGCCTGCTGCGCATCTCTTCGGTCTACGAGACTGAACCGGTGGATCGCCCCGACCAGCCGTGGTTTTTGAACCTGGTCGTCGAGGCCGAGACCGAGCTGTTTCCGCGCATGCTGTTGATGCGAGTCCAGCGCATCGAGTACGAGCTGGGCCGGCGCCGCGCGGCGCCGAAAGGGCCGCGGACCATTGACATTGACATCTTGCTGTACGGCGATGCCGTGATCCGCATGCCCGATCTCACCGTGCCGCACCCGCGCATGAGTGAGAGGCGATTCGTTCTGGAGCCGCTGGCCGAGCTGGTCCCGGAACTGCGGCATCCGCGGGACGGGCGGCCCATTCGCGAGCTGCTGGAAACCACGCGCACGCAGAGGGTGCGCCGGGTGGAATTCCGTCCCGCGATGCCCGCCTGAGAGTCAGGGGAGCCTTGCCGCCAGCCCGCGGGCCAGCGCCGCGGCGTCCTCGGTTTCTTTCAGGTTGGCGTAACCGCCGAGGTAGCGACCCTTTCGGAAAAAGCAGACCCGGCCCAGATAGCGATCCACAGCCTGGAAGGCTTCGTCCGCGGCTTCGACAGCCGCCGTCTCGCCGAACCGCGCACGCAACTTCTTCATGACCTCGGCTGCGGCGTCGGAACTGGACTCGGCTACGATGAACGCCTTGCCGAACTCGTATTCGGCGGCATAGCCGTATCGGAGCAGACGCAGGCCGAGCACGCTTTCCGGCACCAGTCGCACGGAATCGGGGATCAGGCGCTCGGCAGGGAACCACTTGAGGACGGCGGGCGGGTCCGTGCGTCCCGCGATGCGCTCGGCCATGGCGAGCGCGAACCGGCGCAGCACGGCGCTGTGGTCCTTGTCTGGTTCGGCGGAAAACTCCACGTAAAAGCGATCCTTGGCGAAGGTGGCCTTGCGGGGCAGGATCTGCCCGCCCGTGCCGATCGGTTCCGTGGGCCGGCGCGGATCACGGTTGGCGGTAAACATGCCGTAGGCCCATTCGGGGTCGGCCATCTCCGAGACGTCGAAGACGATGGTGTCCTCGCCGGATTTGCACGTCACTCCTTGCATGCGCATGAAGCGGTAAAGCAGGTAGCCCTCGGCGTTGCCGTTCATGTACTCGAACAGATTCTCGGCGTCGTAGGTGCGAAAGGGTCCGTGCTGAGTCCACCCGGGCACGAGGCTGCAATCCGGCTTTTGAGCCGGGGCGGGCGTGGCGGCGGCCAACAGGCCGGCCAGGATCGTCATCCGGGCAAGCGATCTCACGCCAGCCACTCCTGGGCGCGCGCCAGCCGCTCGGCGACGCGCACGCCGTTGGGACAGCGGACCGTGCATCCGGGGCAATCCGCGCAACGCACGGTGCGAGCCGGCGCGGGCAGCGTCAAGAACTGCTCGCGCGCCAGCGCGAACTCGCCGTAGCCTTCCGCGTACATCAGGCAGCGCAGCATGTCGGCGACGGGCAGGCCTTGGGGGCACTGGCCTGCGCAGCGGTTGCACCCGCGGCAGTACAGCGGACCGATGTCGCGCAGATAGTGCGCCAGGATGCGCTCGTCCGACTCGCTGAAAGGCTCGGCCATGGCGCGCAGATTTTCCTCGAGCTGCTCCATGTCCGTCATGCTGGGGATGGTGGTGTGCACATTGGGATTGCGGAGGACCCACTTCAGTGCGGCCAGCATCGCGCCCTCGCGGTTCAGTTTGGCGTGCAGCTCAGTGCCGGGACGCGCCTTGCGGAAGCCGCCCGCCATGGTCTTCATGGCCACCACGCCCAACCCCGCTTTGGCCGCCGCTTCCAGCGCCGGCTCCAGCGTCTTGTACATGGTGAAGTTATACGACGCCAGAACCACGTCAATCTTGCCCGTCTTGATGGCCGCCTCGATCACCGCCGCCTGGTTGGAGTGCGTGCTCAGGCCCACGAAGCGCGCCTTGCCTTCTTGTTTGGCGGTGTCCAGGGCGTCCAGAATCTCATCCGTGAAGCGGCCCGGATCGCCTACGGCGTGCAAGTACCAGATGTCTACATAGTCCGTGCCCAGCTCGCGCAGGCTGGTGTCCAGATCCGAGAGTGCGGCCTGCTTGCCGGAGGCGCCGGTTTTGGTCGAGATGTAGACCTGCTTGCGGCGACTCTTCAAAGCCGCACCGACCATGCGTTCGTTGTTGCCGCCCTGGTAGCCGCGCGCGGTGTCGAAATAGTTGACGCCCGCCTCGACGGCGCGCTCGATCACGCTGGGATCCGAGGTGAGCATGCAACCGAAGCCCACGGTCGTGACCTTGAATCCGGTTCGCCCGAGCGTGCGATAGCTCAATTCGACTTTGCGGGCCTGAGGAGCTTGCAGGCCTTCAAGGGCAACGCTGGTTCGCGAGGCCAGGCTCGCCACCGGCGCAGCCAGCCCCGCGGCCAGAAATCTGCGACGCGTGCCGTGACTCATAGGACCCCCTGCCGACGTCCCGCGCTGCGGAGCGCCGCTTCGATATAATCGGTTTCGAAATTCCAATTATAACTTCGGGCGGCGGGGCTGCCCGCAAAGGGAGAGGAACTCACGGTGGTGGAAAAGATATCGCGTCGAGGCTTCCTGGGATGGACAGCGCTCGCTCCGGGTTTGAGCGGCGCGCTCGTGCACGGCCAGCAGGCGCCTGCCCGTTATGACCCGCAGCCTGTGTTTCCGTACGAGCGCCGCGCGGTAGTGTCGCTGGTCAAGGGAGAGGAACGTCGCAAGTTGATCCACGACGCGCTGGCGGCGATTGACGATCAAATCCGCCCCCTACTCAAGCGCAAGAAGTACGTCGTCATCAAGCCGAACAACGTCTCCACGGTGAACCAGCTTGCCTCCACGCACGCCGACACGCTGCGAGGCATTCTCGATTACCTGGCGCGGCGCACCAAGGGTCCGGTGGTGATCGCCGAGTCTTCGGCGGGCGACACCATGGAGGGCTTCCACAACTTCAAGTATCCCGAGGTGGCCCGCGAGTTCCGTTCGCTGAAAGTCACCCTGGTGGACCTCAACGACGAGGCCAAATACCAGCTCATCCCGCTGCTCAGCCCGGACCTGCACGTGCAGCCGGTGCGGCTGGCGGCGCGCTTGCTGGATCCCGACGCTTTTATCATTTCGGCGGGCATCCTGAAAACCCACAACACGGTCATCGCCACACTCTCGGTGAAGAACATGACCCTGGGAGCGCCGCTGCGCAACCGGCCCAAGGAAACGCCGCGGTGGAACGACAAACGCAAGTATCACGGGGGCGTGCGGCAGACGCACTACAACATGATGCTGACGGCGCAGAAGATGGCGCCGTACTGGTCTTTGGCGGTGCTGGATGGTTACGAGGGCATGGAAGGCAACGGTCCAACCGCAGGAACGCCGGTGCCGCAGCGCATCGCCATCGCCTCGACGGATTTCATCGCCGCCGATCGCGTGGGCGTCGAGGTCATGGGCATCGAGCCGAACTGGATGGGTTACCTGCAATACTGCTGGCAGGTCGGACTGGGGCAGTGGGATCCGGCCAAAATTGACATCCGCGGCGAGACGATCGCCGCGGTGCGACGCACCTACCGCCTGCACCGGGATATCGAACGCGAGCTCCAGTGGATGGGGCCGCTGACGGAAGTCCCGCCGAAGCTGGGTTAGACCGCACTCCCGGGGCCGGCGCAAGCCGCGGTTGGCGCGCGGAGCGGTTCCCTCGCCCGCCTGGCGGAAAGGGCAGGCGAGCGCCCGCTACAGTTCTTTATTTTTTGCCCCAACGATCCTGCCTTTGGTGACATTTTGGATGACCCAATTCGTCTTCTTGCTGGACCAGGGCTGGCCGTGTTAGGATGAGGCGACGGGCAGCCGGACAAATCGCCGCGTGCGGTCTCAGGGGCTATTTTTCCTGCCGCCTGATATCGTTGACCTCAGCAGGAGGACGGGATGCTACTGAATCGTGTGCTAACCCTTGTTTGCGCGACGGCTGCTTTCGCCCTGGCGGACTGCGTGGATGGTACGCGCAAGCTGACCCCGGCGGAAACCAAACTGGTCCAGAATGTGGCCGAGGCCTTCGCCGCTGCGTTGCCGGACGCTCCGGAAGGCTGGCAGCGTTCGGGCGAGCCGAAATTCCCTGAACCTGCGGTTTGCAAGGGCCAGAAGCCCGGGGATTTTTCGCTCAGCGTATCGCTGGCCTACTACATCAAGAATCCCCCCAAGCGGCGGGAATACCCGGAAGAGGCCGACATCCAGCGCCTGAGTCAGGAGATCGAGACCCTCGAACGAACCCCCGACGATGTCCGCAAGCGCATCAATGAAGTGCAGGCCCGCCAGAGCGAAAAACGGCGCGCAGCAAAGGCTGCCGAACGCGCCGGCAACAAGGACGAATACCGACGGCTGTGGGCCGAGGCGGACGCGATCTCGAGCGAAGCCGACAAGATCCGGGCGGACTATCTGGCCTCCGTCGCCCCGCAGATCACCGAGCGCAAGACCAAAATCGAGGCGCTACGGGCGCGCATTCCCACTTACACCGGGACCAAAGTGCAAGTGCGCGTCACTGTAAATGCCCGCCGGAACCTGCCTGTTCCTGGCAAGGGTTTGAACGCTGATGTGCTCGTGTGGGGATCGCCCGGGCCCGCGCCGGTCGGGACAGCCGTCTCCAACGTATTCCTCGAGATTGAGGGCTGGCCTGAATACCGAGAGGTTATCCTGGCTAAAATTGACCAGACGAAGCTTGCCACGCTGGTGCGGTAGCTGGCAGACGGAACGCCACCCGTTTGGTTCCCTGCCAGGTTTGCGGCAGTACCGGCCCGGCTCGGGCCTCTACTGCGCCTCGCGATCGCATGCCTGGCAAACATTGTGCGCCCGCTCCGGCCGCTGGCGAGAAAGAAAGTCGTGGTTGTTTCCGGACGAGGCGATGGTGGATCCGGGGCCCGCGCAGAACGGGTTTGGGGTTGTCGGGTGGTCAGCGGGTTAGTGTGAAGGGAACGCAAGTCAGGCCTACGCGTAGGCTTGTCCGCGCCACGCAAGGACCCGCTCTTTCAGTTTCAGCCGGGTGAAAGAAGTAAGGGCCGCGTTGGGCCTAACCGGACGGTCCAACCTTGGGGCGCTACATCCCTGTCCAGATTTGACTTTTCATCAACTTCGCCAGAAATGCCAACATTCGGGCCCTTAGTTCTCTTTCGGTGGGCGAGCTTTTGCGGCAGGGGCCCTGGTCGGGAAAAGCCGGAAAAGTCCGCCGATTGACAAGGCTTTGGACAACATATAGATTATCCTAAGGCACAATTCATGGTGGGGCGCCTTCAGGCTCTCTGCCGAAGGATTTCCGTCTGGGAGCTACGAGTATGAAAAAGCTGCCGTTGATCTCGAAAGGTGGACTACCATTCAAGAACGTTACGTTGAACGTACCTCGCCTGGCCACCAGCACTTATTCGGCAGGCCTCGCGTGGGCGATGGCGCAGACGTCCGAAATCGAGTGGAAGACCGTACCACTGCCAGGATTGCTTAAGGCGCTTTATTGGCTCATGTGGTGGAAAGAGCCGCCGGGCGGCGTGGTCTTCGATGTGGCTCCTGCCCCAAAACTTCACGAGCTTGCTTACGGTTGGGCGAAGGAGCGGCAAACCCATGCTTTGGAGGCGTTCGCCAAGGGTCCGCAGCACGGCCTTACGTACATGCAAAACCTCGAACAGATCCGGAAGTCCTATCTGGAGATCGTCCGCGAGCGAGCAAAAGCCGCGGGTTTGATCAACCAGCAGGTTGACAAGCAGCTTACGGAGGCGATCCAAGCGGCCGCCGTAGTGAAACTGGTCGGGCAAGTTACGATGGCGGGCCTGACGCTGATCGCCGGCATTCCCGTCGCGGCTTCGGTGGCCGTAGGGTCAAGCGGAGTCACGCTGGGCGGGGCCACGCTGGCCGCGAGTGTGGTGAAATTTGCGTTCGACCTTCTGATAACCAACGTCGAGGGTTTCGATGTAGCCGGGACCGCCGAGGTCGTTACGGCGACCGCTGGTCAGGAAGTTGGTTCTGGGATTATCGACAAGGAGGCGCAGAAGGTGACCGCGCGGATGAAATACGTTGAAAAGCTGATTCAAGACGCCCATGACGACATTGCGAGACTGGCCAAGAAGCTCGGCGAGGAGGTCTGGACACAATTGGGCCCCATTCTTCAGACGCAGCCGAAGCCGGGCTACACGGCGTGGCAGGTGGAGTACATGAAAGGCAAAGAGACCGAGCCGCATTTACTAAAATATATTGCTTCCAAAAAGCCGGTGCTCGATGAGTACGGCAGGCAAATTCAACACCAGACAAACAAGTTGGAGGCGCTCAAGTTCTCTAAAGGACTGCTGCCGGTAATCTTCTTCGGATACGACGTGTGGTCAGCTCTCCGGACTTTCGCGAAGGACTGGCAGTTGGCGGCTCAATAACGACTGTTTTGCCCACCCCTGGTGCAGCTAGGTATCCTCGTGCTGTGCTTCGCGTTGGCGGGCGGATCCAGTTTAAGAGGCATCCGTGAGATGCCTTGCCGAGGCCATTGGCGAGTTCCGCCCCGAATGAAGCGCCCGCCGCTACCGGCGACCGCGGCCGAAAGGCTACGTGCCGCGGGTTTCCGAGTTTCAAAACTTGCGGAGAGCCTCCAAGCCCTGAAAGGGGATTAAGGCGTCGGTCGGCCAGCAGATGGCGGACCAGCCCGCCAACCCGGCAAGCGGTGGCATTGCACTATAATCGCGGGGCATGAGGCGGCTTGGCCTGCTCGCTTGCTTGGCCTTGGCGGCGGTTGCGCAGCCGCTGCCCGAGCGAATCGCAAAGGTCCTGGAGGGGCCTGTTGCGCGCCGCACGTTCTGGGGAATTCAGGTTCTCGATCTCGATCGGCGCGAAATCCTGGCCGAAGTCAACCCGCAGCATTTCTTTCTGCCCGCCTCCAATACGAAGCTTTTCACTACCGCTCTGGCGCTGGTGCGGTTGGGCCCGGACTATCGCTTCCGTACGCGCGTGGTCGCGATGGAGCAGCCGGACGCAGAGGGCCGGCTCCGCGGCGACCTTTACCTGATCGGCGGCGGCGATCCGACGCTGTCCAACCGCGCGTACCCGTACGTGAAGGGACCGAAGTCGGGCAATCCGTTGCAAGGGATCGAAGAGCTAGCGGACCAGGTCTGGCAGGCCGGCGTGCGACGGGTGGAGGGCGACGTCATCGGCGACGATACGGCCTACGTGTGGGAACCTTATCCGGACGGCTGGGCTCTGGACGACGCGGTCTGGGAGTACGGCGCGCCGGTGAGTGCGCTCTCCGTCAACGACAACACGATTCAGATTCAGTTGCGCGCCGGCCGGGAAGGCGAGCCGGTTTCCGTGCGACTCTCGCCCCCGCTGGACTACTACCTGGTGGACAGTCGCGTGCGCGTCGAGCCCGGGAGCGCGCGCTTGTTGATCGAGCGGCTGCCCGGTTCCCGGCAGTTGCGTTTGTGGGGCAGCCTGCCGCCGCGCGAACAACGAATGATTTCGGTGGCCGTCGTGGACCCCGCGCTTTACGCCGCCCAGGCCCTGCTGGACGCCTTGCGGCGCCGGGGCGTCGTGGTCACCGGGCGGGCCGTGGCGCGGCATCGCTACGCCAACGACAGCGCCGGCCCGCCCGCCGAAGGCATCGAACTCGCACGGCGTGAGTCTCCGCCTCTGGTGGAGATCCTGCGCGTCATAGACAAGGTGAGCCAGAATCTGCACGCCGAGATCGTGCTGCGAGAGGTGGGCCGCGTGGCGCGCGGCGAGGGAAGCCGGGAAGCGGGCTTGGCCGAGATGGCCGCGTTCCTGGACGAGATCGGCATCGCGCGGACCGAGTACCGTTTCCTGGACGGCTCGGGGCTTTCGCGGCTCAATCTGGTGACGCCGGCCGCCATTGTCCGGTTGCTCGAGTTCATGTATCGGAGTCCCCACCGCGAGGCGTGGATCTCGTTGCTGCCCATCGGCGGCGAGGACGGCACTCTGGCCGCGCGGTTCGGCGGCGCGCCGGCGGCGCGTCGCATCCGGGCCAAAACGGGGACGCTCAGTCTCTCAAACGCGCTTTCGGGTTACGCGGAATCGCCGCGGGGCCCGCTGGCGTTCGCGATTCTGGCCAACAACGCCCTGGCGCCGGCTGCCGAGGTGCGGGCGGCGATTGATAAAATAACCTTGTTGCTGGCTGAGTAGCCTGAAGCTATGCCGATTTACGAGTATCGGTGCGAAGAGTGCGGGCAGGGCTTCGAGAAACTTGTCCGCAATGCGGATGAGTCGTCCCGGTTGAGTTGTCCTTCCTGCGGCGGTACGCGCCTCACGCTGCAATTATCGGTCTTCGCCGCGCCTCGCGGGTCCTCCGCAGCCGGTCGCCGGGAGGCGCAGTGCCCCGCGGGCGGCCCTTGTCCGACGCCCGGCGCCTGCGGGTTGAGCTGAACCCGGGACGGGCCGCACCGGTCGCTCTGCTAAGATAAAGGTCACACCCGACTGGCTGTGATCGTAGACACTCAGCGCGTCCGATTCGATTCCCTGTCGCTGGACTGCGGCGCCACGCTTTCGCCGGTGGACGTGGCCTACGAAACCTACGGGACGCTCAACCAGGCCCGATCCAACGCCATCCTGATCCTGCACGCCTTCTCGGGAGACGCGCACGCGGCCGGGCTGTCGCGCACCGACGGCAAGCCCGGCTGGTGGGATAACATGATCGGCCCCGGGAAGGCCTTCGACACCGACAAATACTTCGTCATTTGCTCCAACGTGCTGGGCGGCTGCCGCGGGACCACCGGACCATCCTCGATCAATCCCGCCACCGGCCGGCCCTACGGCCTCTCCTTCCCCGTAATCACCATCAGCGACATGGTCCGGCTCCAGAAAAAGCTCGTAGACTATCTGGGTCTGGAACGCCTGCTGGCGGTCTGCGGCGGCTCGATGGGAGGCATGCAGGCCCTGGAATGGGCGGTGGCGTACCCGGAGGCGGTGGTCTCGGCCATCCCCATCGCCACCACCGCGCGCAGCAGCGCGCAGCAGATCGCCTTCAACGAAGTAGGACGCCAGGCCATCATGGCCGACCCGGACTGGAACGGCGGCGACTATTACGGCAAGAAACCGCCCGCCCGCGGCCTGGCCGTGGCGCGCATGGTGGGGCACATTACCTTCATGAGCGACGAATCCATGCGCGTCAAGTTCGGGCGGCGCCTGCGCCAGAAAGAGGAATTCGGTTTTGATTTTTCCGTGGATTTCGAGGTGGAGAGTTATTTGCGGTACCGGGGAAGCCAGTTCGTGGATCGCTTCGACGCCAATTCCTATCTCTATCTGACCAAGGCGATGGACTACTTCGATCTCACCAACGGCACGGGCTCGCTGACCGAGGCTTTCCGCAACGTTCGCGCCCGCTTTCTGGTGATCAGTTTTACTTCTGACTGGCTTTATCCGAGTTACCAGTCCCTGGAAATCGTCAACGCCCTGCGCGCCCTGAATCGGGACGTAGCTTACTGCGAGATACCCTCCAATTACGGCCATGACGCCTTTCTGGTGGATATCGCCGAGCAGAGCGAAATTATTCGCGGCTTTCTGGCCTCGACGTTCCGGATGGTCAGCGGGTCATGAGCCAGTCCAGCGATAGCCGGCGCCGAGGTTTCGTCCGCGAAATCCTGGGACGCAGCGACTACGCCATCATCAGCGAGTGGATCCCGCCCCGGGCGCGCGTGCTCGATCTGGGTTGCGGGGAGGGCGAATTGCTGGAGTGGCTGGTGCAGAACAAGCAGGTGGAGGCGCGCGGCATCGAAATTGACGCCCGCAAGGTGCAGCGCGCCATCGCGCGCGGCGTCTCCGTCTATCACGGCGACATAGATCAGGGGCTGACCGACTATCCGGACGGCTCCTTCGATTACGTGATCCTGAGCCAGACCTTGCAGGAGACCCGGCGGCCGCTGCATGTGCTGCGTGAGATGCTGCGCGTCGGCCGGCACGCCATCGTGACCTTTCCCAATTACGGCCACTGGTCGGTGCGCCTCTCGCTGCTGTTGCGGGGGCGGGCCCCCGTGACGGCCTGCTTCCCCTATCGCTGGTATGATTCGCCCAACATTCATTTCCTGACGATCAAGGACTTTCAGACGTTGGCCCGGGAGGAGGGTTGGACGGTGGAGCGGGAGATTTTCCTTTCGGGCCGTTACAGCGGGCGTCTGATGGCGAACTTGCTGGCCGAGGTGGCCGTCTTCCTTTTGCGCAGGTAAACGGAAACGGGCGCGATTGGGGTGAACGCCACGATTAGAGTGCGGGAAAACGGTGCAGGCCTGATGGCGCTGGCCGGCCTGGCCGCGCTGTGCGTGCTGGCGTACCTGCCTTCGCTGGCGCTGCCCTTCATTTCCGACGATTACGTGCAGATCCGGCTGGCGCGCGACTGGGGGCCGGTCTCGGGATGGACTTCGCTGGCCTCGGACGCGCTGTACCGGTCGCGAGCGACGTCCCTGGTGCTGACCTACTGGACGGAACGCGCCTTCGGGCTGGAGCCGCTGGCGTACCGCCTGAGCAGTCTGTTCCTCCACATCATCAACACCTGGCTCGTATATGCCTTGGGGAGGAGCTGGCGGGTGGTGGGCCGGCGCGTGACGCTGCCGGCGGCCGCATTTTTCGCCATCCACGAAGGGCACCAGGAGGCGGTCATCTGGTACGCTGCGCTGCCCGAATTGCTGGTCTTCCTGTTCGTGATTCTGTGCCTGCTGGCCTGGCTCCGCTGGCTGGAGAACGGACGGTGGCTCTGGTACGCGGCGTCATTGGCCTGCTTCGTTTTGGCGATTTACTCAAAGGAATCGGGCGTCGTGGCGCTGGGCCTGCAACTGTCGGCTCTCGTCTTCGCGGGGAAACGGCGGTTGGCGGCCGCGCCGGCGATGGCGCCGTTCGTCGTGATCGCCGGTCTGTACACGGCCGGCATCTTCGCCGCCCGCGCGGGGCACCTTCACTTCAATGACGGCACCTTCTCGCTGAGCGCGCCGTTCTGGTTCACGCTGCCCAACAGCACGCGCCGGCTGCTCTGGTTCTGGGGATTTCTGGCGCTGGCGGCAGTGCTGTGGCTGCGGCGGCGTCGTTATCGGTTCTTGCTGGCCGCGGTGGCCGCTTGGATTGGGGTCACCCTCCTGCCCTACAGCTTTCTGACTTACATGCCCCACGTGCCGAGCCGGCATACCTATTTGGCGAGCGTGGGACTCTCCTGGCTGGTCGCGGCGGGTTTTCTCACCGTCCGCTTGCGGCTGGCGCGCCGGCGAAGCTGGGCTCCGGCGGCGCTGGCGGTCCTGGTCCTGGTTCACAACTGCGGCTACCTGTGGACGCGCAAACAACGCCAGTTCCGGGAACGTGCGGCGCCCACCGAAGCGTTGGTCGAGTTCGCCCGCACGACCGACCGCCCCATCGAGGTCCGATGCTTTCCCTATGCGCCGATTCTGGCTGAGTGGGTGCTCGAGATGAGGCTTGGCCGGAAGGTCTGGCAACCCGGACAGGCCGATGCCGAAAGCCAACGCGCCGTGTTCTGCTGGCCGCCCGATGCGGCTCGGACTGCCGGGCAGTGAGGGATTCCGGCGACGCGGCGGCGTCATGTTAACATAGACCGTAGCCAGTTATGCGCATTCCCAACGTCAAGCGGTTCCGGCCTTTCTGTCCGGTTTGCAATGAGCATTTCACGGTGATCGCCGTGCTGCCGAAAGGCGAAGATGTCAACGCCTACCTCGAAGAGGTGGTGGCGCGACACGACCACAAGGCCTTTCAGGAGAGCAAGCAGAAGCGCTTCCAGATCCGCGTCAGCGGCTCCAGGCAGCGCAAGTCCAAGTAGAGGCCGGCGCGCTCAGGGCAGGCGCGCCTTCAACGTGCGCACGGCGCTCAACGCTTCGCGCTGCACTTCCGCATCGGGATCCTTGGTGAGGTTTTCCAGGTAGGGCAAGGTTTCCCGGTCTCCGCTCTGGGCCAGGATACGAGCCAGCTCGACCTTTTCGCTGCGCGTGCCCCGGGCCAGCGATTTTTCCAGGGCGCGGAGCACAGGCGTCTCACGCGCCAGCTCGATCAGGTAGGCGCGCGCCACGCCGCGCCAGGAGGCCGAGTTCAGCGTGTTGACGAGGTACTGCAAGGGGCTGAACTCGCTCATCTCGTTTTTGCCCAGCATGACGAGGGCGAAAGCGGCGCCCAGGCGCGCCGGCATCTTGCGCTCCTCGTTGAAAGCCTTTTCCAGGGCGGGCACATCGGCGGGATTGCGCAGCCGGGCGAAGCCCTCGGCGGCCGCGGCGCGCATGCCGTCGTCGCGGTCGTTCAAATAGCGCACGAACAGGGGACGATTCTGCTCGTCGGGAATCATGGCCAGAGCAGTCAAGGCGGCCCGGCGCACTTTGTCGCTGCGCGCGTTTTGCAGCACGTCCCGCAGTTGCGGCAGGGCTTCGCGGTTGCGCAGCAATCCGGTGGTCTCGATCGCGGCGATTTGCACCCGCTCGTCCAGATCGCGCAACAGGAACGCGATCTCAGGTCCGACTTTCGGATCGCGAATCTTCTGGAACGCGATCAGGCACTCGTAAATGACGCGGTCATCCTTGGAGCGGATGGCTTCCAGCAGCTCGGGAATGGCTTCCGCCCCGCGCAGGATGCCGACAGCGCGCGCCGCGTTGGCCCGGG
>Ga0197142_1001663_pt1 | contig 20146 bp, 16 predicted proteins | sample GBS60_MetaG_FD_148614 | JGI IMG/M metagenome (GOLD analysis project Ga0197142, IMG submission 148614) | Sediment microbial communities from Great Boiling Springs, Gerlach, Nevada, United States - GBS 60_MetaG | ecosystem: Environmental > Aquatic > Thermal springs > Hot (42-90C) > Sediment... | reverse complement strand
AAAATAATTCTTTTGCGAACTTAAAATAACTACACATTAAAATATAAAAATATAAAAATGCCCCTGAGAGGACTTGAACCTCTATTTTAGGCTCCGCAAGCCTACGTTTTATCCATTAAACTACAGGGGCCTTAATTTTAATAATATAATTTTATTTTTTAGTTTATTTCAAATTTAATTAATTTTAATTTATATTTTTAAATTTTTTTTATCTTGCTAAAGGATTTTTAAGTCCCCTTGTTTCAAAGTGTAAATGACAACCAGTTTTTCCTATAACATAACCAGTATTTCCTACGTAGCCTATTAGTTCTCCTTTATTTACAAATGTTCCTTCTTCTACCAGTATTTCTTGAAGATGTCCATATAAAGTTTCAAAGTTGTTGTGTTGAATAAGTATATAATTTCCATAGCCACCATTCCAACCTCCTCTTACTGCTTTGATAACTATACCATTGTAAGCAGCATAAACAGGTGTCCCGCAATCTGTTGAAATATCAACGCCATTATTACCATGTATTATACCTTGATTTAAACCTAATGTTGGCGTTAAAATACCATTTATTTCTTTAAGAGAATCAAAATAAACTGGTTTTGCCTTGATAATATTTTTGGGTTTATTATCTATAACTACATTAACCTTAACACTATTAGGCAAAAGCAAATATTGCCCTGCTAAAATTTTATCATTATTAATATTATTTATTTCTTTAATTTTAGAAACACTTATGCCAAATTTTTTAGCAATTTTTTCTAAACTTTCCCCTTTCTTTATTTTATACTTAAAATAATTTTTATTATCAAGCACGACCTTTTTGGCAATTTCTCTTTCTATTTGTTTAATTTCTTCTTTTTCGTTTAAGTTCTTATTTTTAAAATATATATCATTTTCATTAAGAGTTATTAAATCATAGTTATTATTTTCTTCTACTATAATATCATCATTTTGATAATAATTACTTAAACTAATTTGATCAATTTCAACATTATCTGATTTGTGTTTTTGTACTAATTTATTTCTTGTTTCTATCTTGAATATTAAATTAAAAAAAATAGATAAAGAAATTAAAAATATTAAAATAAAAAATCTCGTACTAATTTTTGATAATATTTCGTTAATTACGACAAAAAATCTATCTTGTTTTTAAAAAGTTAAAATTAAAAATTTAACAATTATAATTATAACATATTTTAAAATTTTATATTAAAAATTTTAATTTTTATGAAATCGATTAAAAAATTAAGTCAATTTTTCTTAATAAATAATAATATTTTAAAAATATTATCATCTTCTCTTGAAGATATCCACAATTATTTAGTTATTGAAATAGGAGGCGGAACTGGAAATTTAACTAAATTTTTGCTTTCGGCCAAAAAATTGTTTGTATATGAAATAGATAAAAATTTATGTGAATTATTAAAAAATAAATTTAAAAATCAGACGAATGTTAAGATTTTAAATAAAGACTTTTTAAAAAGTAATCTGGCTCAATTTAAAAATAATTATTACATTATAGGAAATATACCTTATCATATCACAGGCAAAATATTAAGAAAAATTTTTACCTTAGATCACCCTAAATTAGCTGTTTTATTGTTACAAAAAGAATATGGAGAAAAAATTTTAGGGAAGCCTAAAAAAAATTTTTTAAGTTGGTGGGTTTATAATTTTAGTCAGGTAAAAAAAATTTTAATGGTTAGAAAAGAAAATTTTTATCCTTTACCTAAAGTAGATTCCATAGCTTTAAAATTTATTTTTAGAGATAAACCTCTTGTTGGAGATATAAAAAATTTTGAATGTTTTTTAAAAAAAATTTTTTATCATAAAAATAGAACTATTTATAATAATTTAAAAGATAATTTTTTAGATAAAAGTTTTTTTATTAAAAATTATGATATTTTAAAAAAAAGAGCTCATGAACTTAATTTTGAGGAACTTTCAAATTTATTTAAAGTTTTTAATCAATGCTTAAAAAAATTATAAAAAAATTTGGAGAAGAAGAAATTTTTGATGAAAAAAAATTTTGCGATAGTTTAATAAGAATAGGAATTGATGAAAAAACATCTCATAAAATTTGTACTAATGTTTATAATAAGTTAAAAAATGTAGCCAGCAGTAAAGATGTTTTTAATTTAACCTTAAATGAATTAAAGAGAATAAATCATTATTATGCTTTAAGATATAATTTAAAAAAAGCTATCTTTGATTTAGGTCCTACAGGCTACCCATTTGAAAAATATGTGGCCAAAATATTGTCAGAATACGGCTATAAAACAATAACCAATGAAATTATAGAAGGAAAGTGTTTAAGTTATGAAATAGATATTGTAGCCATCAAAGAGTTTAAATATGTTATTGAATGTAAATTTCATAACTTAGAAGAAGCTAAGTCTGATATTAAACAAATACTTTATGTATATGGCAGATGGATTGATATTAAAGAAAAATTTGAATATTTGAAACCATGGTTGGTGACTAATACTAAAATTTCTACTGAAGCTATCAATTTTGCTAAATGTAGAGATATAAAAGTTACTGCCTGGAGATATCCTCAAGATGAATCACTAGAAAAATTAATTGAAGATAAAGATTTATACCCCGTTACTATTCTTTTAAGTGCAAATAAATTCGCAATAAAAAAACTTTTAGAGAGTAATTATATATTAACAAAAGAATTAATTATGGAAGATATACAAACAATTGTTAATAATACTAATTTAGATAAAAAATTGATAAAAAAAATATTAGAAGAAATTAGTTTTTTGGGTTTGTAAAAGAGCTATTTATTTGATTTAAAATGGCGCCAATCTATTTATATATTCATACCAAATTTTATCATAAATTTTATCAATTTTGCTTTCTAATTTTGAAATTATATCTTCAATTATATAATTATTTATCATATTATAGAGAGGTCTTTCAAGATTTGAACTAAGGCGCAAAAAATCTAAATTAAGTTCTCTCTTTTGTTCTTCTTCTTCTGATATTTCTTCTCCAAATAAATCATCTTCGGATAAATGCGAAAATAATTCTTCCTCACTCGGCGTTAAAAGACTTCTAAACTCAGATCTTTCCAAAATACTAACTACGGGGCTTATAAAAAGAGATTTAAATCTCTGCTTAATATTTTGATTAATATTAATGTCAATGTTTAAGTATTCTTTTATTACCTTACGCAAATCAAACAACAAAAAAAGAAAAATTTTTAATTTATCATAATAGTCTTTATTATTTATAATTTTCTCTATTTCTTCTACGTATTTAAGCGACAAGCGCCATATTTTGCTTTGTTTAGTTTTAATTTCTTCTTGAGAATTTATTACTTCCAAAACTTTACTTTCATATTCTATGGCTATATAATATATTTTTCTAATAATATCTGATAAAATAGTTATAAATTCATTTTTTTTAGAATAAAAAATTTTATTAATATTTTCATTAAAACTATTTTTTCGTTCTTCAGGCATATCTTTTCTTTCATTTAATCTTTCTCTTACTAAATTTAAATCTATTTCAACATTTCTTAAAAAATAATTAACAGTGTTAGCTATTTCTTGGGCTTCTTCAATATTTCTTCTTTCTCTGTATTTTAAATTTAAATAAAAATCATAAATTGGGCCAAAGATATTATCTAAAAATTTCTTTATTTTTTCTTTTTTTTGATTTGGTTTTTCTTTGGGGTTAAATCTTTCCATTTTATTTTATGATAATGTTGCAAATTTTGTATATAAATCATATATTATTTCACTAATTTTATTTTCAAAATCTTCTATAACTAATTTGCTCATTTTTTCAATATGTTCTTTTTTTTATTTTTTAATTCTGATAAAAAATCTTGATTAATTCTGCTTTCTTCTAAAATTATTATAAAAGATTGAGGAATATTTCCAAAAATTTCAAGCATGTTGTCTAGATTTTCTAGGTGTGGTTTAATACAACCCAAAATAACTTATTTTATTATTTCTACTGGAACTAATTTGGGCAAAATATCATTAATAGTTTCTAATGATATACCAATGATTTCTTTTCTTGAAATTTTGTATTGAATATATTCTTTTATTCTATTTTGAATTCTTAAAATAGAATTATGTATATTTTTTAAATTTTTTAAGTTTTGAATTAATAGTTTTTTTATAGTTTCTATATAATCATTAATAAATTTTTGTAATATATTATGCTCAGCTAAGATTAATTTTTCATAAAAAATTTCCAAAATTTTTATTTTTTTATCATTAGACCCTTCTGTTTTTTTTATATTTTCTTCTAAATCGCTTAAATCTTCTTTAGTAATTATTTCAAAATTAATATTTGAAATTTTTGAGTTAAAAAAATTGAAAACGGAGATCAATTCTAAATAAAATTTATATAAACATTCATTAAATTCTTTTTTTATATCTTGATTTTGATCTAATAATTGACACAAATCATCCTCATCAATTGAAATATCATGCTTTTTTAGACGTTCTCTATAATTTTTAATTATCAAACCAAATAAATTTGCTATCTTATTTTTAATCTCTTTTTTTATGGCTTCATCTACATTATCCTTTTTTCTATTTTCAATAATTTTTTAATAAGCTCCATTTATATTCTATATTCGGGGTGCCGGGAATTGAACCCGGTCTACACCCACCCCAAGGGTGCGTACTACCGTTATACTACACCCCGTTTTTTATTTTGCCCCCAGGAGGATTCGAACCTCCAACCTTCTGGTTAAGAGCCAGCTGCTCTACCAATTGAGCTATAGGGGCAATTTATTATATATACTTAATTTTAAATATTTTGCCCGGGGTGGGAGTCGAACCCACACGGCTTTTAAAAGCCACATGATTTTGAGTCATGCGCGTCTACCAATTCCGCCACCCGGGCTAGTTGATAAGTATAAAATTAAATAAATTCTATAATTTATTATAAATTTTAACAAATATGAAATTTTTATCTACTATTTATCTTTTTAATGATAAAATTTTTTCATAGATGTAAGTTAAATAATACTTGTAGTTGAATATATAATCCATAGTAGGCATTAACTTAATTATTTTTCCTCCAAAACCTTGTTTAAATTTAGTTAGACCATACCAAGGATGATTTTTACCTTCCGTAGTAATACCCCATAAATTATAATTTGAACAATTTAATTTTTTTGATTTTAATATTATATTCCAGTGTAATTTATAATTAATAGGTTCTTTTGATGGCAAAGAAGCTCCATGATGATAATAAGCCATCCCATTTTCAAATATAATAATAGCAGCAGCATAATATTTATTTTCTGTTTTAGCTAAAAATAAAATAGCTTTATTTTCTTTTAAAAATAATTCAAATTCTTTTCTAATTAATTCCTCGCTATAAGGAATAAATTTTTTATTTTTTGCCATACTATAATATAAATCAAAAAAAATATCAAGTTTATTAATATCGTTAGTTTCTTCTATTTCAATATAATCTTTGTTTAAGGCTTCTATTACCAATTCTTGATGATGCTTATTCATTTCATTTAATAATTCATTTTCATCTTTTTCTAAATTTTTAACCCAGAAATTTTCACTTACAAACCATCTAGGAGAAAATTTCCATCCTAATCTTAAAAGATCGTTTTTTAAATTTTGATTATTTTCTATTAAAAAATTCGTTCTCAAAAAATTATATGATTTGTTAATATTACTCTTTTTTAAAAATTTAATTAAAGAGGAAATTGTTTCTATAAATAAAAAATTATCATTGTACTTTAAAATAGGTCCGTGAGGTAATGCTAAGAAATTGCCCCTTTTTGCCTTATAACCTATTAGTTGACAAACTCCTATAATATTATTATTCTCCAAAAATCCTAACCTTATTACTTCTCTGCCCAAATTTTTTTCTACCTCGCCCCACAAAAAATTTTGTAAAAAAGAAATAGGCTTAACCTTATCTATAAAATTTTCATATTCTAATTTTTCCAAATAACTTACAACCATTTTTTACTTTTTAAAATTTCACTTATTAATAGCGCATCATTCTCTGTTGTCAAAATATTAGTAGGTAGGTTAAAAATAGAGTAAGTTAAATTTTCAGCATTTTTGCACATTCCATAGTAATATCCGAACTTATCTAATCTTTTATTTATAGGTGCCAATACAGAATTATACCAGTTTCCAAGATAGATATTAAATTTTTTAAAATATTCAATTATTTTTCGTTTTTCTGGATAAATTATAGGATATCTTAAATAGTAAAATTCATAATTACTAGTAGGAGTTTCACCATAAGGAATAATTCCTTCTTTAAGATATAAATCAGTTATAAATTTTCTATGATCATTTAATTTAAATATTTTTTTAAGTTGATTTAAGGCAATTTTAGCAAAAGCATTTGGCATTTTTGTCATAGAAAAATCTTCAGTTAACCCCATTTTTTCTTTTTTAGATATTTCAAGAACAGAAAGACCCAATGTTTTCATTAATACCATTAAGGTTTTGTTTAAGCTGTTAAAATTTTTTCTTAATTTTATCATTAACATTGTATAAATTAAACATCTTAGAATAAAAATTTTAGAAGGAAATTTTAATTTTAAATTTTGATAATAAATATTAAAATCCTCAGCTAATTTTTTATTTTTAATTATCAATACACCGCCAAAAATTGATGATAGAACCTTAGACCTTCCAAAGCTTATAAATGATGCATCGCCAAAATTTCCTAAATATTTTCCTTTAAATTTTGAGCCAAAAGAATGAGCTAAATTTTCTATAATTAAAACATTTTTATCTTCTAAGAAATTAATAATATCTTCCAAATTGTTAGGAACACCAAAAGTATTTTGCAAAATAACTGTCGAAATATCTGAATGCTTGTTGAATACATTTTCTAGTTGATCCAAATTAAAATTTAAATAATTTTTTGAGATATCTATAAATATAGGGATACCGCCAGCTTTTATAATAGCCTTAGGCACTACAAAACAACTAAATGCTTGAGTTGCAATTTTTTTTCTTTTTTCATATTTAAAATAAAATCTTAAGAAATGTTCAATAGCCCCCCTTTCGGTAGTAAATAAAAAAAAATAAGAATCTGGGAAAAACTTTTTGAGTTCAAATTTTAATAAATCTAATTCCCTACCCTCTTGCCACTCTTTTTTATTTTTTAAAATACTAAAAATCAAGTCATAATCATCTTTTTCAAAATTAGGGAAAAAATCTGGTGAAATTAGTTTGCTATCATTGATCATTTGATAAAAATTTTGGTATTATTCAAAAAATAAAAAAGTATTAATTTAAAGTGAATTTAATTCTCCCAGTAAATTTTTAGGTATTCTGCCTAATATTAATATTCCGATATTTTCCATATTTTCTTCCTTCAATATATCTTTTACACTCTCTTCATTATATACTATAACTTTTTCTTTTAATTTATTAATAAATACCTCAGTAAAATCTTTAAATGTTAAAATTAATTTATCTATACATTTAAAACTTTCTATAAGTTTTGAATAAAAGTCGGGAGTTTCAACACCAAGCTCCAAAATGCCAGCAAAAAAAACATATCTTTTTTCTAAAGGAATACTACAAAAAAAATCTAACGCTTTTTCTACACCTACTATATTACAATTATATGAATCATCAATTATTAAAGGATTAGCTTTTTTAACAACCTGAAATTGATGAGGTAAAAGATTAATTTTTTTAATTTCTTCTTTTAAATCTTCTGGTTTGATTTCTAATATATATGAACAAGCTAAAGCTCCTATTAAGTTTTCAAGAAAATGTCTGCCAATTAAATTTGTTTCTAAACTTATTTTACCTTCAGGATAAACAAAATCAAAAGTTGTACCCTCAACACTAAAAATTTCATTTCGAGAATAAAATTGGCTACCCTCTTTTGCATAAAGATATTTATCTCTAAGATTTAAATCTTCATAAATTTTATAAACTAATTCACTAGCTCCATTTAAGAATGCTTTAGAAGAGGAAGATAAATTACTAAAAATTTCTAAACCTTCACCCTTGATAATATTTTCCATTGAACCAAAAGTAGCCAAATGCTGTGATGTCAAACCAGTTAAAAAAACAATTTTTGGTTGAAAAATTTCTGTCATTTTTTTAACTTCACCTGTTTTTCTACCCCCCATTTCTAAAACTAATATATCATAATTATCAATATCACTATTTAAAATAAACTGACTTAATCCTATTTCAGCATTTAATCTTTGTGGCGATTTTAAAACTTTATATTTATATGAAAGTAAGTGACTTAATATTTCTTTAGTTGAAGTTTTACCATAACTTCCTGTAATTCCTATTATTAATCTTTCTGGATTTTTTTCTAACCATTTTTTAATTTTATTTTTGGCTTTATTAAACAAAAAGATAGAATAAATATTGGTAATAAGATTGGCTATATAAGTAGAAAAAATTACTAAAGTAAATTGAATCCCATTAGTTAAAAGCAAGAATAAGATACTTAAATCATAATTGCTTATTTCGAGTATTCTTGCATTAAGAAGTAGTGCTAAAACAATAATAAACCAAGCTTTGGGCGTCCAATTTATTAAATGTAATTGTTCATGCCTTTTTATAAACAAAATAAAAATAATAATCAAAAATAAACCTGCTGCCCTTTCTGAAATAACAATTTTACCAAAGAGTAAGCTAATAAATAATGTTAAAAGCCAAAAAAATAAAAGAAGAAAATCTTTTTTGTTTATAAATAATTTATAGCTTGACGGATAATCAAAATGAGCCCACAAAGATGGAAAAAAATATTCTTTTATTTGAATCAATCTAAAAATACTAACACTGGTTGCTAAAAAAATTAAAATAGCTAAAATAGCGCCTAACATTTATATAAATAATAATTTTACTTTAAAACTTTTGAAATTTTAAATGTAAAATTAATTTTTTTAAATAATTATATTATTTTTACTCTAAAAATATTTTGGGGATGTGATTAAAATTGTTGGTTTTATAAAGAATATCATATTAAATTGACCTACCATTAATGATCCTATATTTTATTTGTTTTATTTTAAGGCATAAACAAATAATCTATAATAAAGGATAGGTGATTTATATTAAATTTTTAATATATTTTTAAGTAATAGTTAATTAAGATTTTTAAAATTCTAAGATATAATAATACCCTACCATTCTTCTATTGACAAATAAAAAATTTATGTTATAATTATATTTAGGAGGTGATAAGGATGGAACTCGTAAAACTGATTGCTGAGATCACTATTGTCGTGATCTCAGGGGGTATGGGTGTGTTTATCTTATACAGCCTTGCTAAGCAAAGCAAGGTTGTATGAATAAACTAAACCCCAGCCCTAAGAGAGACCAGGGCACTCCTCTTTCTTTTGAAGGGGTGCCCTTTTTAATTTTATTTTTTAATTTATCTTTTTAATAAATTATATTATCTAAAAACTTTACTAATTATAGCTATAGATATTTCTTCTTTTATTAATAATAAAATCAATAAGTATGAGAAAATACAAACCATAAAAATTATAAATATATTAAATTTAAGAATTAATAGCATAAAGCAAATAAACGTAGTTAATAATGAAGCAATTAATGGTTTTGCTATTCCTTTATAAAGATCAAATTTTATATATTTATTTACTATAAAGAAACCAAATAGAAAGCTTAAATAATTGCTGAAAGTAGTAGTATAGGCCGCTGCTATAAAATCAAACTTAGGAATTAGAATAAGATTGCCAATAAGATTTATAAAAAACACTAATATTTCATAAATAATTAATTCCCTTCTCTTGTTAATGGCTATTAAAAATTGTGAGAAAATCATAAAAAGAGATGAAGCAATAAATGATGGCAATAAAATTTTTAAACCAATATGACCCATTAAATATTCTTTTCCAAAAATTAAATCAATAATTTCATAAGAAATAATCATACCGCAAAATATAATAGGTAAAACTAACAGATATGTTAATTTAATACCAAATTCTAAATTTTCTCTTAACAATTCTTGATTGTTTAAATTTCGAGAAAACATAGGTAAAAGCGCCAAAGCTATACTTGTAGGAAAAACTATAAGAAATTCATTAACTTTGACAGCAGAAGTATAAAGACCAACAATAAAACTTGGAAAATACCAACCTAAAATCAAAGAATCTATAAAAAGTAAACTTAAATATAAAGCATTGGCTAAAGCGATGGGCCAAGAAAAATTAAAATAGTATAAATATTTTTTAATATCAAATAAAAACCTAAATTTTTTAATGTAATTTAAGATAAATATAGAACTTAAAATAAAGCCAATGCCTATGCCAATAAGATAAGCTATTGATAAGTAAAATGAATCTTTAAAATAGTTTAAAAATAAAAAGCCTAAAATAAGTAAAATAAAATTAGTAAGAAAATGAAAAATGCCTTGTAATTCACCTCTTAACTGCGCTCTATAAACACCATAAGAAAATTCCCTAAATATATCTAAAATCATCATTAAACCTAATATTGGCAATAAACTTAAAGAAATATTGTTTTTAATAAATATTTTGCCCAAAATTAATATAAGAAAATAAGAAAATAAACTTAGCAATATTGATAAGGATAAAATAGTATTAAAAATTTTTTGTTTTTCTCCTTCTTTTGCTTTTGATAATTCTCTGGTTAAAATAACTGATAACCCTAATTCAGGCAAGAATGAAAATAACAATACAAAATTCATAGCTATTGAAAAAGCACCATATTCACTTGCACCTAAATATCTTGCCGAAATAATTACAAGCAAAGCCCTAAAAACACCACCACCGAATTTTCCTAAAAATATCCAAAAACTATTTTTAGTAATTATCTGATATTCACTTAAATTTCTTAAAAAAATATTTATAATTTTATTTATGCTTACCGAATACATTTATATGATTTTAAAGCATAATTTAAAATTGATTATGATATTTGATATTTTAAGAGATATTATTTTAATTTTTATAGTATTAGCACCTCTTATAAATACCTTCATAAAAATTATTAATAGAAATAAACCAGATTATATTTATCTCTTAGAAGTTTGTGCAGTGATTTTATTAAGTTTTACCTTGGGTAATTTTATAAAAAACAATATAAACACCATAAGACCTGTCAGTTATTATTTTCCTTATGAACAACTATTTGATAGCTTTCCTTCTTCTCATACGATGACAGCTTTTGCTGTTTCTACCATTACTTTATTTTCCAATTTTGAACTTGGATTTTTTCTTACTTTATTTTCTATTTTAGTAGCTATTTTTAGTTGGTTTTCTTTGGCTCACTGGCCTATAGATATTTTAGTGGGTGCTTTTTTAGGAATATTAATTTCTGTCTTGGTTAACAATTTTATTCAATTTTTTTTCAGGTTTTATGTTAAAAAAAGAAAGAGAAAGGTCTAGTAAATTAATAATATAGAGCACAAAAATAAGTTTAAATCTTTTTCTTATTTCTTCTCCTTCTAAAATTTTTTCTTTTTCATAAAAATTATTTAGTAAGTCGCATAATTTTAGTATATAATTTAAAAACAAATTAGGTTTTAAACTTTCAACAGCCTCTTCTAGTTTATATATCATTTTTTCTCCTAATCTAAAAATTTTTAAGTAGATTTCCTTGTCTATAAGATAAATAAATGCCTTTCCTAGATTATTTTTGATATTTTTTCTGGTATCAATTTTAAAATTTAATTTTTTTGCTTTTGCTAGTATAGAATAAAATCTTGCATAAGTATATAATACATACCAAATTTGATTATTTATATTTTCTTTTTTAGCTAATTCAACATCAAAATTAATAGTTATTTCAGGCGAATATTTAGCAAAGTAAAATCTAATAGGTCTATTTCCTACCTCATTTATCATCTGTTCTAATTCAACATACTTCCCTTCTCTTTTAGACATTTTCATTTTTTCTTTGTTACTTACAACATGTACCATTTGGTATTCTATAAATTTAAATCTACTTTTTGAAATTCCAAAAATAAATTCAAAAGTTTTACTTAATCTTCTTATATGGTCATGATGGTCACTTGCCACTATTATGATTGAATAGTCATATTTTCTTATAAACAGCTTTTCATAATTGTACAAAATATCTGAAAAAAAATACGTAGGCTCACCATCAGATTTAATTAACACTTCGTCTTTATCTTCTCCAAATTTTTTTAAATCTAACCACAAGGCCCCTTCTTTACTATACAAAACATTTTTTTTGTTTAAAATTTCAAAAATTCTTTTATCTAAACTTTTTTTATATAAGTCACTTTCAAAATAAAAATTATCAAAAATAGTACCTAGATTAACTAAAGTTTTTTTTATTAAATTATTTAAAATATATTTATAAGAAAATTCTTTAATTTTTTCGAAATCTAATTTTTCTAATTGATACTTGTGTTTTTCACATATCTCTTTTATATATTCACCTTTATATAAATCTTTGTTTTTTTCTATTTTTCCTAAGTGATATAAAAATGTTTTAGCTAATAAATCTATTTGTTTTCCTCTATCGTTAACATAATATTCTTTAGTTACTTTATAGCCAAGAAATTTATATGCCTTGGCTAAAAAATCCCCTATAATTGCTCCCCTGGCATTTCCCAAATGAAGAGGCCCTGTTGGGTTAGCAGAAACGTATTCGATAATTATTTTCTTATTTAAGCCTCTATTTTTAGTGATTAATTGATTCCTTTTTAAAATTATGTTTTTAAAATTATTAAAAAAAATTTTTTTGTTTAAGAAAAAATTTATATAACCTGAATTTAATTCAATTTTTTCTATATATGGTAATTTCTGAAATTCATTTTTTAGAATAAACCAAATACTATCAACATTACTCTTAAAAAACTTTGATAATAAAAAGTATAAATTAGTTGAATAATCACCTAAATTTATATCTCCACAAGCAAATACCCTTATATTATCTAAAAAATTTTTATTTTCATTTTTAAACTTTTGTTTTAAGATAGATTTTATTTTCCTTTCTATTTTTTTATGTAACATCTTTTGATATAAATTTCCAAATTAAACTATTATCTTTAAAAAATAATCCTTTTTTAATAGCTTCTTTTTCACTAAACTCTATAGGATTATTTTTTAAACTTGAATTTAATATTAAAAGCGGTACTGGTCCATATTTATGCAATCCTGTTTTTACATCTGTTATATGATCGCCAGTAACTACTATAATATCATTTTTATAAATTTTAACTAATCTATTTAATAAATTTAAAAAATTTACAAAAAATTCTTCTTTTTTCTGAGGCAATTTATCATGACTAAATTCATCAGCTTTTTTTAGATGTAAATATATAAATTGATAATTTTGATAATTTTTTCTAAGAGCGTTATTTATATTTTTTATCTCTTGAATTATATTTTTAGGAAAATTTAAGGTAAATTTTTTAAAACCTAAAGAAAAACAAATACCCATATCAACTCCATGTGTAGCACAAACAACACCATTTTTAAAGTGATATTTTTCAAAAAAATTTTTAACTTTTAATATTTTAGTTCCTCCTTCTCTTAGTAAAATATAATTTGCAGGGAAAATACCTTTTTTTAATCTTAAATTATTTACTTTACTATCGTTTAATTTTATATAAACCTTATTTAAAAAATCGTTAATAATCTTTGCAGTTTTAACGGCCTTAATTTTTTTAGATAAGTTTTTTATCTTTTTGACTTTTTTAAAGTTTTTATATGGATCATTATCTGAAATTTGATCTGATAAATTTTTCTTAAAAATTAATACTCCTCTATGACCTGAAGTATGGCAAAAATAAAAAGGAATGTGAAGCTCAATTTTATTTATTTCTTCTGATAATTCTTTTAAGCCAAGATAATTTCTTCCTGCTCTTCTATCTACTACTTTCATATCACTATCAACATAAGCAAAATTTGCTCTAAAAGCAAGCCAACCATTTTTATAGTGACAGTTGCTTCCCAAAGCTTCATATGGTCCCCTTTTAAATTTTTCAGGTTTTATTCTATATCCTAATAAATGAAAATTAGCTAATCCGCTTACGCTATATTCGCCTTTTTTAGGCCAATGTCTTTTTGATAAAGGATAAATATAAGACAAATGAGAAAAATTTAAAAAATCTAATTTAATTTTTTTATTTGCTCTTTTAAGTGGAGTGTAATCAGAAGCAAAATCTGCTAAACCATCTATCAAAAAAAAGATAATCTTTTTCATTTTTATTATAATTTTTTAATTATAATAATTTTTAAATTATAATTTTAATGTTATTTTTTAAATAACAATTTTCTTCTTAATTTTCTGCTAAATTTTAAGGCAAAACGATGTGCTTCTTCTCTTAATTTAAGTAAAACATCTTTTGATGATTCTATAGCAATTTTTAATTCTCTTTTTATTTTAGAAGGAAAAACTATTTTGTCATTTGAAAATTTTGAAATACCTATGACAGGAATTTTTATCTTATATTTTTCAAAAGTTTTTAAAATAAAATTTAGTTGAGGTTTACCCCCATCTATTAAAATAAGATCAGGATAAGGCCACTCTTTATGATTTAATCTCCTTAAAATAACCTCTTCTAATGATCTTAAATCATCATGAGGATAATTACCTTTAATTTTGAAAATTCTATATTGATCCTTTTTTATTTTATTATCTTCAAAAACTACCATTGAACCATAAGTTTCTTTCCCATAAAAATGAGAGATATCATAAGCTTCTATTCTTCTAAATTTTATTTGTCTTAATCCTAATATTTCTTCTTTTTTATCAATCAAAGATGCATCTTGAATGTGTTTTAAGACAAGGGCTTTTTCTGGATTGTTTTTTTCTAATTGTTTAATTAATTTTTTCATCTTTCCTTCTAAAATAAGTCTTATTTTTTCTATATTTTTTAGATAAGCTTTTTTTGAAATTTTACCTATACATACCCCCGGGCATAGACCTATTTGATAATCAAAACAGGGATTTTCACTGTTAGGTTTACATAAACTATAGGGAAAAATTTTTCTTAAAAATCTTAAGGCCGTTTTTATAAGAGATAAACTTTTATAAGGACCGAAAATATTTGTTTTTTTAATTAGTATTTTGTTTAGATCAGATCCTCTTAAGGTTAATATTTTGGGATATTCTTCTTCTGTAATAACAATATAAACAGCTGATTTATCATCTTTATCTTTTATATTATATTTAGGCCAAAATTTTTTTATTAGAGCTGATTCTAAAAAAATAGCCTCAAGAAGATTTGAAGTTTTATGAACTTTAATATCATTTGCTAAAGAAATCATTTCTTTTATTCTTGGATCTAAATCTTTTTGAAAATAACTTAATAATCTGTTTTTAAGCGAAGCTGCCCTACCTATATATAAAATATTCTTATTTTTGTCTAAAAACATATAAACACCTGGCGAGTTAGGAATTTTTTTAATTTTTTCTTTAAGTTTCATTTTTATTAATTTAAACTTAAATAATTTTTTAGAAATTTTCCAGTATAAGATTTCTCATTTTTTACTATTTCTTCTGGTGTGCCTATAGCTACTATTTCACCACCCTTATCTCCTCCTTCTGGGCCTAAATCAATAATATAATCAGCGCATTTTATAATATGCATATTGTGCTCTATTAAAACAACACTATTTCCTCTGTCAACTAATTTATTTAATAGTTCTATTAAAATTTTAATATCATGATAATGAAGACCAACTGATGGTTCATCAAGCAAATAAAGAGTTTTTTGTCTTGAAAGAACGGATAATTCTCTCGCTATTTTTATTCTTTGTGCTTCTCCCCCAGATAAGGTTGTTGCTGGTTGACCTAAACTTAAATAGCCCAATCCTACTTCTTTTAAAATTTTAAGCTTTTCCGAAATAGTATAGATATCTTTAAAAAAATCTATAGCCTCTTCTACTGACATGTTTAAAATATCTGAAATGTTTTTACCTTTATATTTTACTTTTAAGGTATCAGAATTAAATCTTTTTCCTTGACAAACTTCACACTTTACTAAAACTGGTGGTAAAAAATGCATTTCTATTAGGTTATATCCTGCACCACCACAAGCTTCACATCTTCCTCCTCCTTTTGTACTTTCAACATTAAAAGAAAATCTAGAGGCAGTGTAACCCTTTGCTCTTGATTCAGGAAGCCTAGCAAAAAATTCTCTAATCGGTGTAAAGCAAGATGTATAAGTTGCTGGATTTGATCTAGGCGTTCTTCCTATAGGGGATTGATCTATAATTACTACCCTATCTATATTTTGATAACCCCTTATTTCTTTAACATTAGTTAATTTAAAATTTTTTTCTTTTATCTTTTTTAAATTTTCGTATAAAACATCATAAAGCAATGTAGATTTACCACTTCCAGAAACACCAGTAATACAAACTAGCTTTCTTAAAGGTATTTTAACAGTGATATTTTTTAAATTATTGGCTCTTGCTTTAACAACTGTAATTTCTGGCGTTATATGTGTCCTTCTTTTAAAAGGAACTTCTATCTTTAATTGATGAGCAAGATATTTTAAGGTTAGTGATTCTGGAAACTTATTTTTTTCTTTTAAAAGTTCATCTATATAACCAATAGCTACTACTCTGCCACCGTTTTTACCTGCTAGTGGTCCTAAATCAACCAAAAAATCACAAGAAAAAATAGTTCTTTCATCATGTTCAACTATTATTAAAGTATTGTTTTTTTTATTAAGATTTTTTAGAATGCTAATTAATTTTTCTGTGTCTTTTTCGTGAAGCCCTATGGTAGGCTCATCTAACACATATAAAGTATTTGAAAGACCTGAACCAATTTGAGAAGCTAATCTTATTCTTTGAGCTTCTCCCCCTGATAATGTAGATGCTTCTCTTGATAAAGAAAGATAATCTAAACCAACATCTATTAAAAAACTTAATCTGTTTAAAACTTCTCTTAAGACATCTTTAGCAATAATTCTCTCTCTTTCTTTTAATTTCATTTCATAATTTACAAAAAATTCATAACAATCACTAATATTTAAACTACATACCTCCCAAATATTTTTATTTTTTATTTTTATAGCCAAAGATTCTTTTTTTAATCTTTTTCCTTGACAGCTACTACAAACTTCTTCTGAAAAAATATCAATTTTTCCCAAACCATGACATGTTGGGCAAGCACCATAAGGACTATTAAAAGAAAAAAGTCTTGGTTCTATTTCTGGAAACGAAAAACCGCAATGAGGACAACTTCTTAAAGAAGATAAAGTAAATTCAAGTTTCTTTTTATTATTTTTATTAAAAAGAATAATATTAACTAATCCTCTTGAATAATTAAGAGCAGTTTCTACACTTTCAAATAAACGATCTTCATCATTTAATTCAAATTCATCAATCATTATTTCTATAGTATGAGTTTTATATTTTGAAAGAACAATATTTTCAAACAAAGAAACTACTTCTCCGTCTATCCTTACTTTTTCAAATCCTTCGCCTATGAGTTGTTTTAAAAGTTGATAATGTTCTCCTTTTCTTCCTAAAACAACAGGAGAAAGAACCAAAATATCATTAAAATTATTTAACCTTGCTCTTTCTTTAATAATTTCTATCATTTCATCAATAGTTAATTTTTCTATCTTATGATCACAATTAGGACAATAAACTTCACCTAATCTTGCATACAAAACTCTTAAATAATCATATATTTCAGTTAAGGTACCTACAATAGAACGAGGATTATAAGAAAGAGCTTTTTGATCGATAGAAATTGCAGGTGATAAGCCTATTATTTCTTCTACATCTGGCTTTTCCATTTGACCTAAAAATTGCCTTACATAAGGAGATAAGGATTCTATATATCTTCTTTGCCCTTCTGCGAAGATAGTATCAAATGCTAATGATGATTTTCCACTTCCTGAAACGCCAGTAAAAACTATCATTCTGTTTTTAGGAATTTCTAAGGAGATATTTTTAAGGTTATGAACACGAGCTCCTTTAATGATTATTTTATCTTCCATTATTTTATTTTTTATTCTAAATCTATTAAAACTTGAACTTCTTTTTTAATAGTTTCAGGAATAATATTGTGTGCTTTATTATATTCAATTTGTATTTTTCTTCTTCTTTCAACTTCTTCTATAGCCCTTTTCATTGAACCCGTTAAGTTATCAGCATATAAAATAACCTTTCCTTTAACGTTTCTTGCGCACCTTCCCATTGTTTGAATAAGAGAGGTTTCACTTCTTAAAAATCCTTCTCTATCTGCATCTAAAATTGCCACTAAGGTCACTTCAGGCAAATCTAACCCTTCCCTTAAAAGATTAACTCCTACTAAAACATTAAATTTACCTTCTCTAAATTCTTTTAAAATATTAGCTCTTTCTAAAGTTTTTATCTCTGAATGAAGATATAAAGCCTTAATATTTTTTTCATTTAAAAAGTCACTTAAATCCTCAGCCATTTTTTTAGTTAAAACATTAATAATCATTCGTTCATTTTTTTCAACAATTTTTTTTGCTTCGTCAACAACATCATCAACTTGAGAAATATTTTTATTTTTATCAAATACAGATCTTACCTCTATTTCAGGATCAACAATGCCTGTTGGTCTTACAATTTGTTCAACGATTTGAGATGATACTTTTTTTTCAAATTCTCCTGGTGTTGCTGAAACGAAAATAACTTGATCAATTCTTTCCAAAAATTCATTAAATTTTAAAGGTCTATTATCTAAAGCCGAAGGTAATCTCCATCCATATTCTACCAAAGTCATTTTTCTTGATCTATCTCCTTCATACATTCCCCTTAATTGAGGTATAGTTAAGTGAGATTCATCAATTACAGTAATAAAATCTGGCTTATTATATTTTTTAGGAAAATAAGAAAGTAAAGTATCAGGTGGTTCACCAGGCAGTTTCCCAGATAAATGCCTAGAATAATTCTCTATACCATTACAATATCCAAGTGTTTTGAGCATTTCTATATCTTGTTTGGTTCTTCTTTCAAGTCTTTCTGCTTCTAGATAAAGTTTATTTTTTTTAAAAAATTTTAATCTTTCTTTTAGTTCTTCTTGGATATCTTTTATTGCTTGCTCAATTCGCGGTTGGCTAGCTATGAAATGTTTGGGTGGAAAAATTACTATTTCTTTAAGATCTTCTAAGACTTTTCTTGAGAAAGGATCTATTAATTTAATTTCTTTTACTTTTTGATTTTCTAATTTTACTAAGTTAATTACTTCACCTGAAGCAGGCATAATTTCAAAAGTATCGCCTCTTATCCTAAAATAACCCCTCTTTAATACAGCATTAGTTCTTGTAAATTGAATTTTTACTAAATTTTTAATTAAATCTTGTCGAGTGATAGGCTTTTCTAATTCTAAATGAATTGTAGATTGAAAATAATCTAAAGGAACTCCTAAATTATAAATACATGAAACTGAAGCTACAATAATAACATCACTCCTTGTCATTAAATTACTTGTTGCCTTATGCCTTAATCTATCAATTTCTTCATTAATTAGAGCTTCTTTAGCAATATAAGTATCAGTAATAGGTAAATAAGCTTCAGGTTGATAGTAATCATAATAAGAGACAAAATAATTAACAGCATTTTTAGGGAAAAAATTTTTATATTCGCGATAAAGTTGTGCTGCTAATGTTTTATTGGGAGCTATGACTAATACTGGTTTATTAAAATGAGAAATCACATTAGCAATAGTAAAAGTCTTCCCTGAGCCTGTAATACCTAAAAGAGTTTGATATTTTAATCCCCTTTTTAAGCCTTCAGCCAGTGCTTTGATTGCTTTTGGTTGATCGCCCCTGGGTTTATATTCGGTTACTAATTTAAAAATACTCATTTTTAGATATGAATTAATTAAAATTATAATTTTAAAATAAATATTGATAAATATTGATGTAAAATTTTATTTTAAATTTATAAATACTTAAAGTATTTTTAATAAATTTTATCAAAAAATATAAAATTTGGCAATAAAGAGAAAAATTGATCTGTGATTGGCAAAAATATTATGTAGAAAAATTTATGCCAGATGAGCGTGTGGTTCCTTTTTCAGTCCTGATGGTAAAAAAATATTAGTAGTTGTAAAAAAAAGAAGGAAAATACTATCGTTTAGTTAAAAAAATTAAATAAAATATATATGATTATAATTAAATTATTTAATTTTCTTTTTAAGCCAATCTAAATATTCTTCATTTGCCTCTATCTTTATTTTTAAAATACAAGGAATA
>Ga0197142_1001660_pt1 | contig 20160 bp, 22 predicted proteins | sample GBS60_MetaG_FD_148614 | JGI IMG/M metagenome (GOLD analysis project Ga0197142, IMG submission 148614) | Sediment microbial communities from Great Boiling Springs, Gerlach, Nevada, United States - GBS 60_MetaG | ecosystem: Environmental > Aquatic > Thermal springs > Hot (42-90C) > Sediment... | reverse complement strand
CCCCTCTTCCTCATACCCTTCCTAACACTCCAGTTCACAGACTTACAGAACCTACCCCCAGCCATCGCCTCAGCACTACTCGCAAACCCAATAACCCATATATTCCTAGCGGTTAGGGCCATAATTGACGCCGACTACGCCGCCCTCACAACCCACCTAACGGTCACAGCGCTTTTCATGATGGCACTCCTATCGCTGGCCGCATGGCTCTTCAGCGGCGAGAGACTGGTGACCATGAGGGTGAGGATGCGTAGATCCGTTTAATAATAGATAGTGGCAAAATTTAAATAACTTCCAATCATAGATAATATGCCATGGATGTAAAAGGTCTTACTAGAACCGAGACCATTTTAGCAGTCCTCTTTGTCGTAGCTTTGATCGCAGCCGGGGTTGGTTGGACCCAGACAGGGCAGCGGGTGACTGAGACTGTCACAACAACTGTAGGCGGTGCTGGGCAGACTGTGACAGTTACGCAGCCTGTGACAACCACTCAGGTATTGACGTCAACTGTGACCGTTGAGCGTCTGATTGCGCCGGGCACGGTTAAGATCGCTGTTGTCTCAGACATTGGTGGAAGGGGTGACCTGTCATTCAACGATATGGCTTTCAAGGGTGGTGATGAGGCTGAGAGGGATTTTGGGGTTGAGATGGTGGAGCTGATAAGCAAGACCGAGGCCGACTATGTGCCCAACCTTGAGACTGCTGCGAGGGATCCCAGTGTCAGGCTGATAGTTGGTGTGGGATTCCTGCTGAGCGAGGCCCTGCTGGAGGTGGCGCAGAAATATCCGGATAAGAATTTCGCCGGCATAGATACTTTCACCCAGTTTCTGGCGGTTCAACAGCTTGGGAAGCCACTGCCCAACATGATAGACATCGTCTATGAGGAGCATAAGGGAAGCGCTGCGGTAGGCGCTCTAGGCTGCCTAGTGGCTGCATATTATAATGAGGGGGGTGGAAACTACCCCTACATAGGAGGTGTCTTCGGCATTGAGATACCGGTTCTGTGGAAGTTTGAGATTGGCTATAAGTGGGGATGCGACTGGGGTCTCAAATGGTATGAGCAGAGATTTGGGAAGAGGGCGCCTATCATAGGTGAGGATGGGAGATACGGCTCTGGTGCGGATTGGCGTGATGGACTCTACTGCCCTGCGGGCGGCCAGTGCTGGTACAAGGGCCGTGTCCTCTGGACCTATACGGGGACCTTCAGCGATATAACGAAGGGTTATGCGGCGGCTAAGCCCATGTTTGAGCAGGGAGCGATAGCGGTGTATAATATCGCAGGGCCACTTGGGCTGGGGATAAACCAGGCTGTTCAGGAGATAGCCACGGAGAGACGTTTAGAAAACGGGCCGCCATTCTGGATCGGTGTCGACGCAAACCAAGACTGGATAAACCCTGGATTCATAATCGCCAGCATGATGAAACGTGTTGACAGGGGGGTATACTATGCGACACTTCTCACAGTGATAGGCAAGTTCCGAGATGTTGCGGCTGAGTCAAACGGAGTCCTTACACTCGGGATAGGCACCCGTGTGGGGAGGCTGTCCATGGAGGGGATCTCGGTCAGCACACTCGCAGACTTGGACGAGTTCATCCAGATGGGTATTGATGCGGAGAAGATGACCGGTAAGAAGGTGCTGCCCATGCCTCCTGAGCAGATTAGGGAGAAGGTGACTGAGATGCGGGACCGCCTACCAACGTGGGTATGGGATGCTCTGACGGAGCTGGAGTCCAAGATTAGAAGCGGGCAAGTAGAAGTTCCCATGGTCTTAACCAAGGATGAAGTCGACAGGTGGCGTGAGCTCCTAGGTTAAATCCACCCCTATTTTTTATACGGTCATGGCTCAAACCCCACCGTTAACCTCTGGAAAGAGAGGCAAACTCCTCTCAAGGTTTGCTGAATCACTTCTGGCCGTAGCTGTAGGCCTTGTCGGCGGAGCCATTCTCATGCTTCTCTACGGCTATGATGTGGTCACAGCCTATAGGGCCTTGTTTCTCGGAGCCTTCGGCGACCTCTCCGGATTCTTAGAGACCCTGGCCTTCGCAACACCCCTCATTATGACTGGGCTGACGTTTGGTGTGGCTTTGAGATCTGGGCTTTTCAACGTGGGTTCCGAGGGGCAGATGTATCTTGGGGCCATTGGAGCGGTGATCGTGGGTGGTAGACTATCACTTCCACCCATACTGCATGTGGTGCTGGCGACGATATTTGCTATGGTGTTGGGAGCCATTTGGAGCCTGCCGGTCGCCTTCCTCAAGATATCCAGGGGTGTCCATGAGGTTGTCTCCACGATTATGCTGAACTGGGTTGCCTTCTGGCTGGTCACATACCTGATAACCTACCAGCTTGCAGACCCTGCTCGTGCTGAGAGGGCTGTGCCGGCACAGGAGACGGCGAGATATCTTGTGATAGGCTCCTCGCTTACAACGATCTTCCCGGTGGTGATAGCTGTGGCGTTAGTCATTTACTTTATTTTATGGAGGACAACCCTAGGCTATGAGTTGAGGATTGTGGGACATAACCAGGATGCGGCGAGATACGCTGGGATAAGCATACACAGGTCCTTCATCATCAGCTTCATCATAGGAGGACTCATGGCCGGGTTGGCTGGGGCATCCCAAGTCCTCGGCCGGCCGCCCCACTGGACAGTCTTCGCAACCATGGGAAACCTGATCAACCTAGGGTTTGAGGGGATAGGGGTCTCTCTGATTGGGCGGAATCATCCTGTAGGAATAATTTTCGCCAGTATATTCTACGGTGGATTACTTCATGGAGGTAGGTTTATGGAGTTTGAGGCGGGTGTAGCCTCTGAACTGGTTAGGGCTATAAACGGGATAATAATAATTGCGTTGGCAGTGCCTGGCGCCTTGGAGATTTTGGGTAGGATCTTGCGGAGGAGGCGGATGAAGCATGTTTAGGAGAGGTCAAGCCTTGAGGAGACCATTCTGGATATTGGCTGGGTTGGTGGCTGTAGCCATCACACTGTATGGACTATTCTTAGCTGGGATGAGGCCGGCCCGTCTGATTGAATCCGCTCTCCTGGCCATGACTCCCCTGGCGTTGGCGGCGATAGGTGAATGTGTAAATGAGCGGTCGGGCCAGATAAACATAGGCATTGAGGGGATCTTCCTCATCTCAGCTGTGGCGGGGGTTTACTGGGCTGAGGTCTTCAACTCCGGGGTCTTGGGAATAATCATGGGCGGAGCATTCGGAGGCATGGTCGGCGGTATCCTTGGCCTGCTGAACAACTATGGGAGGGCTGAGCAGGTCATAGCCGGCATGGCCTTGAATATCATGGCCTCAGGCCTCTTCCAGTATCTCCTCATGGCTATCTGGGCCTTTCCAGGCATACACATTTTCCCGAGACAGCTTGTCATCCCAAGGGTTGCGATACCAATACCAGGTGGCGGGGAGCTGGCCATAAGCCCCATCACCCTTACAGCAATAGCCATAACAGTCCTAGTCACGTTGATGCTATACCGGACACTATTCGGTCTCAGGATAAGGGCGGCGGGTGAGAAGCCTGAGGCTGTTGACGTGGCCGGCCACAGTGTCAGCAGGGTTAGAATCCTATCCAGCATCTTGGCGGGCTTCCTCGCAGGGCTGGGCGGCGCCTTCATGCCCCTAGGATGGTTTGGAGGGCTTGTGAAGGAGATCACCGCAGGACGTGGATTCATAGCCCTGGCCGCCGTAGTCTTCTCAGGCCTCAACCCAATGACAGCACTGGCCGCCACATTCATCTTCGGCTTCGCAGAGGGCGTTGCCTTTACTGTGGTGGTGACACCCGGTGTAAAGGAGGCTGTCCCATTCCACTTTATACAGATGATCCCATACATACTCACCATAGCGATCCTCGCAGTCTTCGCAGCATCACGGAGATTTCCCAGGGCTCTTGGAAAGCCCTATGTGAGGGAGTAGAGTTAATATTTTCACCTCCCGTTGGAAAGCTGATGACGCTGGCCAAGCGTATCATACCATGTCTCGACGTTAACGCCGGCAGGGTGGTTAAGGGGCGGAGGTTTATAGAGCTTCAGGATGCTGGTCATCCCGCTATGCTAGCGAGACGCTACTCGGATGAGGGGGCTGATGAGCTGGTCTTCCTTGATATTACAGCCTCCCTTGAGAAGCGGCGTATATTGATTGACGTGGTGAGGAGTGTGGCTATGGAGATTGACATACCTTTCACGGTGGGTGGTGGTATAAGATCGCAGGAGGATGCGGAGAGCGTATTACATAACGGCGCTGACAAGGTATCCATCAACACAGCCGCTGTGGAGAATCCGAGACTGGTCAGACAGCTTGCGGAGGTCTACGGCTCGCAGTGCATCGTCGTGGCCATAGATGCTAAGAGAGACCCCTCCACGCCATCCAACTACCAGGTCTACACCCACTCTGGAACAAGGCCCACGGGACTGGATGCGGTTGAATGGGCGAGGCAGGTGGAGGCGCTTGGTGCAGGTGAGATCCTCCTCACATCAATAGACAGGGATGGCACGAAAGATGGATACGAAATAAACCTCACCCGGTGTGTGGCCGGGGCCGTCGGCATACCCATCATAGCCAGCGGCGGTGCCGGGAGGCCGGAGCATTTACATGAGATTCTCACGGTGGGTGGTGCTGACGCCGCTCTAGCCGCCTCGATCTTCCACTACAATGAGTATCCTATACCTGTTGTGAAGGAGTATCTTGCAAGCCGTGGTGTGGTGGTTAGGCTTTGAGGGTTGAGGATCTTAAATTCGACGTGAAGACTGGGCTGCTGCCGGTGATAGTGCAGGATGCGGTGACTAGAGAGATTCTCATGATGGCTTATGCCAATAGAGAGGCTATAGAGAAAACGGTGGAGACTGGGCTTTCACATTTCTACAGCAGGTCTAGGATGAAGCTCTGGCTCAAGGGAGAGGAGTCGGGGAATATCCAAGTTGTGAAGGATATACTGGTTGACTGTGATGGGGATGCAGTGATCTACTTGGTTGAGCCTAAAGGCCCTGCATGCCACACCGGCGAGAGGACATGCTTCCACAACCGCCTCACCTCCTCACCTGGCCCATGAAATTCCTCAAAATCCTCTGGCCGGTTGTGGATGACTTCTCAGGGTGGAACTGTGTGCCGAATATGTTGCTGAAGCTTATCACGCTGGGGACCTCCACACCGTAGATGGTCTTCCCGGCTATGATGCTGCCGTCGGATGGGATTGGATAGTAGGTGTGGTTGAAGTAAACCCAGGCATCTTCAACGCCCTCTAGGATAGGAGAGTCCCTAACCTTCAACAGCCTGTTCCAACCCATCTGAGGCCTCTTTACATGCTGTGGGAGTGAGACTACACGGCCTTGGAAAAGCCCCAGCCCCACTCCAGGCCCCTCCTCACTCGTGTCAAACATAATCTGCATACCTAAGCATATTCCAAGGGTTGGGATGCCTGATCTAACCCTGTCTCTGAGATCGTCTCTGAAGGTTGATATGCTCTCGGCGGCCGCTGTGAAACTTCCCACACCGGGCATGACCAATGCGTCAAAATCCTCACCCACAGGATTTTTGCCAACTATTACGGATGCGCCAAGCTTGGTTAGTGCATGTGAGATGCTGAAGATATTTCCAACACCATAGTTTAAAACGAGGACCCGCATAGCCTAGACCTCCCGCACATACTTGCTCAACAAACTCCTCCAGTCCAGTCTCGTGATTATGAAAACAGCTAGGATGGCCAGGCCCGCAGTCCCAATAGCTATTCCAAGGGTGGTCCCGTATGTCACCTCGCCGCCGACACACTCCACGAGATAGCACATGAAATCACGCCAGTAAACGGCCACGTATGCCACGGCGAGGGTTATGACAAGCTTCCCGGTGAAAACTATTGGGAGGAACAGTCCAGTCCTGTAGTTGGCCATGGCGAGGGGCATGTATACCATATCATCGGGCAGTGGTGTTGCGGACGCTGCGAGAACAGCTATCCACCCATACCTCGTTAGAAGCCTCTCCAGGGGACGCATCCTCTCCCTAGTCTCACTATTGAGAAGCATCCTACCGCTCTTAAACCCTCTGAATAGGATTAGCTTCCCAATAGCAGCTCCCGCAGCGCTGGCTATAGCTGTGGGAAGTGGGTCAAGCCGGCCGGCTATCACCGCGAATATGATGGGTAGAAGGTAGGGGCCTGAGAGGAAGGGTATTAGGCTTCCCAGTAGGCTGGCTGCCAGAACGCCCAGATAGCCGTAGGCTGCTAGGTCCTGCCAGAGCTGCTCCCAGACCACGGTCAATATACTTGAAGTCGGATGGCCCGTATTATATATGTTGAAGGGCGCGAGGCATGTATTTATACCATCTAGACCTGATGGCCTTATTGATGAGTAGGCGGTGTAGCAGGTGCGGTAGGGAATTCACCGGCGATAGGGCGTTGAGACAGCATCTCAGAGTGAAACATCCACTATACTACGTGGCCCGGCATATACTCCCGATCGCATCCCTTGTCATCCTAGTGGCCTCACTCATAGTAATTGCCGCACCCCAATATCTAACAAGCCCTAGAACATTCGACACAACCACAACCAGCGTGGACAGGGACCAGCTCCTCACAAAATATCTCTCAAGCAAAGACCAGCTCGCCTACCACATACACCCAACCATCAGAATAGTCGTGGATGGAAATGAGATAAAGGTCCCAGCCAACATAGGCATAGAACCAGACGGCAGAATGAGATACATCCACACCCATGATGAAACAGGTACCATACATATCGAGAGCCCAGTCCGAGTCGATTTCACACTGGGTGATTTTATGAAAGTCTGGGGTAAGAGACTCGATCTACAGTGCTTCGACATCTACTGCGGCTCGGTAAAGGTGAGCGTCAACGGCATCGTCTTGGCCGACCCTCTCTCCCACATCCTAAGAGACGGTGATAAGATTCTGGTGGAGGTAATAACAAGCTAGCATGAGCAGGAATAGGAATTCATTCAGGGAGCTTGTCACGATAGCCTTGAGGGAGGGGTATCAGCTTTCGGAAGAAGCCTTCATGAGGCTGGAGCAGAGTCAAAACCCTTTGGATGACCTAGTAAAGACGATCGATTCCCTCAGGAGACGTCAACTAGATGTAGTGGTGATAGAGGAGACGCATGTTTTGGAGGCTGTCGGGATAAAAAATGCTGAGAGGACAGCCGCTGTAGTAGAACCTAGGGTAGAGCAACCTATAGAGTATGCCGTCGAAAACGTATTCATAGAAGATGCTAGGATTGATGGTACGATCGGAGAGTTTTCACGTTATTTTCACAGTAGATTCGTTAAGCTTAGGAGGCTTATTGAGAGGAGGGGGCTTAGCCTCATCCCTGTGTCGGAGGCTTCCAGATTGAAAGATAGTGAGCAGGCGAACCTTGTTGTGATGATAATGGGCAGGACTGAGACCAGTAAGACTGTTATCCTAGAATGTGACGATCCGTCGGGGAGTTTGCGCCTGATTGCTCCAAAGAGGGATAAGAATCTCATGGATGCTGTCGCCGACCTTCTAATGGATCAGGTTGTTGGTGTGAGGGTTAGGAGGATTGGCCAGTCCTATCTTCTCCAAGAGGTTTTCCACCCCGATGTGGAGAGCAGTAGAACGGTTGAGAGATATGATATTCCAGAGACATATGTATGCCTTATTTCAGATATCCATGTTGGAAGTAGGAAGTTCATGGATAATTTGTTTCAGAATTTTCTGGATTGGATATGCCGTGGAAGAGATGCTGTTGCCAAGAGAGTTGGATATCTCATCATAGACGGCGATCTTGTTGACGGTGTGGGCGTTTACCCGGGTCATGAGAAGGAGCTGGCCATAAGGGATGTTGAAGAGCAGTTTAAGCGGGCCGCCTCACTTCTAGGCGATATACCCCCGCATATTAAGATCCTATACTGCCCCGGAAACCATGAGCCCGTAAGAAAGGCCCTGCCACAGCCACCCCTACAGGAGAGATATAGGAGAGTGCTTACGTCTAAACATGGTATAGACTTCGGAACAAACCCCTTCAAAGCCAAGATAGGTGGGAGACGTTTTCTCATATACCATGGCCAGAGTCTCGACGAGGTCATTCAATCCCTGCCGGACATATCCTACAGCACTCTGGAGAAGGATGTGGGCCGTGTTCTAACAACCCTCATGAAGGTCAGGCATCTGGCACCTATCTATGGTGAGAACACCCAGCTACTCCCACTCCCCGAGGACTGCCTCGTCATAGATGACATCCCAGACGTATTTCAAACCGGCCATATACACAGGGTCGCATCACTTAACTATCATGGTGTCCAGCTGGTCAACAGTGGTGCGTGGCAGGATCAGACCGAGTATCAGAGGCTTTTAGGCGTCGAGCCGTCTGTTGGGACCGCGGTATTGGTGGAGCTCTCAACCATGAAGGCCTCAATACGCTTCTTCACCTGAACTGTGAGAGGAAGGCTAGGGTTTTGGACCATGCATCCCTCGCCGCCTCGGGGCTGTGGCCCGGCCAGTTGGGCCTGTGGAATGCATGCTGTGTATCTGGGTAGATGTGAATGTCAGTCCTCTTACGGTATCTGACCAAGGCTGGTATGAGGTGCTGGTAGGCCCATGGTGTTACACGCTGGTCCTCAGAAGCCAGTATGAGCTGTAAAGGCCCATGCAATTCCCTCACCTTTTCAACATCCTCCATCATGCCATAATAGTCTATGATGAAGCTGCATTCCATACTGCATCCGCCCAGTAATGCAAAACCCCCTCCCATGCAGAAACCCATAAGGCCGATACGCGCCCCTCCCACCATCTCAACTCTCAACATCCTATATGCATCCTTGAGCATTTCAACAACATCTGACGGTTTGAGCATGGCCCTCAGCCTATAACCCTCCTCTAGGCTTGACGCGGTCTTCCCCCCATAGAGGTCTGGCAGAATCGTCCAGTATCCCTCACCGGCGAGCGAGGCGGCAACACCCATCTCATAGGATGTGAGCCCAAATATCTCATGAATGAGGACGACTCCAACATCGCTGGAACCTTCATACAATCTGTATTCAGGGGGCATGTATTGGATGGATGATTCATATATATAGGCGTGTAGGTGCGGTTGATTTGATTTGACAGGTTTCAGGATACCCACCTTATCCGATATCATGAATGCACGTCGGAATGTCCGCAGGTTTCTCAACCCTACGCCCCTCTTCCACGCTAGACGTCTATCCCGTAAGCTCGGCTTCGAAGCCTATCTTAAGCTGGAGAATCTACAGCCTGTTAGATCGTTCAAGGTCCGGGGCGGAGTCCACTACATGGCCACCATGCTGGATGAAGCCCTCGGGAGAGGTGTGATAACCGCCTCCACAGGCAATCACGCCCAGTCGATAGCCTATGCCGGTATGCTCTACGGCGTTGATGTGAAGATTGTCATGCCCAAGTCAGCCCCCAAGATAAAGGTTGAAGCTGTAAGGGAGCTGGGAGCCGAGGTGATATTCTGGGGCGACTACTATGAGGAGGCCCGGGAGTATGCTGAAAAGCTGGCTGAGGAGAGAGGAATCCTATACATACATGGGATAAACGAGCCCATACTTTATGAGGGTGTGGGAACTATGCATTTAGAGGTCCTCGAGGAGCTGCCCTATGTCGATGCTGTCATAAACCCGATAGGCGGCGGATCGGGGGCAGCAAGCGGCGTGATAGTCTACAAGAGTGTCAACCCGAGGATCAGAGTTTACGGCGTTCAAGCCGAGGCGGCACCAGCCTTCTACCATTCTTGGAAGAGTGGGAGGATTTCAAAGGTTGAGGCTAAGACGATGGCCGAGGGGCTTGCCACATCCATGGGTTATGAGCTGCCACTCCAGATACTCAGGGATAGGCTGGATGATGTCATATTAGTTGGCGATGAGGAGATGATGGCGGCTGTAAGACTGCTCTTGGAGACGACAGGCCAGCTGGCTGAACTGGCGGGAGCTGCGTCCACTGCGGCGGCGATTAAGATGGCTGATAGGCTCCATGGCCTCAAGGTAGTGCTAATGGTCACGGGAGGCAACATACCCCTAGAGCAGCTTACCAGAATTTTGGGGGGCTAGTATAGCCGTCCATGTGAATATCCCTTTCCCGAAATAGTTTACGCTGTAGCCGAGCTTCTTGAACAGGTTTAGCATCTCCTCCGGCCTCGTCCCATGTCCGAGCATCCTCGATTTGATAGGGTCCACCACTATGATTGATGCATCAGGCCTAAGCTTCCGGTGTAGCAGTGATAGTGTGTCAGCCCTCCTGTCGATGTGATGGAGGCTGAAAATCATCGCCGCACGGTTAACCCCCATTTCTGGCACACCGTTCAGCTCAGCTGCGTCTGTCTGGATTATCTCCACATTTTCAACCCCCAGTTTTTCAACCTGGCGGCGTAGATCATCCAAGTAATCTGGTGAGGTGTCGACGGCGTAAACCCTGCCCTCAACCCCCACTACATGGGCGGCTGGGAGTGTGAGGAAGCCTCTTCCACAGCCTATATCTAAGAAGTTATGGCCGCTGGCGAGTCCTATCCTCTCCAGCAGCTTGTAAGGATTCTGCAGCCTCCTCCTCAGCCGTGAGCCTATTACAGGGCCTTCAGCCCTCTTCATCATGTATTCTGTGTTGGAAGTGTATAGGAATAACCTTTGGGGGAAAATTTATAAGCGAGTGGGTTAGAGCATCAACCGATAAACATGTGCCACTGCATGACAGATGAAGAGTATGAGATGTGGGTTGCAAGGCTGAAGGAGGCCCAGAAGAAGGCCGCTGAATCGGTTAAGAAGGAGATGCCAATAACGGTCAGAGCCTAGGATAAATTAAGTGATGCGACCAATCCACCAAGAACGTCTAGAGGATGGTATTTGTAAAGACTGGCCGGATATAGGGGCACGATAGCTAGGAGCTTTCACTGGCCTGTGAAACATCAACCCCCTTTCTTATCTATGGCCCGGTTGGCTAGCTTGTCCGCCTCCATGTTTTCAGCCCGGTCGACATGCGTGATCTGGAATGATGATAGCTGTGAGATAAGCTCCAAAGCCCTATCATACAGTCTCTTCAGCCGTCTACTCCTAACCCTGTAGCCTCCAAGGAACTGCTGGACCATAAGCTCGCTGTCAGAGTATACAATAACATTCCTAACCCCCATCTCTAAAGCCGTCTCCAAACCCCTTATCAACGCAGTATACTCGGCCTCGTTATTGGTTTTGACACCTATAAACTCGGAGATTCTCCTAACAGCGCCCCCGGAGTTAATTATGACACCTATTCCAGCCTTTCCAGGGTTGCCCCGAGACGCCCCATCAACATAGATCTTAGCCGGCTCCTTCAACTGGCTTGGCTACCAGCTCCCTCTCGATAATATAGTATTTCTTGGGTAGTTTCTTGGCCGCCAGCTCGAGGGCCTCCCGCGCATGACGCACACCGTCGGCGTAGACGAGAACCCTGAGAACAGGCTCACCCATATAAACCCTAGCAGCCCGTCCCACAGGCTTTCCAAAAGCCCGCCTCATCCCCTCCTGAAGCCTGTCGGCGTGGGCCCCGAATATCATCTTATTCTCGCGGATGACATGGTGGGGATGGGCTTTAACCTCGACGTAGAATTTGTCCAGCAGCTTATCGGTGAGGGCCTTGTTGAGGGCTATCCTGGCCGACTCGATGGATACATCCCTTATCTGGAGGGTTGTCTCAGGGATGAGGGTTAGCTCATGCGTGTAGTCCGGCCTATACACTCCAGCCGTATACTTGGTTATCCTAGAGGCTGGAGGGCCGTGGATATACTCGTTTCTAGCATATGTCATCCCATCAACCCGTCTATAGTTTTTGGCCTTCATCTCTCCCATTCAAGGTTAAAGCCAGTAAATAAGCCTATGCCGGCGACGGCTCCCTCACAAATACCCTGTATTTTTCATCCTTATTCACGATCTCCACCAATATCCTCTTGCTTATGGCTTCGGCCGGGTTAAGGAGGCCGGTCTTCTTCCTAATATCCTCAAAGCTGGTGAGGGGTGTGCTCTCCCTAACCTCTAGAAACTTCTGGAGCATCTTCTTCCCAACTCCAGGTATGAGCTCTAACGCGTGGAGACGTGGTGTTATAGGATTGCTCTTGTTGAAGAATTCCACAAACCTCGCCTCATTATCGGCTACTATCTTCTGTATCACAGGCTCCAGATTGCTCTTACCACTCTCCGTCAGCTCCTCAAAATCTATACGCCTAATAATCCTCAGAATCTCACGGGGGACATCCCTCCCAATATACAGCCTAGAGCCTATCTGGGGTTTGAAACGCTCCGAGACAGCCGCTTCCAGCAATGTGAAGAACTCTTCACCCAGTAGGTGGACTATGATCTCACTCCGGTCTACGGCCACGCGTCCATGCGATGGCCTCATCTGCGAGGCTGGAAAGACATCTAGAACATAGCCGTAGTCCTCATAACGTTTAGCCTTTAGCTTCTGCATGGACATCCGCTCTAGCCCATTATTCCAGCTCGCCGCTAACCGCAGCCCTCACCAAATCAACAATCGCCTGCATCTTCCCCTCTGAAAAGAGAAGCGATGCGACAAGCCTCTTATGGCCGCCCAGCGTCACCCTCAACTCCTCAACCGTGGTGGGGCATACATCAACAACCTGCACAGCCTCCTTCCTCGACAACTCAAAATCCCTCATAAGCCTATCAACCAGCAGCTCAGCCTGCTCGGGAGAAAGGCGGGAGTATCGTCTCGTATAGCTTAGTACACGCATCTGAAGTGGACTTAGGCTCGACTCATGCTCGCTCAGGATCTTAGCGGCTACAGACATTGGTATCTCTTTCTTAGATATTATCTTCCTAGGCATCAGCCACCCACCAAGGGTCTCAGGTGGTCTGGCATAACCGAGAGCTTCTTAGGCTTATCACCCTGATAGACCTGGAGAATATAACCCCTACCCCTCTTCTCCAGTATCTCACCCACCAGCCCATTGTATCGTCTGTGGGGCATCCCCCTCTGGACGCTGGGCTCGATTATAACCACAACCTTATCGCCGACTTTATAGTCCTGCAGGTATATGTCTGGTTTGGGCCCGCTTCTAGCACCCCTAACCCTGGTTAGAAGACTTCTAGTCTTCCTTCTAAACCCGCTTGACTTCGGCACTCCCTATACCCCTTCCTAGACACTGGAGCCCTAATATATAAAGGACCCGGCTACTGGAGTGTCTCCACACCCATCACGGTAAGCTCTATCCTCACGGGGTTGTTGAGGAGTATCTCAGCTACGTTGGGCTTGGTTCTGCCGGAATCTCCAGTTATCAACTCTTTGACATAGAGGCCGCCTTGACATCTTATCGTGAAGACGGCTGTCCTAGGCCCTCTTACATCAGCCTTAATCTCATAAACCCTTTTTCGCCGAAGCTTGTCAGCCCTCCTCCTTAAAACCCTCAGGGGCGTCCATTGTTCTATGATAGTCTCTCTCAAGATGCGTTCAGCCTCCGCCAGCCTCTCAGGATCCAGCTCCCTCTCAAACTCGACTAGAACAGAGTATGTCTTAACCGCTATATGGGATGTGAGTTTCAGCTCCCTCATACCCCGTCTACTGGCATAGTATAGCCCCCGAACAGTGATCAATCCTCCGGCCCTCATGTTGACCAGCTCTTCAACCCTGCCAAGATCTAGAAAACGTCTCCTAGGCCTCTTAAGCTCAAGAACAAACGGCCTGCCCTCACCTTCCACAAGGGCGTCAACATCCTCCCTACCAGCAGCATGGAACTTAAAGTCCTCAGCCTGAAAAAGCTCCGCCACAGGTAAACCGATAATCTCACTCACGCTTGTGGGATACTCTCTGCCAGTGTTTCCACAAAGGCTACAACCCCTACCCCAGCATCGGCGGCAATGCCATATGGACTGTGGAATGTTTCGGCTGTGTTTAAGGTAGCGGCCTCCCAGAAAGATGGGGTTGGGTGTGATGCTGTAGGTTTCGTTGAATATGTCGACTATGATTGTGAGGTCGGGTGAGGTGTGGTCCACAGCTGCGCCTGTGGCTGAAGCTATGAGCTTTCCTATCTCCCGTGTCACATCGTTTTTAAAATCCTCGGCCGTGGATATGCCGAAGGCCGACCTTATACTGTCCTCCAGACCCCTCACCCTAGCCGGGACCGACGCGCCCACCAAAAATGTCCTATACTCATAGCCCGCCATATCACCTGCTATCCGCTCAGCCATCATCCTAAACACCTGCTCAGATAACCTGCCTCCACAGACGCTACATGGCCTCGTCTCAGGCCTCCCATCACCCAGTCTCTGAAGCTCTGCAGCCGCCGCCTCCACCCCACCATTCACCGCTAGGCAGGCCATTTTTTCCCTATCGCCCGCAGCAGAGGCCTCCATTAAGAGGACCAGCTTAACGGCATGGCCCCTCTCCCTGTTGGTGAAGCCTGTGGAGATTCTTGCAAACTGCCGGCCCAAACAGTAGTCACAGAGGGGGTGCCTGGCCAGAATTAAGTAGGCTGTCTCAGCTATGCCTGTCATATCTCCCTAGTCTGACGTAAAACCTGCCTGAAACGTCTATCCTTCATCATCTTACGGGACATCTGGTAATTCCGTAGAAGCTCCTTCACATCCCTCTCAGCCACGCCAGCACCCCTGGCAATCCTCCTAGCCCTCGAGTCATCCACTATCTGTGGGTTCCTCTTCTCATCAGCGGTCATCGACTGGATGATGGCAGACCATTTCTTCACTCTCTCCTCAGCCTTCTCCAGCTCCTCCTCTGGAAGATCCGACAATCCTGGAAGCGGTAGCTTGGACAGTATCTTCCTCAGCGGCCCGAGCTTCCTCATCTCCTTAAGCTGGTTAACCATGTCCTCTAAGGTGAAACGACCTGAGAGAAGAGCCTTGGCCTTCTCCTCACTAAGCTCCAGCTCAGCCAGCCTCACCCTCTCCACAAGATTCTCTACATCGGGAACACCTAGGAGGGAGGCGATGTAGCTCCCGGGATTGAAGACCTCAAAATCATCCAGCGTCTCTCCCACACCCACAAACCTTATCTGGGCACCTGTCTCAGACACAGCTGAGAGAGCACCGCCACCCTTGGCCGAAGTATCCAGCTTCGTCACAATAATAGAGCCGACAGGCGTATTCTCATGGAAGGCTCTGGCATGGACTCCAGCCTGCTGCCCAATAGTGCCATCTATAACGAGGATATTCTCGTCAGGGTTGATGGCCTTCTCCAGTCTCTTCATCTCAGCCATCAGCGAGTCCTGCTCCTTATGCCTGCCAGCAGTATCTATTATTATGATGTCAAGATCTCTAACCGTCAATTCCTTCAAACCATTCTTGGCTATCTCAACAGGATCCGATGATCTAGGCTCACCATAGACCGGTACCTCCAGGGGTGTTAGGAGCTGCTGGAGCTGCTGGAGTGCACCGGGCCTGTAGGTGTCAGCACATATAACCCCGACCTTGAAACCATTTCTCTTAAGATACTTGGCCAGCTTTGCCGTTGTGGTGGTTTTACCCGTGCCCTGTATGCCAAGGAGCATCATTATGTATGGCTTCTTACCGCCTGTGGAGAATTTGGGCGGTTTAGATCCTATCAGTGCCGTAAGCTCCTCATAGACGATTTTGAGAATCCCATCCTTCCTACTAATACCTGGAGGAAGCTTGTCTGAGAGACTTCTCTCCCTGATCTTCTCGGAGATCCTATTTACAAGCTCCACGTTCACATCGCTTATAAGCAGGGCCCTTTGAATACCCCTAATCAACTCCTCTACAGCCTGCCGGTCGGCGGAGGGCGAGGCTAGAAACTTGCTGAGAACATCTCTAAATGTCTTGGCTAGCTGGGAGGCCACCATTTACCACCAACTAACCGCCCATCAACTATTAAAGTCTACTTACGGGTCTATGTCGACGAGCTGGGGTGATGACATTTTTACATGGCCTAGCTTCCGCTCTAGGGCCGCCTTCACGAATCCATGGTAGGCTGGCTCAGGCCGATTAGGCCTGGAGAGATATTCTGGATGGTATTGGGTGGCTAGGAAGAAGGAGTTGCCGGGGTTCTCTATTATCTCAACCCGCCTGCCATCTGGGGAGAAGCCTGAGAAGATCAGTCCCTTCTCCTGGAGTATCGGCCAGTAGTCTGGGTTCACCTCATACCTGTGCCTGTGCCGCTGATGTATTATGCTGCGCCGGTAAAGGCGATGTGCTAATGTCCCCTCCTTGACATGTATGGGTAGAGAGCCGAGTCTCATGGTGCCTCCGAGTCTCTCCATTCCTCTTTGTTCAGGCAGCAGGTCTATGACTGGATGGGGTGTTTCTGGGTTCAACTCTGTTGAAGCAGCATCGTGTAGGCCGCAGACATTTCTGGCGAACTCTACAACCGAGAGCTGGAGCCCGAAGCAGATGCCGAGGAAGGGTATGTCATTCACCCGGCTGAATTTGATACATTCTATCATGCCTTCTGTCCCACGCTTCCCAAAACCTCCTGGAACTAGTATCCCATCATAGCTGGAGAGCATCCCTATCGAGTCGGGGTCTTTCTCAAAGAGCTCAGTGCCTATCCAGTCTATCTCAGCCCTGGCCCCTGCATGTATGCCGGCATGTTGGAGTGCTTCCTTAATGCTAACATACGAGTCGGCGAGCTGTGTATACTTTCCACAGACCGCTATCCTGACCTTGTGAGCCGCCTTACTGTACATGTCCAACACCCTCATCCACTCTGTCCAGTCAGGCTGGGCTGGGCCTAATCCGAGACGCTGTATGATATACTCGCCCATACCCTGCCGCTCAAGGATCATGGGAACCTCATAGACATACTCCACATCATAGGAGGAGAAGACAGCCCTCTCGGGGAGTGTTCCGAATAATGCAACCTTTCTCCGGGCGGCCTCGTCTATCGGCCTGTCGCTGCGGGCTACTATTATGTCGGGCTGTATTCCTATGCTTCTCATCGTGTTGACGCTGTGCTGTAATGCCTTGGTCTTGAACTCGCCCGTAGCCTTGAGGGTTAGGACTAGGGCCACGTGGACGAAGAGGGTGTTTTCAAAGCCTTCCTCAAGCCTCATCTGCCTTACAGCCTCTAGAAAAGGTTGGCTCTCTATATCGCCCACCGTTCCACCAACCTCCACGACAACAGCGTCAACATCCCCGGCTGCCGCCTTCCTAATCCTACGTTTAATCTCATCAGTGACATGGGGGACTATCTGCACACACTGGCCCAGGTAGTCTCCACGTCTCTCCTTAGCTATGACCTCGGAGTATATCTGCCCGGTGGTGATGTTGCTCTCCCTGGATGTGGTTATGTCTAAGAAGCGTTCATACCATCCGAGGTCTAGATCTGTCTCCCCCCCGTCATCTGTGACGAAAACCTCGCCATGGGAGAAGGGGTTTAGGGTTCCGGCGTCGACGTTAACATAGGGGTCTATCTTGACGAAGTTAACCCTTAAACCCCTAACGGCTAGTATCCTGCCTATGGACGCGGCCACGGTACCCTTTCCCACGCTGCTGACAACGCCGCCTGTCACGAAGATGTATTTTCCCATGTGAGATTGATGTAAGCTACGGGATTTAGCTCTTTCCCCATCATGCAACACCTCATGTTTTATCTGCGCAGCCTTGGGTCAGCCAAACTCCCTGAGGTAGGGTAGGATCCTCTCTCTTATCAGCTTCACTGCCTCGACAGGCTCCTTCCCAAGCGGGTGGCCGAGGGAGATGTGGGAGACGCCCGCCTCAACTAGTTTGGCCAGCCTATCCAGCAGATCCTCAGCCCTCCCACATACTGCGAAGTTCTCCATAAGCCTGCTTCCAATCTCATCATCAACCGTTGAGAGACTCTCCATCGTAAGCCCTGTAGCCTCCAGCATGGGTGAGGGCCCCACAAGGTCTGGGAGATATTTTCGGAGCTCGGTGAGGGCATGCTCGGCAGCTGTCCTGGGGTTGTCTGAGATTGATACGAAGGGTCTTGCTATGAGAGGCATTTCACGGCGTCCGGTTTCATCTATCCAGCTTCTCACCGTAGCAGCATATCTCGGGTTCGCCAGATTATCCACCACTATGGCCTTGACATGGGACGACCCTGCAGCCGCCCTCACAAGTTTGGGGCCGCTCGTGCCTACGTAGATCTCTGGGGTGAAGGATGGGGCCCATGTGATGTTCTTCAGACTCTCCACAACCTTCTCAACGGTCTCAACAACCTCCCCAACCCCGGCCCTCTCCACATATGCGCCCCTAGAGATACCCAATACCGCTCCACCACACCTTGAATGGAGATAGGCGAGATACCTGGCGAGCTGCTCCGGCCTATATAGTCTGGCGGGAACTGTGACAGGTCCTAGCTTAAGGGTCTGGACTTTCAGGCTGGAGACGATCATCCACGCCGGCCTGTAGGGAATATGCTCATAGATCTGGAGGGAATAGAACCCGGCACCATCCATCAGACCGGCTATACGCTGATAAACACCGGCCGGCTTATCACCCTCCAAGGCTATGCTTACACGTATCATCCGTCTCTACTTGTGGCGCCGGCTTATTTCTCCTCCTGGAGGTCTTCAACCCCCTTCTCGCTGATTTTAAAGTATGCCTCGGCGTTGGCCGGGTGGTAGGGGCTGTCTATTATCCGTGCGAGGCGTGTGTTGTTGGCCGCCCGCCGTATGTAAATGCGGTAGGTGCTGCTATGGGCTAGGACATGGCCTCCGCTGGGCTTGTTGGGGTCTCCGAAGAACTGGTCTGGGTTTGCTTGGACTTGGTTGGTGATGACGACAGCTATGTTGTGGACGTGGGCTGTTCTCAACAGCCTGTGGAGGAGGTCGTTGAGCCTCTGCTGCCTCTCGGCCAGTGTCCCACGTCCCACATACTCGGCTCGGAAGTGGGAGATTATAGAGTCCACTATGACCAGCTTAGCCTTGAACTTCTCTATGTATCTGCCGAGCTCTCTTATGGTGAGCTGGAGGTGGCTTGAGTTGTAGACGTTGGCGAAGATTACCCCCTCGAGGGTCTTCTTTGCATTCAGGCCTCTGGCCTCGGCTATCTGGCTTATTCTCTCGGGTCTGAACGTGGCCTCGGTGTCTATGTAGATGGCCGAACCCTCGAGCCCGCCCTCATCCCTCGGAAGCTGGGCTGTCACACATAGTGTATGGCAGATCTGTGTCTTCCCACATCCAAACTCTCCTATCAGCTCTGTAATCGCCTGTGTCTCCACACCGCCTCCCAGCATAGTGTCGAGGGCTTGGGAGCCTGTTGTAAGCCGTTGGAGTGTCTTCCTCCTCTCCATGACCTCTGTGGCCGGTATGAACTCCCTGTCGAGGAAGCCGCTCTCCATGAGGAGTAGACGGGCCTTGAGGCAGAACTCCTCAGCCTTATCAGAGCTTATCCCGATCTCCACCAGCTCCCTCGGGGTCGCAGCCGCTAGGTCTAGGACCGAGGTTATGCCGGCCGAGATTAGCTTCTCCTCGGTCGCCTTGCCTATCCCCTCCACGCTCCGGAGATCGAAGACATCAGCATCCTTCTCCACAGCCTTCTTGGACACCATCACCACACATCTGCATACCGTTGGACGATGGTTTTTAAGGTGTGGTGGCCTCTTGTGAGGGGGGAGGGCCATCCAACTAGAACAAAAAGTATAAATAGAACCCACAAAAATTCTATAACAACAAAACCATCCCCACAAAAAGAGCTAAAAAACCAAAATAACGTAAAAACAACCACACTGATCTCGAAAGAGAGAATTGAAAGCTTGGTTGAATATTTGCCGCATCTCCTTCGACATGGACTTCCACTGATCTCGAAAGAGAGAATTGAAAGCAAGGAAAACAGATCTTATACTGCTCCGACTACGTTTCAGAGCTGATCTCGAAAGAGAGAATTGAAAGTATGATGAAATAGGCGGATATAATTGTTAAGCCTGCGCCCGCTGATCTCGAAAGAGAGAATTGAAAGTTGGCGGACTTCGTTTAATCTATGATATTCTACGACACGTTCTGATCTCGAAAGAGAGAATTGAAAGCCTTATACTGTTATTGATCAGTTCTATGGTGGATCTACTACTGATCTCGAAAGAGAGAATTGAAAGTTAATCGTGATTTGATTAAAGGTAGGGCTAGTGGTGATGTAGCTGATCTCGAAAGAGAGAATTGAAAGGCTGGCGCATTAGCCGCAAAATCAAACCGTAGCCTTACTGATCTCGAAAGAGAGAATTGAAAGCATAAATACTATGCGAATATAAAGACAACCTATCGACTGA
>Ga0197142_1001659_pt1 | contig 20168 bp, 17 predicted proteins | sample GBS60_MetaG_FD_148614 | JGI IMG/M metagenome (GOLD analysis project Ga0197142, IMG submission 148614) | Sediment microbial communities from Great Boiling Springs, Gerlach, Nevada, United States - GBS 60_MetaG | ecosystem: Environmental > Aquatic > Thermal springs > Hot (42-90C) > Sediment... | reverse complement strand
TTCCCGCGCCGCCACCAAATTTCTACGCTCTGGAACAGCCGCAACCCGTCCTCGCCCCCCAGCACCGCCTCCGAACACCGCTCGGGGTGCGGCATCAGGCCCAGGACGTTGCCCTGCGGGTTTTTGAGGCCCGCGATGTGGTGGCACGAACCGTTGGGGTTGGCCTCCGGTACGGTGCGGCCGTCCCGGTCCACGTAGCGGAAGACCACCTGCCCCGCCCTTTCCAGGTCCTCCAGGACTTCCCGCGGGGCATAGTACCGGCCGTCTCCGTGGGCGATGGGCATCCGCACCACCTCCCCCGGCGCGTACAGGCCGGTGAAGGGGGTGTCCGTGCGCTCCACCCGCAGGTGTACCCACTCACACCGGAAGGTGGCGTCCCGGTTTCGCAGGAGGGCCCCGGGGAGGAGGCCGGCTTCCAGGAGTACCTGGAACCCGTTGCAGATCCCCAGGACCAGGCCGCCTGCCTGGGCGAAGCGGCGTACCGCCCCCACCACGGGGCTGGTGGCCGCCACCGCGCCGGGCCGCAGGTAGTCCCCGTAGGAGAACCCGCCGGGCAGCACCACCACGTCGAAGCCCGAGAGGTCTTCCTCCTCGTGCCACACGAACTCCGTAGGGTAGCCGAGGACGTGGCGGAGCACGTGCACGCAGTCCCGGTCACAGTTGGACCCCGGGAACACCACCACCCCAAACCGCGGGCCCGCGCCGCCGGGACCTTCCTGCCCTGTGCTCATCGCGCCTTCGCCTCCTCCACTTCGTACCACTCGTACTCCTCCACCAGGGGGTTGGTGAGGAACCGGTCGCACAGCTCCCGCAGCCGCTCCCGCCACCCCTCCTCCGGCACGGTGAGCTCGAAGGCCTTGCCCACCCGCACCTCGAAGGCCTGGAAGCCCAGAGCCCGCAGCCCCGTCTCCACCGCCTGCCCCTGGGCGTCCAGCACCCCAGGCTTCAGGAACACCACCACCCGGACCCGCTTGGTCACAGCTCCACCTCCCGGCCCGTGATGCGGCGGAACACCTCCAGGTACCGGGCCCGCAGCTCCGCCACCAGATCCCCGGGCAGCTCCGGTGCCGGGGGGGTCTTGTCCCAGCCCAGCGCCTCCAGGTAGTCCCGCAGGAGCTGCTTGTCGAAGGGCTCCAGCTGGCCGCGTCGGTAGGCTTCCCGATCCCAGTAGCGGGACGAGTCCGGGGTCCCCACCTCGTCGATGAGGAGGAGGGTGTCGTCCCGAAGCCCGAACTCGAACTTGGTGTCCGCCAGCAACAGCCCCCGGGGCTCCACGTACTCCGCCAGGACCCGGTACAGCCGGATGCTCAGGTCCCGCAGCTGCCCTGCCAGGTCCGGACCCACCGTGGCCACCACCGCCTCGTAGGGGACGTTCTCGTCGTGGCCCGCCTCGCGTTTGGCGGCCGGGGTGAACAGCGGCTCGGGCAGCCGAAAACCCGGCTGCAGCCCTCCAGGCAGCTCCACCCCGCAAACCCGCCCCGTGGCCTGGTACTCCCTCCACGCAGAACCCGCCAGGTAGCCCCGGACCACGCACTCGAAGTCCACCCTCCGGGCCTTCCGCACCAGCATGCTGCGGCCCCGCAGCCAGCCCAGCTCCTCTTCCGGCAGCCCCACCGCCTGTGCGATGGCGCCCAGGTCCGTGGTCACCAGGTGGTTGGGGACCACGGAGCGGGTGCGCTCGAACCAGAAGGCGGACAGCTGCGTGAGGACCTTCCCGCGGTCGGGCACGGGCGTGGGCAGCACCACGTCGAAGGCGCTGATCCGGTCCGTGGCCACCACCAGCAGGAACTCGCCCAGGTCGTACACGTCCCGCACCTTGCCCCGGCAGAACACCGGCAGGTGCAAGGCCGCAGCCCTCACCGCGCCACCTCCTGCGGTCGGGGCACCCCGACCCGCTCCAGGATTTCGTCCGCGTACCGCAGGTACGGGGCGGGGTCCAAACACTCCCGCAGCTGGGCCTCCTCCGCCACGGCCCGCACCGCGGGGTCTTCCAGCAGGCGCCGGACCAAGGCGTCGGGGGCGGGAGAGACCTCCTCCCACACCGCCGCCGCCGCCCGTTGCACCGCGGCGTAGGCGTCCTCCCGGGACATGCCCAGCTCCACCAGACGCAACAGGACCCGGTGCGAGTACACCAGCCCTCCCGTAGACTCCAGGTTGCGCCGCATGCGCTCCGGGTCCACCCGGAGCCCCGCCAGCACCTGCCGGGTCTTGCGCAGCATGTAATGCAGGAGGGTGGTCGCGCCCGAGAGGACGATGCGCTCGTTGGAGGAGTGGGTGATGTCCCGCTCGCCCCACAGGGCTTGGTTCTCGAGCGCGGTGACCGCACAGCCCCGGAGCATCCGGCTCAACCCCACCACCCGCTCGCTGGTGATGGGGTTCCGCTTGTGGGGCATGGCGGAAGACCCTGTCTGTCCCGCGGCGAAGGGCTCCTCCACCTCCCGGATCTCCGTGCGCTGCAGAGACCGGACCTCCGTGGCGATGCGCTCCAGGCTGCCGGCCACCACGGCCAGGGCCGTGACGTAGTGGGCGTGCCGGTCCCGCTGCACCACCTGGGAGGAGGCGGGGTCGGGGCGCAGCCCCAACCGCTGGCACACGGACGCCTCCACCGAGGGAGGCAGGTGCGCGTAGTTGCCCACCTCCCCGGACAGCTTGCCCACCCGCACCGCCTCCCGGGCGTCCTCCAGGCGCTGGCGGCCCCGCTCCAGCTCCGCGATCCACGTGGCCACCTTGCAGCCGAAGGTGATGGGCTCCGCCTGGACGCCGTGGGTCCGCGCCGCCATGAGGGTGTAGCGGTGGCGGTCCGCCAGCTGCCGGGTGACCTCCAGCAGCCGGTCCAGCTCCGTCAGAAGGAGGTCTGTGGCCTGCACCAGCAACACCGCGGTGGCGGTGTCCACCACGTCGGAGGAGCCCAGGCCCCGGTGCAGGTAGCGGGCGTCCTCCCCGAGGCCCTCGGAGACCACCCGGAGGAAGGCCACCACGTCGTGGTGGGTCTCCCGCTCCTCCACCTCCCGCACCCGCTCGGGGTCCGGCACCCGAGCCCGCTGCCGCACCCGCTGCGCCACCTCCCGGGGCACCCAGCCCAGCTCCGCCTGGGCGTCCAGGGCCGCCAGCTCCACCTCCAACCAGGTGGCGAGCTTGCTCCGCTCGCTCCACAGCTCCGCCATCTCGGGGGTGGTGTAGCGGGGGATCACAGCACGCCTCCCGGCGTGTACACGGTGTGCTCCCGGCGCGGTCCCGTCCCGATCATGGTCACGGGAGCCCCGCACAGTTCCTGCACCCGTTCCACGAACCGACGGGCTTCCGGGGGCAGGTCCCCGTAGCGGGTCACCCCGTGGGTGGAGGTCTTCCAGCCCGGCAGTTCCTCGTACACCGGCTGGACCTGTTCCAGGACGGGCGTGGGCGGAACGGTGGAGAGGCGCTGGCCCCGGTGCTCGTACGCCACACACACCCGCACGGGGTCGAACTGGTCCAGCACGTCCAGCTTCATCAGGGCGATCTCCGTGCAGCCGTTCAGGCGCGAAGCGAACCGGGCCGCCACGCCGTCAAACCACCCGCACCGCCGCGGCCGGCCCGTGGTGGCCCCGTACTCCTGTCCCAGCTCCCGCAGCCGGGACCCGTCCGGGCCCCGGTCCTCCGTGGGCATGGGGCCGGAGCCCACCGCGGTGGTGTACGACTTCACCACGCCCACCACCCGGGTGATACGGTGCGGCGGGATTCCCGCGCCGGAGCACGCCCCGCCCGCCAGGGTGGTGGAGGAGGTGACGTACGGGTAGATGCCCCAGTCCACGTCCCGCATGGTCCCCAGGTGACCCTCCAGCAACACCGGGTCGTCTGCCTCCAGGGCCTTCTGGACCACCTCGAAGCCGTCCGCCACGTACGGCCGCAACCGCTCCGCCCACGTCTGGCAGGCGCGCCGCACCGCTCCGGGGTCCAGGACCGGCTGCCCGTGCACGCGCTCCAGGTAGGCGTTGTGCCGGCGCAGGGAAGCCGCCAGCTGTGCTTCCAGCATCTCCGGGGAATACAGGTCCCCCACCCGGAGTCCCACCCGGGCCACCTTGTCCGTGTACGAGGGCCAGATCCCCTGCCGGGTGGTGCCGTGGGCTGCGGAGCCGCGCGCTTCCTCCTCCAGCACGTCCAGCTGCACGTGGTACGGCAAGGTCAGGTGGGCACGGTCGGACAGCAACAGCTCCCCCCGGGCCAGGCCGCGCCGCTGCAGGTCGTCGATCTCTTGCAGGAGAAGGTCGGGGTTCACCACACACCCAGGGCCGATGAGGTTGCGGCAGCCCGGGTGGAAGATGCCGGAGGGCACCAGGTGCAGCCGGAAGGTCCCCCACTCGTTCACGATGGTGTGGCCGGCGTTGGCGCCTCCGTTGAACCGCACCACCAGACGGGCGTGCTGGCTGAGGGCGTCGATGACTTTCCCCTTGCCCTCGTCGCCCCAGTGCAGGCCCACCACCGCGGTGACCGGCATCAGGGTTCCACTCCCGCGGCCTGCAGAACCCGCAGCCCGATGTCCCTGCGGTAGTGCATCCCTTCGAACCCCACCCGCTGGAAGACCCGGTACGCGGCCTCCCGGGCGGCGCGCACGTCCGCCCCCAGGCCCACCGCGTTCAGCACCCTCCCGCCCGCGGTCACCAGGCGGCCGTCCTCCCCCGCCACCCCCGCACAGAACACCAGCTGGTCTGGCCCTACGGGCTCCTCCAGGCCCCAAACGGGTCGGCCGGTCACCGGGCGCTCCGGGTACCCCTCCGCCGCGGCCACCACGCACACCGCAGCCCCTGCCTTCCACTGCAGCGGGACCTCGTGCAGGCGTCCCGAGCACGCTCCCAGCAGGACCTCCGCCAGGTCCGATTCCAACAGCGGGAGCAGCACCTGCGCTTCCGGGTCCCCGAACCGCGCGTTGAACTCCAGCACCCGCGGCCCCTCCCGGGTCAGCATGAGGCCCGCGTACAGCACGCCCCGGAAGGGAGCTCCGTCCTCGCACAGAGCTCTGGCGGTGGGCTCCAGGACGTCCCGCCGGATGGCCTCCGCCACGGACGCAGGGACGTGGGGGAGGGGTGCCACCGCCCCCATCCCACCCGTGTTGGGGCCGCGGTCCCCGTCCAGCAGCCGCTTGTGGTCCTGGGCCAGCACCATGGGCACCACACACTCGCCGTCCACGAAGGCCAGGGCCGAAACTTCCTCTCCTTCCAGGTACTCCTCCACCACCACCCGGCGGCCCGCTTCCCCAAACCTGCCCTCCACCATCAGGGACCGTACCGCCTCCTCCGCCTCCGAGACCTCCTGGCACACCAGGGCCCCCTTGCCCCCCGCGAGCCCGTCCGCCTTCACCACGCACCGCCCCGCCCGGGAACGCACCCACCGCAGGGCGTCTTCCGCCCGGTCGAAGGTCCGGTACTCGGGCTGGGGCACCCGGGCGCGTTGCAACAGGGCCTTACAGTACGCCTTGGAGGACTCCACCTGGGCCGCGGCCTGCGTGGGACCGAAGGCCGGGATTCCCGCGGCCTGGAGGGCGTCCACCAGGCCCCGGGCCAGGGGCTCCTCGGGCCCCACCACCACCAGGTCGGCCTGCACCTCTTTGGCCGCCCCCACCAACCCCGGCACGTCGGCGACGCCCACGGGCAGCCGCCTGGCTTCCTTCATCCCCGGGTTGCCCGGTGCGCAGTACACCTGCTGCACCAGGGGACTGCGGCAGAGGGCCCACACCAGGGCGTGCTCCCGGCCGCCGGAACCTACCACCAGGACCCGCACCCTCGGCTCCACATGCGTTCGGTTTTGTCGAACTTCGCGCCCGCTCCACGGCAAGAGTAGCAGCTCTTCTGACGACCCGGAAGGCCGGTAGCCTCGCTTCGTTCGCAGATCCGGAACGTGACGCAGCCGATACGCGGGCCGGCTACCGTGGGGCTGAGCTTCCCGTGGCTACGGCCCGTTCCGGGGACCGACGGGGGTGTGTACGGGAGAGCTGGAAGCGTTGGCGCAGGGGCTCTTCGCCGGGGTGGCCGTGGGGTACGACCGGACGGCCTGGTGGTTCAGCTACGGCCAGTACCCTCGGTGGCACCGGTTCCTGGCCCGCCGGATCCCGCCCGAGGCCCGCCTGGTGCTGGACGTGGCCACGGGCACGGGCGCGGTGGCTGTGCTCCTCGCCCGGAGGGGCCACCGGGTGGTGGCGCTGGACCTCACCGAAGCGATGCTGGGGCAGGCGGCCCGGCGCCTGGAAAGCCTCGGCCTGCAGGACCGAGTGCACCTGGTGCGGGCGGACGCCCAGAAGCTGCCGTTTGCGGACGCGGCCTTCGACGCCCTCACCTTCACCTTCCTGTTGCGCTACGTGGCCGACCCGCGCGCGGTGCTGCGGGAGCTGGGACGGGTGGTGCGGCCGGGAGGGTGGATGGCCTCCTTGGAGTTCGGGCTGCCGGGGCTGCCCTGGCGGTGGGGCTGGCAGCTCCACACCCGCGTGGTGCTCCCTGCAGGCGGCAGGCTCGTCTCCGAGGGCTGGTACCGGGTGGGTAGGTTCCTGGGTCCGAGCATCGAAGCCTTCTGCAGGACCCACCCCTTTTCCCGACTCCGCGGCTGGTGGGAGGAAGCGGGCTTCTTGGACGTGCGCCGGAAACGGTTGAGCCTGGGTGCCGCGGAGGTGGTGTGGGGACGCAAGAGGTGAAGCCTGCCTTCTACGCCCTCCGACCCGGTGGGTGGAGGGACTACGTCACCCTGCTGCACCTGCCGTACACCGCGTGGCACCTGAGCTACGTCGCCTTGGGGGCGTCGGTGAGTTCCCAGTTCCACCCGGACCGGCTGGCACAGGTCCTCGCCGCCTTCGCCCTGGGTCTCGGGGTGGCCGCCCACGCGCTGGACGAGTACCGCGGCCGACCGCTTCGCACCCGCATCCCGGACGGTGTCCTCCTGGCCCTGGCCACCCTCTCTCTCCTTGCCGCGTGCGCCCTTGCGGTGCGTGCCGCCCTGACCACCTCCCCGTGGGTCCTCCTCCTGGCCGCCGCGGGGGTGTTCCTGGTGCTGGCGTACAACCTGGAGTGGTGGGGAGGGCGCCTGCACACCGACCGGTGGTTCGCCCTGGCGTGGGGCAGCTTCCCCGCCTTCGCAGGACACTGGTCGCAGGCCCTGCGGGTGGAGCCCGCGGGGCTTGTGGTGGTGGCCGCGGCGTACGCCCTGAGCCGCGCGCAGCGGGAACTCAGCCGGCCGGCCCGGACCCTCCGCCGCCGCGTGGCCTCCGTCTCCGGCGAAGTCCGCTACCGGGAAGGCGGCGCCGAACCCCTCACCGCGGAGCGGCTGCGGGAACCTCTCGAGGCCGCCCTGCGCCACCTGTCCTGGGCCTTGCCCCTGCTGGCCCTGGCCTCGGTGCTGGCCCGGGCACGGCTGACGTGAGCTTGCCAACGTAGGTTGTCATTGTTAGCCTACCCGGGGAGGTGCGGGGGCATGGCCACGGGAACCACCCTCTATCTGCGCGGGGTACCGCGGGAGCTGGTGCGGGAGGCAAAGGCGGAGGCGGCTCGACGGGGGCTCACGTTGACGGCCTTCGTGGCGGAGGCGCTGCGCCGGGCTCTGGAGAGGACAGAGCCTGGTCCGGAGGTGCGCCCTGCGGAGGAGCTCGCGGAGAGCCTGCGCTGGTTCGAGCAGAACCGGGCGCGGCTGCTCCGGCGCTACCGGGGCCAGTACGTAGCCATCCACCGCAACCGGGTGGTGGACCACGACCGCGACTTCGACGCCCTGGCCCGGCGCGTGTTCCGCCGGTTCGGCGCGCGGCCCGTGTGCATGCCGAAGGTGACGGAGGGTGAACGCGTGGTGCACGTGCCGTCCCCGCGGCTTGCGGGAGTGTAGCGTTGGCCCAACCCCGTCGGCGTAGGCCCCTCACGTTCCCCTACGACCGCCGCCGCAGCCCCCCTGCGCCCGTCCTGCCCGTCCGGGTGGGCGTGCCCGGCGCGGAGCCCGCCGCCGCCCTCCTCGCCCTCGTGGACAGCGGGGCGGACCTCACGGTGCTTCCGGAAGGCGTGCCCGCGGCTCTGGGCCTGCCCGCGGTTGGCCAGCTCACGGTGCGGGGCGTGGCCGGGTCCGCTCGGGCCACCGTGTTCGCCGCAGCGCTGGAGGGGGCCGGACGGCAACGCGTGGCGGAAGTCGTGGCCCTGGGAGGGGAGGCGCTCCTCGGCCGGAACGTCCTCAACGCCTGGGCGCTCACCCTGGACGGCCCCGCGGAGACGTTGCGCCTACGCCGCTAGACCACCCCAAAAATCGCTCCGCGATTTTTGGGGACCCCGCTCTCCTTCCGTTCGGAGGGGTTTCCGGGACACGCTCCTACATCAACCCAAAAATCGCTGCGCGATTTTTTGGGACCTCGGTCCCTCTCCGCTGGAGGGTTTTCCGGGACACGCTCTTAGCTGCGGCTGCCAACCGCCGCCCGCACCACAAAAGCGTCCCCGCATTCCGACAGCACCCGTGCCCCTCTCCCGAAGAGAGGCTCCTTCCCACGGCGCCGGACCAGGGATCTCTGCAAGTGACCGGACGCGAGTCAGAGACCCGCCTAGGCGCCCCTCACGGCACCAGCATCAGCTTCAGGCACGCCACCCGGCCCGCGGCCAAGTCCTCAAAGGCCGACGGGCCTGCCTCCAGGGGCCTGCGTTCCACGATTTCGTCGGGGACGGACGCCACGAGGCGCAGGGCGCTCTGAAAGTCCTCGTCCGTGTAGGTGTAGCTCCCCTGCAAGCGCCGCTCCCCGAGGATCACCGGGTACCAATCAAGCGTGGTGGCGTTGTCGTGGAGCCCCAGGAGCACCAGTGTGCCGCCCTCGGCCAGCCGCTCCACGCCCGTACGCCGGCTCGCCTCCGACCCCACCGTGTCCACCACGAGCTCCCACTGGCCTCCTGGGTCCTCGTCCACCCCCACCCCCAGGCCGCGGAGGAAAGCACGCCGGGCCGGGTTGGTCTCCACCACCACCGGTTCCGTGCCCGCCCGGGCCAGGACCCACGCCACCAGGTACCCGATGGCACCACCCCCGAGGACCAGAGCGCGGCGCCCACGCCTGGGCTCTGCCAAAGCCACCGCGTGGTTGGCTACGGCAAGAGGTTCCGCCAGAGCGCCCTTCCAGACCGGAAGTCCCTCCGGCAAAAGGTGCAGCTGTTGCACCGGCACCGCCACGCGCTCCGCAAACGCCCCAGGCCGGTCCAGTCCGATGAGCGCACGGCCCGGACACAGGTGGCGCCGGCCCTCACGGCACCGCGGGCAACTGCCACAGCTGACCAGAGGGTTGACGGCTACTGCTTTGCCCCGCCACGCCTCGGGACCTTGCTCCACCGTGCCGGAGAACTCGTGCCCCAGCAGCAACGGTGGGACCCGTCGCCGCCGCATTCCCGGACTTCCCCGGTAGCCCTCCAGGTCGCTGCCGCACACCCCGCACGCCGCCACCCGGACCACCACCTCGTCCGCCGCCACGGGGTCCGGGACTTCCCTCAGGGCCATCCGGCCGTAGTCCTCGAAGTACAGAGCCCGCACGCTCATCTCCCCCTGTCCCCAACCGTTCGCCACGCCCGGCGCCGGTCCCCCTACCCTGAACGTCTTGCGGGGACCTCGCGCACCACAACGCTGCTCAGATTCGCGGTCCGGCCACCGCCTCCTCCAGGCTCACGGAAACCCGTGCCGTCGCGGTGCTCTTCCGCGCGTAGGGGAGCTACAATGGGGCCGTGACCTTGCGGTCACGGAAACTTCATGTATCGCGCATCGCCCGTCTATTGGACGAAGCTTCAATGGGGCCGTGACCTTGCGGTCACGGAAACACTACGATTAGCGCGGAAACCCACTGGCCAGGGTTTCCAGCTTCAATGGGGCCGTGACCTTGCGGTCACGGAAACCTCCCTGGACCTCCACGGCCTGGCGGGGCAGGTGCCCGTGGCTTCAATGGGGCCGTGACCTTGCGGTCACGGAAACTACCACTGATCCTGCGCAACGCTTCGCAGGTATTCGGCGCTTCAATGGGGCCGTGACCTTGCGGTCACGGAAACCGTGGCGGTGGTCCTGGAGTCGGGGGCCAGGCTGCCGCTTCAATGGGGCCGTGACCTTGCGGTCACGGAAACGTGACGCTCCCACGCCATAACCCACCGACCACCGCGGCTTCAATGGGGCCGTGACCTTGCGGTCACGGAAACCTCGTAAGCGATCACCGCCACACCCACCCACCCAGCGCTTCAATGGGGCCGTGACCTTGCGGTCACGGAAACAGCGCCCGCCCAAGTGCCTGTGGGATCTGCGCTCTGCTATGAGACTGCGAGCGGCGTGCGGAGAGTAGGCGACCTCGCGGCTTCGTCCCAGGTGCTGACCCGCTGGCCCTCGCCCGAAACCCCGTACAACAGGCCTCTTCGAGCACCCTCCGCTCACCCTTCACCACCTCGCCGCTCGCAGCCACAGGCACGACGTTCCCCTTCCTTACCCTCAGGCTATCCGGTTGTCAAGGAACCCGAGCCGCTACACCACCACGCAGCGACTCCTTTCCCCTACCTTCTTCTGACCTAGCGCCCGAATTCTGTGTTTGGCTACACCTTCCGCCGGACCTAAGTCTATCACCACCACGGAGTCCTCCGGCAGCGCAACTACCCGTCGGACGGCCTCCTCCATCAAAACGCGCTCCGCCGCGGACAAGTCGCACACGAACACAGAATACTGAAGAGGGTCCCCGTAGCCCAAGAGAGTCTGGTGCGTCTTCCGCAGCCGCTTGGGCTCTCGCACATCATAGCACACCACATAGCGATGGCGGCTCATCGGGTCGTAAACGGCCTGTACGCCCGCAGCTCCCCCGCAATCGCCCGCGCGAGCACCCTAGCCTGGATCTCCAGCACCCGCCGGTAGCTCGCCTGATAACCGAACAGGGGATGCTGAATCAGCGTGTCCATCCTCGCCTCATACGCCTCAATCACCCGCCGCCGGGCTCCGTCTTTCAGTGCGCACGCCGGCCCACGTCGGACAAAGTCCTCCGGCGCCACCACCCGGTTGTTCACAAGCCACAACACCACAGAGTCCGCCACGATCGGCCGGAACTCCTCCATCAGGTCCAAGGCCAGCGACGGCCGCCCGGGCCGCATCCGGTGGTACAGCCCGCGGTACGGGTCCAGCCCCACCGCCAGCAGGGCTCGCACCGCGTCCTTCAGCAGGAGGGCGTACAGGAAGGACAGCATCGCGTTCACCGGGTCCGGAGCCGGCCGACGGTCTCGCCCTGCCGCGTCGAACCCCATGGCATCCTTGAGCATCCCCCCGAAGTGCCCGAAGTAAACCCGGGCGCCCAGTCCCTCGATCCCGAACAGCCGGTCGGCGTCGCTGGCTTGCCGAGCCGCCTTGGTGAGCCTGGCGAGCTCCCGAAGGGCCACAGGTGGGCAGCTCGGGTGGTTGCGGCGCAACAACGTCCGCTGGTTCTGGAGCTTTCCCGCCACGATCGCCCTCGCAATGCTCAGAGCCCGCTCCGCGTCGTCCGCCACCCTGTATTGCTCACAGCGCAACTGAGCGTTGTGGCTCAGCACGCCCGAGGTCACCGCCGCAAGCCACCCCCCGTAGGTGTGGTGGAAGATCGGGATCCCCCGTTCCGCGAGAGCCCGCAGCGCCTGTGCCGTCACCTGCACGTTCCCGTACAGGGAGACCTGCGACACGTCCAACAGCCGCACCGAGACGGGTTCCCCCTCGGGCCTCCGGATGCTCAGCCGCTCCCCGGACACGCCGACCACCGCACCCTGCTCGGTCACGTACACGGGCGCCGCGTCGTCCCTCGCCGGCACGAGCCGGCGGACTTCCTCCATCCTCTCCCCCCGCAGGAACGCTGTCTCGTCCGGCAAGCAGATTCCCACGAGAGAACACCTCGGACACTTCGGACTGTTCACGAGCGGCTGCGGCGGTACCGCCGCAGCCGCAACGCCTCGGAGGTCCTCCAGGATCGCCAGCGTCTTTTCTACCAAGTCGGAGTCGACAGGCACTGTCACCCGCTGCTTACTCTCGGCATAGTAGATGACTCCCTCCTCACACTCGTAACCGTTCTCTCTCAACACCAAGGCCTGAACCGCCAGCTGGACCCGCTCCGGATCCCGCGGCCCCTCCTTCCCGGGCCTTCCCTTCTTGTAGTCCACGGGTCTCACTTTGCCGCCGTGTCCCTCCACGATGTCGACTCTGGCGATCAAGCCTAGCCTGGGGGCCGACAGCAGCACACTTCTTGCCTGCCACTCCTCGTCCAGCTGTACCGCCTCCGCCACCTCGAACGCGCCAGATTCCCTGTCCACTCGGCGGTGGACCACCGTGCCTTCGACGGTGTCCACGCTGTGCCTGAACTCTCCCTGGACCCACTCGATGTAGAACAAACGAGGGCAGTAGACGAATTCGTTCACCATCCGGGCGGGGATCAGATCCAGCGATTCGGTTGTAGCCCGAGCGTTGTCTCGCGCGTCCATCTTGTAACTACACCACCCGCCGCGCCGCCGAGAAGTTCACCTTCCGGTTCACACCACTACCGACGACGACCCGGTTCGCCCGATAGGCAGCAGCGACTCCCCGTGCCCGCAGCGTCGCGGCATCGGGCTGCTCCTCCACCAGCTCTCGAAGCTGGACGAGTGACCGAACAGCGTCCAAGCACAGTGGCCACTCCCACAGCGGCCACGTAAAGCTGTCATGCTGGGGATCCCATCCTGCTGCATACAGCCTCCTGCCGACCGCCGCGGTAGGGAAGAGGACAAGGCCACGGTAGGCGAGGAGGTTGGCCATCCACATGGTGCGAACGCGCTCCCCAGACGGGTCCTTGTCGAGGAGCGCATATCGACGGTCCTCGATCGGATCCCAGCGCATAGAGAGCCCTTCGTCGGCATAGTCCCAGACTTTGAACAGCGTGCGAAGGACTCTGTCGGGGGTGACCTGCGCCATGAGCTGCCGGGCCGTTTCCAAGAAGTACTGGTGTCCCGATCCTGTGATGAAGCAGAACGGGGTGGGTTCGATACGCTCGGAGTTCCGCTCGCGGACGCTGTCGGTGCCGAACGCCGCGAGCATATCCAGGGAATCGCGGTCCGATCGGCCGCCCGTCACAGCGAGTGCCGCGGCGTGCTCGCGATACTCCTGCGCGGTGCAGTCGATCCGCTTCCCGAGGGCAAGCTCGGGTCGAGGCACAGCTTCTCGGAGGGCGTCCAGCCACTGGCGGCGCTTGTCCTCGTACTCAAGCTCGAGGGGACGAAGCTCTCGCTCCTCAGCCTTCGTGCGCTCGCTGCCGCGCAGACCGCGCTTCTTGATCTCGTCGCGCTTCTTCTTGATCGCCGTCTTGGCCAGCTCCATCGCCTTCTGCGCGGCCGCCCGCCGGGCCTCGGCATCTTCTGGTACTGCCTTGCCACGGAGGGATACGGCCACAACCTCCGCCAGCGCTTCCTCGTCCGCAGCGTCGACGCCCTCCAAGACGGCCGTCCACCGGCTGGTGCGCTTCCACCAGAGCCTGGGCCCACCGACACCTAACTGGTGGAGACTCACAAGAGTCCCCAACGCTGCCAGGAAGCCCAGCGGATTCGTCCCGTCGAGGCCGACCAGCTCGAAGGACCGAGCCATCAGGCATCGCCCCCTTCCGTGACGACGAAGTTGCTCGCGTACCAGTCGGCGAGGCGCAGGAGGGCCTCCAGGTACGCCAACCCCCACCAGCCGTAGTGTCGCGTCAACCTCCAGAAGCGCTCAGCGACTCCCGAGTCGACCCGGTACGACGGCGGAGAGCTCACTCGAGCCTCTGGATCGAGCCTGATCTGGGTCCCCGCCAGGATCCCCGAAACCGCCGGCGGCGAAGGATCCACTACCACCGGCGCGAAGGGCCGGCCATGGCCGTGGTGACTGCCGACAAGGTGCAGGACGAGGTCTGCCAGGACGTCGTCTGTTGGGAGCTCGGCGAACCGTCGGGCGAGTTCAATCGAGAGCATCTCGTGGCGGAAGCCTTCCGGCAGGCCGCTGGCTTCGCGGATGGCGCGGCGCCGCGCAGGCGACGTGGGCACGGTCGCTGACTTCGCGATCGGCTCCGTGGCAGTGGCCGCGGCCACCTCGTCGCCCTGGTGCAGGAGGACCTGGAAGCGGAGGTCAAGCTTCCCGGCGTCGTGCCAGAGGGCCGCGAGGGCAAATGCGCCGCGTAGGCTCTCTGGGAGGCACCGCTCCGCAACCTTCTCCGCAGCCCGCCGGACCAGCTGTGAGTGCTCCTCGAGGGACACCTCGCGGTCCGCGGCGGACACCAGGTCGTCGTCATCGGCAAAGAGGTCAGGCTCGGCCTCGCGACGCTTGGCGGCCCGAGCAATGAGGATCAGGCCGCCGGCAGGGTGCTCCACCATCCGCCCGCCGCGGGCTTTCTCCAGCAGCTTGAGCCACCACTCAGGAGGCGGCGGATAGGACTCCTCGTCTTGCTGTCGGTACTCCAGGACCGCCCGGATTGCACCGTCGATCTCCTTCCGGTCGGGAGCCGGCGCGGTAGCCAGCGCGACCAGGTCCTTGAGTGGGTGACAGTCGAGCCAAGGGGCCAGCACCGCCTCGTTGAGGCGCACGGCCGCAGGGTGTCCTGCGGCTGCCCGCGCGGCCTCCCAGAGGTCGAGCCGGTCGCTACCCAGGGCTTGTACGCGCGTCGTTTGACCCAAAGGCTCGATCCCGTAAGCGGCCGGGACCACGAGGACGTCCCCCGGCCGAATCTCGGCCGCGCTTCTCACCACGCGGGAGCGGTCGCGGCCGCGCCAAACGACGCACGGGCGGATCCTGTCCGGAGCCTGCTCTGGCTCGTCCCCCAGACCCTCCACGTCCGGGGAGTCGTCCACCGCGGGCTCCTCCGCGAGCCACGCCCGCACCCGCCAGAGCGGCGCCGGGAGCATTTCGCCGCTTGTGGGCGGGCACAGCGCAACAATCTCGACCCAGTGTCGGGTGTCAGCTGCCGGGAGGTCGGAGCGCCACACCACCGAGACCTCCGGGGGGCCAGGCTGGCCGTGCAGGTACAGGGCGACGTCCGGTTCCGGATGAGCAGGCGGTGCGGTCTGGCAGAGGAGGTCGAGGTGGGCAGGCAGGAGGACTGGGGCATCCGGACTGGGCCCCAGGAGCGACCGGAGGTCTTCGACCTCCCGCGCCCGCCCCTCGAGGGCCACCACCCCCATGTCGATGACCACGCGTCCCTGCGCGTCGGTCGTCGCCTGCTCCTGGAGCCACTTCCAAGTGTTGGCGAGGGCGAGGTCGTACACGGGGTCCGGCTCGCTCGGCGCGATGTCCGCCTGCCTCATCAAGATAGCCGCAGGGGCGGCTTCATCGGAGCCCAGCCGGGCCAGGCGTCCGAAGCGCTGGCGGAGCGCGTCCAGGCTCGCAGACTCCGTAATGAGGGCGTCGAAGCTGAAGTCGGCGCCGACCTCCAGGCACTGCGTGGCGACGACTACGATGGGCCGCTCGGGCTCTTCAGGTGCGTTCGCCCTCAGGTACCGGCTCCAGCGCTCTACGACGCCGTCGCGCTCGAAGGGGCGGATCCGCCCGGTGAGCAGGACCACGTCCGCCTGCTCGGCCAGGGCGCTCTGGAGCTCAGCCGCCACCTCCATAGCCGTGCGGACCCGGTTCACCATCACCGCGACGCGGCGCCTGCCGTCCCGGACGAACCGCACCGCGCGCTCGACAGCTTCGGCGACCACTGGGTCGTCGTCCGTTCCTCGTCGGCCGCCGAGGGCGACAAGCTCGGCCGGCTTCGACGTCCGGAGCCTGCGGTGCAGCTCCGGGTGACCCAGGGCTCGTTCCCGCTCGGGGCCTGGGAATATGGACTCGGGAGGTAAGCCGCGAGGCGGTGTGGCCGACATGACCACGAAGCCGAAGGGGCTCGGAAGTGGCTCCTCAGCCCACTCCGGCCCGCGGTAGCGCCGGATGCCCTCCAGGGTCTGCATAAACGGTACCGCGCAGTGGGCTTCGTCGAGGATGATGAGGCTGTCGTTCGCCGCAAGCCCGGCGAAGACGGGTGCGGCAAGGAGGCTGTGCCCGTAGCCGCGGAACAAGATCCGGGACCCCACTTGGTCCACTGTGGAAGTGATGACCGCCGGCTGGGAGGGGATGCGGGCCCACCCGTCGTCGCGGAGGATGCCCCCTCGGAGCCGTCCCACGGCCAGGGGGCGCTCGGTACCCGAAAGGTCTCGCAGGCGGTCGGCCACCTCCTTGAGGGGGCCGGTGGTTGCCCGCGCGAGCTTGTCGGCGATGCAGCTCGCGCGTTCGAAGGCCTCGTCCACCACGATGCGCCGGTCCACGACGAACCAGATGCGCCGCGGGGCTGTGCGGGCCGCGAGCGGCCGGTCCGCCTGCGCCGCGAGGGCGTAGAGGGCGATGTCGATGCAGGCCGTCTTCCCCGAGGCCGTCGGCAGGTCTAGGGCCTGGGGCCACTCTCCGGTGGCCACGCACTCGGCGAGCATCTGCTGCCAGGGGAAGGGCTCGCGGCCCCAGAGGGCGCGGAAGTACTCGGGAAAGTCAGGCGGTCGGCTCATGGAGCGTGCCCTCGCCCGGCACCCTGCCTTCGCCTAACCCTTCCGGGCGCTTTCGCCGACGCGCGGAGATAGCGACGAGGCGTGCCTGTCGCGTTGCGGAGACAGCCGGATGCCTCATCCAGTGCCCTCCGCCACAGTCTCGGCTTCCCCGTCAGCCACCACGATTGTCCACAGCCCCGACTCTTCGATCCTCCAGCGGAGCCGCGTGGGCGCCGCCGATCCCGGCCGCCAGTATGGCTGAGGGTCGTGGGCCGTCCGTAGCTGTCCCCTGTCCCACCAGGCCAGCGCCTCTAAATCCCCGCTCAGTGTCGCAGCTTCGTCGGGGACGCTAGCGTGGGCGAGAACCCGCTCCGCGGTCAGACATGGGCATGGCCCATCCAGATCCGGAACGATACCGAACAGCCGGGACGCCGGCTGCCATGCGACACGGCGCACCCTACCGAGGCCGTAGCGCGTGTCGCCGCCGAGGAAGAGTTCCTCGATCTCCTGGAGCGCCTGTTGAATCTCGGAGCCCTCTTGCAGCAACAGGTAGCCAACAAGGCCAACTGGCTTCACGTCACCCGTCGGTGTCCGCCAAGACTGGCCGATGCACTCCGTCTCGCGGAGGCTGCCCTCTGCCGCTGCATCCGAGGTCGGGTCGATGGCGGTGCCAGGGCGCGCCACGAGCAACCGCGACCGCATCACTCGGTCCGGCAGGACCTCGCCATCCTGGTTGTCCTCTCGCTGCCAGAGAAGACGCTGGCCGGACTCGTAGCGCGGGAGCCAGGCGCGCCAGTCACCCTGGGCCTGCTCGGCCGGGTACAGGTAGGTGAGCCGTGCGTCCCTCTGGATGGCCTCCCCGACCTCCGCGTAGCATGGGAAGCCGGTGCCCGTACGTCGGGCTACCTCCGCGGCAAGGGCGCCCCAGAGGGCGCGGGCAGGCACGTAGAGGCGGCAGCGATTGAGGCTCCCCGACGGCGGCATGCCAACGTGAAGCGGCGCCTCCAGCTGCCAGACCCATCGGAAAAGCCTCCATTTCACCGACGCCCTCCGCTTGAAGCACCATGAGCCTTGACGTGGTAGCGGCCGTAAACGAGGGCCTGCCGCAGGAGGTCGCGGGCGAAGAGGAGATCGTCGAGGTTCTGGCTCAGCCTCTGGAGAGAGCTGAACACGTCGCCGCCACCGAGGAGAGGCGATCCCTGCGGCACACTGCGCAGGAACTCGGCGCACGCGGCGCTGGCGCGATCCGGGCCCTGTCCTCCCCGGGCCTTCAGGTAGAGGAAGAACGCGTACACCCCCTGCTCCTCGAGAACGGCCAACGCATCGTTCAGTAGCTTCTCGTCGATCCCATCCTCCCCGGCCAGCCGCTGGCCGAGCTTCGCGCACTCGAGATCCAGGTTCTGCACCATCAGTTCACCTCCCCGGTTGCGGTCGACGGCCGAGGTTGCGCGCGGAGAACTCGCAGCCTGCCCATCCCGCGCGTCCCCATCCCGCCGATCCCCAAATGTTGCAGGTACGGGTGCGCCCTCTTGACGACGGTATGGACGTCGTCGATCCCCAGTTGCTGCCCCCCACCCTTGAAGGCCACCTCCGGCGATCCGACCCGGAAGTGGGCGGGGTTCTTACAGGTGACCTCCCAGTAGAGCACAGTGGTGCGAGGCAGCGCCTCGTACGAGAACAGTGCGCCTTCCTGTGCCGCCCCGGTTGCTGGGTCAATCGCGACGGAGGTCCGCACCTCCAGGCTGCTGTTGACCACATGGGCGAAAAGCTTGTCGGGCACTAGACCCAGCTGCTGACAGATCTGGGAGAGCACACCAAGACTGGTGAGGGTGCTCTGCAGCTGTTGCCAGTCCGAAAGCCTGCGCACCGGCAGCAGCAGCCAGCCCAGGTTGAGCGGGCGGTCGCCATCCTGGCCGCGATATATGGCGTCATCGCCGATGTCCGTAACGCTCACTCCAGCCGCCCCAAGGGCCATCGGGCAGGTCACCCAAACCGGCCCTTCCCGCGTAGCTACGGGGAAGAGGAGCACGTGGGCGTCGCTGAAGGCAGCGAGGCCGGCGAACCCGCCTCCGGCCCCGCGCGCAAAGCCGAAAACCGTGCAGATGGGACACTCGGCCTGGCCGCAGTGTCCACCTTTCCCTGCTTTGTCGGGTTGACCTTGTCCCGCACAGTCCGGGTAATACGGCTTAGGCTGTCCCTGGAGTTGGCGATTGGGGTTCCTCGCCTGCTGGGCCATCGCTGCGTACGCGCGGTATACGCCCGCCAGGCTCGAGCCCGGGATCTTCGGGATGCGTGTGACCGGGTCACGCACGATCGTCAGGTCCACTCGACCCAGCCGGGCCCCGCCAGTTCCGACGTGGATCGGGTCGAGTGCCATCCCTACGTGCTGAAAGGTTCTGAAGCTCTCAGCCATATTCCACCTCACCCACGGTCTCTTTGAGCACCGACAGATGCCAGTCCAACGCCCACTCCAGAAGTCCGTTGCTTGCTGCCTCGACCACGCTTCCCAAGGCTGCCCCCTCAAGACCGAGTTGGTCGGCCAGGACCGCTTCGGCCAGCTTCCGCCAAGTCTCCTCCCCCTCTGCAGCCCAACGGCCGTCTGGGCCTTGCCAGGCCTCGCGGCGCCTCATGACTTCCGCGCGGACGGCGTGCAGGGCTGCCGTGCTGGGTGCCGCCCGGCGCACCAGGTCCCACGTCGCGCGCATCTCCCTCCAGTGGGCGAGCGGTCTAACGGGACACAACTCGAAGCGTTGTGCCGTGCTGCCCAGCAATACGGCCGCCACCAAGGCCGGTCGCACCCAGACCTCGTCCCCGGGGCGCAGGTCTAGGGCATGACGGTAAACCTGTCCGTCAGGAAGGCGGAAATCCAGCGGGAAGCGGAGCCGCTCGTCAGTCACGGCCAGGTATGGGTAGAAGACGTCCAAGCGGCCATCGGGCAACGCGACCGGGATGGCCCGGACCTCCCTGCCGCCGTCGGGACGCAGGAGGGCCAGAGCGACCACCCCGCATCGTTGCTCACGGTGGTCCACCCGCCACGTCTCAGGCTTTGCGTCGTCGAGCTGGTGTTCGATCGTTCGTGCAGCCTCGATCACGGCCTGGAACGGGAGCTTCTGTGGGAACCCGACGATGCCCGCCCGCAGCGGCAGGCGATCCCAGACGCGAGCAAACTCTTCGTTCCACAGCTCGATCGCACGGTCGAGGCACGCAGACGCAGCCTCCAGAGGCACAAGGGCGCGGAAGCGAAGCGGACTGAGTTCCAGGAGGACGAACGGACAGTAGCACCCGAGCAAGCCGGCCTCTTTGACCTTTGCGATCCGCAAGGTGCGCTCGACGCGATCGTCCCCCCTGAGCTGGATCTTTCGCCCGTTGAGCTCAATGCCCGTCGCATGGGCCGGCAGAAGGCGCGCCAGGTTGGACGTTGTAAGAAGCCCCCCGTCGCTCTGGCGATAGAGAAGATCCACTAGCGTGCCCTCCAGGTGGCCTTCGTAGACCTCCCTGTCCTCCCAGCCCGCCTCGGCTGAGGCCGCATCAGGTTCTAGGACGAGACGGCGCACGCGCCAGCGGTTTGGGCTCTTAGCGGCGAGCTGGCGGAACTCGTCGGCGAGCGCCGTAAAGAACTCCTCCGCCTGGCGCCAGAAGCGGTAGACGCGGCCCGGCGAGGGAAGTTTGGTGAAGAGCTGGTGGACGATCCAGTTGGCGCGGGCGGCCTCGTCCAGCGTC
>Ga0197142_1001658_pt1 | contig 20173 bp, 19 predicted proteins | sample GBS60_MetaG_FD_148614 | JGI IMG/M metagenome (GOLD analysis project Ga0197142, IMG submission 148614) | Sediment microbial communities from Great Boiling Springs, Gerlach, Nevada, United States - GBS 60_MetaG | ecosystem: Environmental > Aquatic > Thermal springs > Hot (42-90C) > Sediment... | reverse complement strand
GTTGAAGCGAGCAGGTTTGTGGAAGATGTCGGTTGGCTGCCGTTGAAGGAGGAGTGGGCAAAACTTGAGGCATCGTTGCAGTTGCCAGAACCACAAACGCAGCGGAGAAAGGTGAAGCGTTCATGATGCATGCCGTCATGAAACGGATTAAGTTTGCCCTTTGGCTTTTCCTTTCGGTGCTGGTTTGGATTGAGGGTTGCGGCGGAAGTGACCTAACAGGCGGAAGTGTTCCCATCGGTAACCCAAGCCCGACAAGGCTTGTCGGCACGGTCATTGATGAAAACGACCCTTCCGTCCCTTTGGCTGATGCCGAAGTTGAAATTGCCGTTGAAGACGGAACGAAAATCGTTGCGAAAACCGATGCCAGTGGGATGTTCGTCATAGAACTGCCGCGAAACAAACGATGCACTTTGAAAGTTCGCCCACCTGCTGGGCTTGAGTTGATTTACCGAGAGCAAGTTGACGAGTTCGTCACTGATGCCGACGAAATTCGGCTCATTATCCCTGTCCCGCGCAGAGGGATGATGGCACCTGTTTTCGCTGAGTTGCAAATTCAGCCGAAAGAAGTCATCCTTCGCACCCGCGAAAGTGTGAGGTTTCAAATCCAGTTGGAGCCTTCGCCGCAAAGACCGATCCAACCAATTTGGTCTGTTCACGGCGGCATCGGCGTTATCACTCCCGATGGTCTGTTCATTGCAACGCGACCTGGGAAGGGGGTCGTGAGGGTAAGAGTTGGACATCTTCGTGCGGAAGCAATCGTCACCGTAACGCTTGACTGAGCCTGATTGAACGGGCGCTTGTTGATGCGTTATGATTGAAGTTGGTGATGAACCATGACCCAAAGGAGCGCTCAAGAAAGGCTCAGTCGCCTTGGAATGATAGGAACGGTAGTGCTTGCTCTTTTGTTTGTCGGCATAACCCTTCGTTTGTGGCGGACGAGTGCCCCACCGCCGCCAAAAATTGAACTCCCCCAAGAGCCGCCTGATTTGGTTTTGCTTGTCACTGCCAATAGGCAGGGCAAGTTAGAGGTATGCGGTTGCCCAGGGAAAAGGGCAGAGGATTTAGCGAAAGTGGCAACACTACTCCAAGACCTCACCAACGAGATGCAGCAGAAGGGAGCGACTGTGAGTGTAATTGAAGGCGGCGATTTTACAGGTGGTTCTGATGTCGTCCCATACATCCTGAGGGCATACAAAGTTGTCGGCTACCAGTGCATTGTCCTTAGCCCTCGTGATGAGAAACGGCTTTCGGTTATCCGAACCAATGCTGACGGGATGCAACTGCTTGTTCCAGCAAATCCCGAAAACCTGCAAACTTTCCAAGTGAGCGGCAAAACCTTCAGCATCACCTTGGTCAACTTGGGTCAACCGCCTCTCAAGGACGAAAGTTACTGGCAAAGGTTGCTCCCTCGCTTGAAAGCCCTCAAGCAACCGAACAACTTGCTCGCTGCAGTTGCGTTCACTGACCGAAATAGTGCAATGGAACTGGCGCCTCACCTGAAAGGGACTGTCAACATCCTTATGATTGACGATGCCTTACCGTTGACAAATGGTGAGTTTTCCCCCGGAATGACGAAAGCGAGCAAAGAAGTTTCTGGTGTCACTTTGGTCGCATTGCCTCAGTCCCGTTCAACGGTCCTTTCGCTGATGGTCTGGACTAACTCCCAAAGCCGAGATAGTTACCGAGTTGAAGGTCAATGGGTTAATGCGGCTGGTCGGAACGATGACCCGCAGGTCAAGAAAATCGTTGACGAATACTACGAGAAGCGGCAGAAGGAACTGGAGCGGGAGATGAAGGAGTTGATGAAGATTGCTTCCCAGAGACATTACCTGCCGCCAGAGTTCTGCGGCGGATGCCATCAGGCTCAGTATGAGCAATGGCTCAACACTGGTCACGCCCACGCTATTGAAACACTGGTTAATCAGAAGCGAATGGACAAAAGTTGCTTGACCTGTCACTCCCTTGAGTTCCGCATGAGGGGAGTTGTGACTGAGGTCAAAAAGCGTGGGGTTGAATGTGTTGATTGCCATGTTGAACTTCAAGACCCTACAACGGCTAAGATGCATGGTCAACGCCCAGGCGAACGACCCACAACCCGCATCGTAAACGAAACGGTTTGCGTTAGTTGTCACGACAAGCAGAACAGCCCCAATTTTAACCTGCAAACTTACCTGCCAAAGGTCGTCCATTGATGAGCACCTTTTTCCTCGGGCGACTTTGTGGCAGAATGCTTTTGCCTCTTAAAGAAATTGCGTTGACATGTAGGGAAAAGGCGTTTAAAATTTGCAGCAAACGCACCTTCAAAACCTCGTGGTTGAGAGGTGGGGGCAGCGAAGGTATCTGAACTTCAAAAACCTTTGTAAGGGGGGCAGTTTAACCATGCAAAGGCAAGATGTGCTGACTTCAGTTTTCCATAGCGATGGGGCGGAAGGGCGTCGCATCCTCGCCGAACTGGCTTCGCTGCACGATGTCCAGCGTTACCGTGAGTATCATTGGGAGGGCTCATTTGCCGATTACCTTGAAATCGTTGTCAAAAATCCCAAAGTCGCTCGTAGCGCTTTCCAACGCATCTACGACATGATTTTGCACTTCGGCTACACCGAATACACCGAGCACAAAGAGAAACTCATCCACTACCACTTCTTTGATGACCCCGTTGGAAACGGCGAGGATGCCATTTATGGGCTTGACCGTTACCTGATGATGCTGGTGAACATTTTCAAATCCGCTGCCCGCCGTTACGGGACGGAGCGTCGCATCATTTTGCTTCACGGTCCTGTCGGAAGTTCAAAAAGCACCATCGTTAGGTTGCTCAAGAAGGGCTTGGAATATTACACCCGATTGCCCGAGGGCGCTCTCTACTCTTTCAGTTGGGTTTTAGAGGACGGCAGTGTAGTCCCTTGTCCCCTTAACGAAGAGCCCCTTAAACTCATCCCACACGAAGTTCGGGTCAAGTTCATTGAACGCATAAACGAGGGCAAGTCAGAAGAGGACCAGATTTGGGTTGAGGGTGACTTGTGCCCACTTTGTCGCTTCTACTTCCGAGAGTTCATGCGCAAGTATCAAGGAGACTGGCAAAAAGTCGTTGAAAACCACATCCGCGTCAGGCGAGTCATCTTCAGCGAAAAAGACCGCATCGGCATAGGGACTTTCCAACCGAAAGACGAAAAGAGTCAAGATGCGACCGAACTTACCGGAGACATCAATTACCGCAAAATCGCCATTTACGGCTCTGAATCTGACCCCCGCGCCTTTGACTTTGACGGGGAGTTTTGCATTGCCAACCGGGGTCTTCTGGAGTTCATTGAGTTGCTGAAGTTGGAGACGGAGTTCCTTTACGATTTGCTCGGCGCAACCCAAGAACATGTCATCAAGCCACGCAAGTTCGCTCAAGTTGACATTGATGAGGTCGTGATCGGGCACACCAATGAACCCGAATACCGCAAACTGCAAAAGAACGAATACATGGAAGCCCTTAGAGACCGAACCATCAAAGTTGACATCCCTTATGTGCTCAAACTCAGCGACGAAGTGAAGATTTACGAGAAGTTCTTTAACCCAAAGCGCGTTAAAGGCAAGCACATTGCCCCTCACACCCTTGAAATTGCCGCCATGTGGGCGATTTTGACCCGACTTGAAGAGCCCAAAAAGTTCAACTTGACGCTGATGCAGAAATTGAAACTCTACGACGGAAAAGCACTGCCCGGCTTCACCGAAGACCATGTCATTGAACTGCGGGAGGAAGCGCCCCGAGAAGGTATGTTCGGGATTTCGCCAAGGTATGTCATGGACAAAATCTCCAACGCTTTGGTCAGCGAGGAAAACCCACATTGTGTCAACCCGTTCATGGTCATGAAGGAACTGGACGAAGGGCTTGACCACTATTCCCTTGTCAGCACCGAAGAGCAACGGAAACGCTACCGAGAATTGTTGGCATTGGTTCGGCAGGAATACGAGGAAATCATCAAAAACGAGGTCCGCAGGGCTATTACTGCCGACGAGGAAGCACTGAAGCGGCTGTGCCAAAACTACATTGAAAATGTCAAGGCTTATGTTAGAGGCGAAAAAGTCCGCAACCGATACACGGGCGAACTGGAGGAACCCGACGAGCGACTGATGCGCTCCATTGAGGAGAAGATTGACATCCCAGAGTCCCGCAAGGATGATTTCAGGCGCGAAATCATGAACTACATCGCCAGCCTCGCTTTGGAGGGCAAGCAGTTTGACTACAAGAGCAACGAGCGACTATTGCGCGCCCTTGAGTTGAAACTCTTTGAAGACCAGAAAGACTCCATCCGTTTGAGCGCAATTGCGACAGGCGTCATGGACAAAGAAACGCAGGAGAAGATTGATGTCATCAAGGCGCGGCTTATCCGCGAATACGGTTACTGTGAGGTTTGCGCCACCGACATTTTGACCTATGTCGCCAGCATCTTCGCTCGCGGTGACATCAAAGAACGCGAAGAAGCGAGACGGTGAAGAAGCGCCTGTGAAAACAGGCATCAAATAACTGGCTTTTCGCTTTTCCGGGGGCGACACGGATGGCAACGAAAACCCTGACTCAAGGAGAAGTTTTACAGCGACTTCGCAAGGCAGTCGGTGCGATGCGGAAAGTTTGCGAACCTGAGTTTGTTGTCCTGTTTGGCTCATACGCTTACGGCGAACCCCACCAAGGAAGCGATGTTGATGTCTTGGTAGTTTACTCGGATGAGACCGAAGAAGAAGAGAGGCGCAAGGCTGGTTCTGTCCTTCACCAAGTTTTCGGCATTGGACTTGAAGTTCACCCATGCACTTTGTCGCAGTGGCGGGAGGCTTTGCTGAAACGCAATTGGTTCGTTGCTGAGATAACACAAAAAGGCATCCCTTTGTTCAGCCGTCGGGAGTGGAGTGATGTCTTAAGTGAGGCGCAAACCCTCATGAGCCAAAGCCAAAAGCTCTACCCTTACGAGTGGCTGGATTGGGCAGAACAAAATTGGGAGGTCTTTCACTTGTCGCTGGACAGAGGCTTGGTCTTCGTCGCTGCCTACCACCTGCAACAGGCAGTAGAGAAGTGGTTAAAGGCTTTCCTGCTCTATCACCGTTGGCAGTTGGAGCGGACACACGATTTGGAAAATTTGCTTGTGGAAGCAGTCAAGCATGAACCGAGTTTGCAGCAATATCAAGCCATGTGCCATCGGGTCAAGTATTTCATCGCAGCCCGTTATCCCGGACTTCCATATCCGCCGACGACGGACGAACTGCGAAATCAATGGTTACCACAAGCAGCAGCGTTGTGTGAATTTGTTCGGAGAACACTTGGCGTTAGCCTTTGAAGTTTGAATTTGGAGGCGACAAAAATGGAGCAACAAAACAATGGTTCTCAAGCGCCCGCTAATGCGGGCGGGAGTTACGACATGGTGGAGCGCATTGAACGCGATGTCGCTCGTTTTCGCGACATCGTCAAAGGCAAAATTCGCCAGAACCTGCGAAAGTTCATAACCAACACCGAACTGATTGGGCGGCAGGGCAAAACAGTTGTCTCTATCCCCGTCCCGCAAATTGAAATCCCGCATTTCACCTATCGGCTAAGGGATGTGGGTGGTGTGGGGCAGGGAGAAGGTGAAGAGGGCGAGATTCTGTGGGTTGAGGGCGAAGAAGGTGAGGGACAAAGAGGCGCTGGCTTTTTGCCAGGTCTCCACCCCGTTGAGGTTGAAGTCACCCTTGAGGAATTGGTGGAAATGCTGGGCGAAGAGTTAGAGTTGCCGAGACTTGAGCCTAAAAGTTTCGGGCAAATGCAATCGGAGAAACCACGATACAAAAGCATCCGACGAGTTGGACCTGAATCCCTTCGCCATTTCAAACGAACTTTCAAGCAAGCGTTAAAACGCCAACTCTTGAGCGGAACTTATGACCCGAACGACCCAGTCATCATCCCCATTCACGACGACATCCGTTACCGCAGTTTTGAGTATGAGCCCCAACCCGAAAGTAAGGCTGTCATCTTCTTCATGATGGATGTCTCTGGCAGCATGGGTGACGAGCAGAAAGAAATCGTTCGCATAACGGCGTTTTGGATTGACCAGTGGGTGCGAAGGCATTATCGTGGAGTTGAGCGCCGATACATCGTCCACGATGCCGCTGCCCGCGAAGTCCCAGAGGATTTGTTCTACCGACTTCGTGAAAGCGGTGGAACGAAAATTTCGTCTGCTTACAAACTTTGCGCCAAGTTGATTGAGGAACATTACTCGCCCACCGAGTGGAACATTTATGCCTTCCACTTCAGTGACGGCGACAACTGGGAGGAGGACGATGCCGACGCTTTTGAAGTTCTGGGCGAAAAACTACTTCCACAAGTCAACCTGTTTGGCTACGGGCAAGTTTACAGCCATTGGGGTAGCGGGCGCTTCCTTTACGACCTTGCCGATGAATTTGAAGGCGAGTTTGACAACTTGAGACTGACGGAAATCCGAAATAAGGACGAAATCTTGGACGCCATCCGCGACCTGCTGGGCAAGCGTCCTGAAGAACGGTTGAACTTCCGACAACGACCACGCCGTCATCGTGCATGAAAGAATGCTCAACGCAGGTTGATAAAGGTTGGTGACAATGTGTGCTGAACGATACCGACAAGAAAGTTCAAACCTTGCTCATAGAAGGCTACAAGCGAATGAGTGAAGCAGAACGGCTGTAAAAAGTGTGCGAACTTAACTGCCTGTTAGTGAAGTTAATGGAAGCGGAAGTCCGACAGCGCCATCCGAACGCTGACGAAAGGGAAATTCGCTTGCGCGTGGCATCTCGTTGGCTGCCACCAGAACTTATGCAAAAAGCATTTGGCTGGAACCCGAAAGAGCGAGGTTTTTAAACGATGGACAACTTGCTTGAAAGTGCTGCCATCTTCGTGAAGGTCTTAGAACAATTAGGCGTGCCTTACTTCATTGTTGGTTCTGTCGCCAGTTCGGCTTATGGCTTGCCCCGCGCAACACAAGACATTGATTTCGTTGTTGCATTGCAGCATGAACAAGTGCCAACACTGGTCGCAGCGCTTGAGTCGGAGTTTTATGTGTAGGAGTTACGCAGTTGAGATGAGTTTGTCTTCACCAAGCCAGTTTCTTTGGGCTATGATATGGCAACAAGGGTGATAAATCGTGCCAACAGTTTGCTTAAAGTTCCGCTTCAATGAAAACTCAAAAATCAAAACCCTCATGGACGCTTGCGCTTCTATCCAGCGTCAAGCCGTTGATTTCGCCATTGATAATAACAAAACAGCCACCTTCACTATCATTAAAGCCCTCTATCCTTCCCTTAGAACCCAATTTCCTAACCTTCATTCTCTTTGGCTTCAATCCGCTGTCCGTTCAGGTGCTGCCGTCGTTCACTCCTTCAAAAACCGAAAGCGAAAGAGAAAGGGAAAAGGGACAACAGGACAACGGACAACAGGGAATACGAATTTTCAAAAGCCAAAAATCAAACGACCTTTCGTTTATGTCAGCAAGCAAATTTTAAAGGTTGATTTTGACGGAAAGAAGTTAACCTTGACCTTCCCTATCTCACCTTACGACAAAGAGCCTATCATCCTAACTTTCCGACCTCACCACAAGTATTGTAGGCTTCTTGATGATTGGAAAGAGGGAAGGGCAAAAATGGGAGAACCAACTTTGACCTATAACTCTATCTCCATCCCTATCAAGTTTCCCGAATTTGAGCCATATAAGCCAAAGACGGTCATAGCAGTTGACAGCAATGAGTTGAACTTAACGGTTTATGTTGGAGCAAGGGACATGGGACAAGGGACATTTAAAGGCTGTTTGAGGGAGATAGACACAAGTTATGCTGCAAGGATAAGCAGAGACCATGAAAGGAGGGTTAGGAGGGGAACGAAAGGAAAGCAAAATCCGAAGGCAAAAAGGAAGGTTGCATCAAAGCATGGAAGGATAAGGAAAGAGAAGGTCAAAAACTTTTGGCATCATATTGCTTTGATGCTGATTGCTTGGGCTATGGCTAATAAGGCTGCTATCGTCCTTGAGGACTTAAAGGGAATGAAGGGAAGGATAGCATCAAAGCATAAGTCTCGTCGGATGAGACAAAGGCTTTTGAATTTTTGGAGCGTGATGACTTTTCACAAAATCCTTGCCCAAAAGGCAGGGTTTTATGGTGTTCCATTGGTTTTCGTTCCACCTGAAAACACATCAAGGACATGCCCGATATGCGGCAGGGTTAATGAAAGGCTAAGGGGGCATGTCTTTGAGTGCCCTTGTGGGCTAAAGAAGGGAAGGCATGAAGTTGGGGCGATAAACATAGCCTGCAGGGGTTTAGAATTCCTCGGTTTCGTTATGCCGAGGCAGGGGTTAGTGGGCGACCCTTGTTGCCTGTCCTCTGATTTTGGGTTAAAAGCCTGAAGTCACGACAGGAATACGCAGCCAACTGCGTAAGTCCTAATGTGGACATCGCTGCAGTTTATGAAGCGGTGGCAATGGAAAGTTCCTTCAATCTCGTCCGATGGACAACAATGGACAAATTGGATGTTTTCGTCCGTAGCCTAAAAGGAAAGTCAAAACCCGAATTTGAGCGGAGGCGACCGATGAGTTTGCATATTGGTGGTCAACTTGTGACTCTTTACCTCACCAGCCCTGAGGATACTTTGGTGCACAAATTGCTCTGGTTTCGGCAAAGCGGTGAGGTCTCGCAGCAGCAATGGCGTGACATTTTGGGCATCCCAAAGGTGCAAGGGGATGCCCTTGACAGAGATTACTTGATAGGTCGCGCTTCAGAATTAGGCGTGGACGACTTGTTGCAGAAAGCCATAAAGGAATCCGAAACCTGATAGTGCTTGAAAGGGAGCGATCGCTGATGGTAACGGTTTCTGGGATAGTTGATTTGGAGTTGCGTCGCTACATAGAGGCGAATTTGGTTCGGATTTTGGACTTGTTTTCCCCAAGGCACATCATCGTTTTCGGTTCAAGGGTCAACGGAACGGCAAAGGAAGACAGCGACATTGACCTGATTGTCGTTTCCGACGCTTTTGAAGGCATGTCTTTTTTGGAGCGGGCGAGAAAGTTTAACGAAGCGATACCTTGGCACATTCGCGTTGATGCGTGGTGTTTGACGGTGATGGAGTTTGAGAGGTTAAGGAGGCAGGTTGGGATTGTCGCTGAAGCGTGTAGGGATGGGGTTTGGATTTTGAGAGGCGAACTGCTGCCCGATGAGGAGGTGAATGGAGTTATGACGATTGAAGAGCAAGTGCAAGCATGGATGAAACAAGGCGAAGATGAGTTGGAGAAGGCTCGCATCCTTTTTGAACACGACAAGTATGATGGTGCTGCTGTCTTTGCCCAACAAGCAGCGGAGAAGTTTCTTAAAGCCCTTTACATTGCTCGTTTCCAAGTGATGCCACCGAGAACCCATGACATCCAAATTTTGGCTATGGCTTTAGGAGCACCCAGCGAACTTGCTGCTATTGGGCGACCACTCACTGAAGATTACTTCCGAGCCAAATACCCTGACTTGGCAGGTGCTGCTCCCTATGAGGTCTTTGACGCCAACACAGCCAGCGAACGCATCCAGCAAGCCGAGAAAATCGGGGATTGGGTGAAGGAGCGATTGATTGACATTCAAGGCGCACAAAATCAAAACTTTCTTCTGTGAGGGGATTAGAAGGCATGGATGATAGGCAACTTCTCAAACGCATCACTGTAAATCCGAAAATTTTCGGCGGCAAGCCGACTATTCGTGGGCTGAGAATTAAAGTTGAAAGCACTCTTGCCCTTCTGGAGCAAGAGGTGACACCTGATAAAATTTTGAGCGACTACCCTGATTTAGAGCCAGAGGACATTAGGGCTTGCTTGGCATATGAGAGGTGTTTAGTTGCTAAAGACCGTCACGGTGGAGGAATGAAGATGAGATTTTTGGTGGATGTTTGTGCTGGTAAAGAGTTGGCGGATTGGTTGCGGGAGCAAGGTCACGATGTCAAAGAGGTGCGGGAGCGTGACCCACGAATAACCGACGATAAAATTCTCAACTGGGCAAAGGCTGAAGGGCGTGTAATAGTTACGGTGGACAAAGATTTTGGGGAATTGGTGGTAGTTCAAGGAAAAAAAACCCATTTCGGCATTGTCCGAGTGCCTGATGTCCCAATCCCGATTCGCAAACGGTTGATGGGACAAGTCATCGCCAAGCATGAGAAAGACCTTGCGAGATGGGTTGTCGTCACCGTAACTCTTAAGCACATACGCATTAGATTGCCGAGGTGAGCGCTATGAGCCTGCCGCCTGAATTGGAAAAGGCAAGGCAAGAAATAGAAGCCATCGCTCGCGATTACGGCTTGGACTTCTTCCCCGTCGTTTTTGAACTGGTGACTTATCGGCAGATGAACCAGTTGGCAGCCTACACAGGTTTTCCCATTCGCTATCCCCATTGGCGTTGGGGTATGGAATACGAGCGGGTTCGGAAAAGTTACGCTTACGGGCTTCAGATCATCCACGAAATGGTCATCAACAATGACCCATGTTATGCTTACCTGCTCGCCAGCAACACGATGTTGGAGCACAAGATGGTCATGGCTCATGTTTACGCCCACGCCGACTTTTTTAAGAACAATTGCTGGTTTGCCCACACTAACCGAAAGATGTTGGACGAGATGGCAAACCACGCTGTCCGCATCCAACGCTACATTGAACGCTACGGTGAGGAGCGAGTTGAAAGTTTCATTGACATCTGCTTGTCCATTGAGGACATGATTGACTACCACGCCGTTCATGTCAAGCGACACCCGCCAGAGGAAGGGGATGGTGAAGACCCTGAAGCGCCCATTTTGGTCGTGCCGAAACTGCCCAGCAAGTCTTACTTGGACAAGTGGATTAACCCGCCAGAGTTTCTTGAGGAGTTAAGGCAAATTCGCCAGCGCAAAAGGCAGGAACGCCGGAGATTCCCTCCACGCCCCGAAAAGGACTTATTGTTGTTTCTGCTTCAGCACGCTCCCCTTGAAGAATGGCAGCGGGACATCTTGGCGATGATTCGTGAGGAAAGTTACTACTTTGCCCCGCAAGCGATGACGAAGATTTTGAATGAAGGTTGGGCTTGTGTCGTTGGCGACACACTTGTTTTCACTGACAAAGGTGTCTTGCCAATGCGCGACATAGTAACCCAAAGATTGAGGGTTCTGGTTAGTGATGGGTGCGAGCCACAAAAGGTTTGCGATTGGGCGTTTTTCCCTAACCGAGAGACGGTTCGTGTAAAAACGAAACGAGGTTACGAAGTAGAGGGCAGCACTACTCACCTTATCATGATGGCTGATGGTTCGTGGAAACCATTGAGCGAGTTAAAAATAGGTGAAAGGGTGCGAATTTGCGGTGGGCAGAACCTTTGGGCAAAAGAATATGTGCCAGTGCACTGGAAACCGACGAAGCGAATGACATTGGAAAAAGTGGCTCAGTTGGCTGGCGTTAACTTGAGCACGGTCATCCGTTACCGCCGAGGGAAAAGGAGCATCCACGCTGACCGCATTGCACCACTCTTGACATCTTATGAACAAGAGTTGCATCAACAAAGTTTCATGGTCAATCGGCGGCAAGGAATCTCAGTGCCCTCAAAAATTGATGAGCGGTTGGCTGCTTTCTTGGGTTACTTGATTGGCGACGGTCATATCAGCGAACGGAAAAGAGTTGCTGGGTTCACTAACAGCGACTTAGAGTTAGCACAGCGATTTGCATCGTTAGGTAAGTCGCTATTTGGACTTGAACCGCAAATTTATCAGGACGGCAGTCGGTGGCGGGTGAATTTCTACTCCCAACACCTTAACGATTTTCTCAGGCACTTGTGTTTGCCGACAGGAAAGGCTTCACGAAAGAAAACAATTCCGCCATCCATACTTCGCTCGCCCAAAACAGTTGTCGCAGCATTTCTTCAGGCACTCTTTGATTGCGATGCTTATGTCGGCAAAAGTGGTATCATTTTGTCAACCAGCAGCGAAGCGATGAGCAGAACAGTGCAGGTGCTGCTATTGAATTTCGGTATCCTTGCAACACGCCGTCGTTGCCCTGACGGATGTTGGCATATTGGACTCTTTGGCGCGTCGGCAGCAATTTTTGAGAAGGAAATCGGTTTTAGTCTGGAGCGTAAAAGGGAAGCCCTGCGCCATTACATCGCCAGTTACCGATGGTTCAAAACCCAGCAATGGGAAGACGAGATTGTGGAGATTAAGCGAAGACGCGCCGATGTTTATGACATTACCGTCGTCAAAACACACCGCTATGCAGCAGCAGGTTTCATTAACCACAACAGTTTCTGGCACAGCAAGATCATGACCGAACGGGTGCTCAAAGACAGTGAGGTCATTGACTACGCTGACAGGCATTCGGCAGTGACGGCATCGCCGCCTGGAGTGCTCAACCCTTACAAACTGGGCTTGGAGTTGTTGAGGGACATAAAGGAGCGTTGGGACAAAGGTAGGTTCGGCAAGGAGTATGAGGAATGCGATGATTTGGCGTTAAAAGAGGCTTGGGACAAGAACTTGGGCTTGGGCATGGCGAAGTTGTTTGAGGTTCGGCGAACCCACAACGATGTCACCTTCATTGACACTTTCTTGACCGAGGAATTCGTCCGCAAGCACAAACTTTTCGTTTACGAGTTCAACCGCCACACTGGCGCTTACGAAATCACAAGCCGCAACTTTGAGACGGTCAAGCAAAAACTGCTTTTCCTGTTGACCAACTGCGGTCGCCCCATAATTTGGGTTACGGACGGAAATTACCGCAACCGAGGCGAACTCTACCTTTGGCATCAACACGAAGGTGTTGACTTGCGTTGGGATTACGCCGTTGAGACGCTGAAAAACATCTACACCCTTTGGAAACGACCCGTCCATCTGGAGACCGTCAAAAACAGACGCAGAGTAAGACTAAGCGTTTATGACCAAGACCGAGTGCAAGAGGAAGTTCTGTAGGAGCCCCGTAAGGGGCAAATATCAACGGAGGTGATAGAAATGAGAGCCGAGCAACTGGCTCATAAGTTTTGGCTCGCCCTTGATTCACCGAAAGGCGAGTTTGTTCAAGCAGCAATCAATGGCGCATCTATTATCGCTAAAATCCGAACCTATGACGCTTTCACTTGTGTTGCCGAGAACTTAACGGTTCAATGGGAGACAACAAGGGACTGGGATGAATTGCTCGGTCAATGTGAGAAAGGGTTGAAAATGTTCCATCCAGAATTTGCGTTGGTGGAACGAGACGATTTGAACCGAAGTGCCCTCTTCCGATCACCTGTTTCCCGCAACCTCTACTGGGAAGCGAAATTGCAACTGGGTCAAACCGCCACCTTGACAATCTCCCGCTACCAACCACAGGAACGAGGGCAGCGAACTATCGCTTCGTTCCCGCTGACAGAAGAGCAGTTGGTTGAGTTGTTGGAAGAGGTTCTCAAGTGAACGGGCATCGCTATGGGTTTTCGCATAAGACCGTAGGAGGCGAGGCGTTGATGAACTTGCTTTATAGCGTTGCAAAGTTGCTATTGGCTTTACTGGTCCCACCACTTCTGGCTTCGGTTTTCCGTTCATTGATTTCAAACATGAATGTCAGCAATAGCGACCCTTATATGGTGTTGTGCTATACCGCTTCCCAGTTGCTCGTTTTCCTTGCCCTTTGGCGGATGGACGGGATTGCAGCCATGTATCATGGAACGCTTGGTTTGCGTGAGGTGGCATTGGCTGTCGGTTTCTGGTTAGTGGCTTTTAGTGCTTGGTATCCGCTAAATCTCTTGTTTAGTTTCATCGGTCTGCCGACCCAAAGTTCCTGGGGTTGGTGGACAAAAGAAGGTTTCTGGTTCATTCCCATAGCCTTATGGGCAATCGGTGCGGCTTTCTTTGAAGAGGCATTCTTTCGCGGCTACGCTATCTCGCAGTTGACAAACTTGTTGCGTTCGCCCATCGCTGCTTTGCTGATTTCGTCCGTTGCCTTCGGCTTTTTGCACGGTCGTTTCGGTATTTTCCTGTCCGTTTACACTTTCATCTTTGGTTTAGTAGCGGGTTTGCTCTATTTCAAAACTCACAGCACTTGGGCTTGCTTCGTCTATCACTTGGTCAACAACTTAGTCGTGGACTTTGTGATTTACAAGTGAGGTGAAGGCAGCATTGCTGCTTGTGGAAAACTTAAGCATCCGACTGGGCGAGTTTGATTTGCGGGACATCTCCTTTGAGGTTCGTGACGGTGAATATTTCGTCCTCCTTGGTCCAACGGGGACGGGCAAGACCGTTTTGATTGAGTGCATTGCAGGGCTTCACCGTCCCAGAACGGGGAAAATCATCTTGAACGGGCGAGATGTGACTGACCTTCCACCAGAGGAACGAGGCATCGCTTATGTGCCGCAAGATTACGCACTCTTCCCAAATTTAACTGCATTTGAAAACATCGCTTTTGGGCTCAGGGTGAGAAAGTTGCCCGACTCTAAGGTTCGGGCAAAAGTTTACGAACTCGCTGAATGGCTTGGCATCACTTACTTGCTTGACAGGTTGCCGTTGACGCTAAGTGGTGGAGAAAAGCAGCGGGTCGCCCTTGCAAGGGCGCTTGCCGTTGAACCTCAAATTCTGCTCCTTGACGAGCCGTTGGCTGCCGTTGACGAACAAACCCGCGAGCGGTTGTGCCGCGAACTGAAAGCCATCCAGCGTCAAACTGGAGCGACATTCGTCCATGTCTCTCACAACTTTGAGGAAACTTTGGCGGTCGCCGACCGAATTGGCGTGATGAACTTTTTTGAAGGGACGGGGGACGGGGGACGAGGGACGAAATTGAGAATCGGACAATTGCTTCAGGTCGGGACACCCGATGAAATTTTCTACCGACCAGTCAATGAGTTCGTGGCTCACTTTACTCGGGCAGAAAACATTTGGCGAGGGGAAATCCGAAGCCAAACGGGCGAGTGGGCTCAAGTTTGGCTCAACGGCGCTTCCCTTTGGGTTCAACTCCCTGAAGGGCATCAATTGCCGAAAGGCGAAATTACGGTCGTTGTCAGACCGGAGCGAGTTCGTTTGCTAACCACTGCGAAAGTTTCAGACGAGCAAATGAACTTGCTAAGTGGCGAAATCTCGGCGATGACAGACAAAGGCGCTTTCTGGAAAGTTGAGGTTTCAACGGAAGTAGGCATCTCTGTCGTCGTGCTGGTTTCCAAAAGGGAAGCAGAGCAAATGGGTTTAGCATTGGGACAACCTGTTGCCGTTGCCCTTGACCCTTCCTTCATCCACCTGTGCCCAGCGTCAGGAACTTTTGCTGAAAGTGTTGGCGTTTTAAGCAATTAGGGCTAACGCTGCTTCGTGCCCAGTAAAGGCAGGTGATAAAGATGGCTATGGTTGAGGTTCGGTTGGGGCATCAAGTCATTGAGTTGCCGCAACTTCTTCGGATTGAGGGTGTCAGCGAGGCGCTTTACGATGCCTTGACGGAACTTGAGGAGGATGTGAAGGCGGAGTTGATTGATGGGGTGATGATTGTGCACTCGCCAGAAAAAACAAGGCACGAAGATGTCTTCGGGTTCATGTTCCCGATGATGCGCATTTTCGCCATTCAAACAAAGCAGGCAAAAGTTCTCGGTTCAATGGCGACGGTTCATTTGGGGACATGCAGGAAAGTCAAGCCAGACATCGTTGCCGTTCGTGAGGAAAGGAAACACATCGTCACAGAAGACGCCATTGAAGGGACGCCCGATTTGGTCGTGGAGATTGTCTCCCACAGCACACGCCGATACGATTTTGGCGAGAAGCGGAAGGTTTACGAGGAGGCGGGAGTTCCTGAGATTTGGTTGGTGGATTTTGAGAGGAAACAGGTGACGGTTGTCAGGAAGGTTGGGCAAAAGTATCGCAGCGAGACGAAATCAAAGGGGGTTGTTAGGTCACAGGTTTTGAAAGGATTTTGGTTGCAAGTTGATTGGCTTTGGCAGGAAGAATTACCAGACCCAATGGAATGTTTGCAGGTCGTCTTGCGTAAACCGTGATGCGTAATTTGCGAACCGATGGAGGTGCTTTGGCATGGTAGAGACTGCAACGAAAGTGGCGGTGCGGGAAGTTTACTTGGACTACAACGCCACCACACCTGTAGACCCAGAGGTGCGGGAGGCGATGTTGCCTTTTTTGAGCGACGAGTTTGGAAACCCGTCAAGCGTCCATCCGCCGGGACGCAGGGCTCGCAAAGCCGTTGAAAATGCCCGCGAACAGGTGGCTGCACTTTTGAACGCTTCTGATCCGTCGGAAATCGTTTTCACCAGCGGCGCCACCGAAGCCAATAACATGGCGATTTTGGGAGCGACGATTTTCGCTGGGCACAAAAGTGGGCACATCATTACGACCCAGATTGAACACCCTTGCGTTCTCGGCGTTTGCAAGTTTCTGGAAGAGCAAGGTTTTCGGGTGACATATTTGCCCGTTGACCGACAATGCCGAGTTGACCCACAAAGCGTTTTGGATGCGTTGACCGATGACACTCTCGTTGTCTCTGTCATGCTGGCAAACAACGAGACAGGAACGCTTCAACCTGTTGCCGAAATTGCAAGGTTGGTCAAATCAAAGCGACCCAATGTCTTAGTTCACACCGACGCCGTCCAAGCCATCGCCAAAACCCCTGTGGATGTTCAGAGTTTGGGGGTTGATTTGTTGGCTTTGTCGGCGCATAAGTTCTATGGTCCGAAAGGCATCGGAGCACTTTACATCCGCAAAGGGGTGAAAATCGCACCACTTCTGAGAGGTGGGCATCAAGAGCACGGGATGAGGGCGGGAACGGAAAATGTCGCTGGCATCGTGGGCTTAGGCAAGGCTGCGGAAATTGCACGGAGAGATTTTGAAATCGTGACCCAACACCTTTGGCGGTTGAGAAGAAGGTTTTTGCGGTTGTTGGACGAACTGTCCATGACGAGGTTGAACGGTCACCGCGAACACACTTTGCCTTCAACGGCTAATGTTTGCCTGTTAGGTGCGGATGCATTGGCTGTTCAAGCAAATTTGGGGCAACGAGGGGTTTGCGTTTCTGTAGGTTCTGCCTGCTCTTCAGGCTCTTTGAAACCATCCCATGTCCTAAGGGCGATGGGATTGAGCGAATTGGCAGCATTCTGTTCCGTTCGGTTCTCTTGGGGCAAGTTCAACACCGAAGAAGAAATTGACTTCGCCGTTGAGCAAACTAAAGAGGTCGTCTCGCTTCTGCGGGAAATAACTCTGCCAGAGGAAATTGGTGTCTGCGACGAGAACTGCCCGTGCTTCTTTGAAGGGGCGGGGATTGCTTGAAAGGAGGCGACCGTAAGTGAGCATCACTTTGGAGGAGTTGGTGCGTCGTATTGAGAAATTGGGGAGCGAGATAGAAACGCTCAAGAAGAAGCAACGCAAACGGAAAGTTGACAAAAAGAAACGCAAGGAGGCAGGGGAAGCAATTCTGAGATTGGGTGAACAAATTGGAGCGCGCCTCAAAGGCAGTAACATTGCACTGAGCGATTTTGCTCTGCAAGACCACTCTGAGTGGTGAGTTGAATGCCAGAAAGGGATGTCAAGAATGGGCAAAGTTGAAATTCTCATCATTGAGTCGGTGACGCCGTGCGAACAATGCAAAAGGGCAGAGGCAATAGCGAACGAGTTGGCGCAAAAGTATGATGGCGTGACGGTCAGGGTCATCAATGTCCTTGACCCCGAAGCCGACAAGTTTGGTGTCGTCATGACGCCGACAGTCGTGGTCAACGGCGTCATAATTTCCGTTCGGAGGGCGCCCGACCCTGAAAGGTTGGAGCGCCTGATCAAAAACCAACTGGGAGGTGTCGCGCAATGAAGCGTTCGTCCATAGGCTTTATCGTCTTCTTGGTCGTCGCAGTGGGCGTAATCTACGGCTTGTCACGCCTGACTCAACAAATAGGTCAGCGAGAGCCAACACCTTATACTTCCGAAAAGATGCAAGCGAGCCATGAGCATGGACACGAACACGAAAGTGCACGCGAACATGAACCTGAAGGCGAGTTGATGCCCGCTGGAGTCGGGAATGTTAAAGGTTCGCCTGAGGCAAAAGTGAAAGTCGTTGCCATATTGCCACCTTCCGAATGCCAAGCGCCGACCTTGCGCATCCTTGACGAAATTGCTAAAGCAGAGCCAAAGCGAGTCCGAGTGGAAATTTACGGGATGAACTCTCCCAAAGGTGCTCAACTCCTGCAACAATATGGCGCTACTTGCGCTTCCATTTTCATCAACGGTAAGAAGGATTTCACGCTTACTTCAGAGGGGCAAACTCGTCGTGTCATTTGCGAAAAATCTCCGGGCATGTCCTACCAATCCACCGACCTGATTGAAATCGTCCACATGGAGTTGCAACGACTTTACGGTAAGGGCTTTGACGAGAAAACCTTGAAGGCGCTCAGGGAGAAGGGCAAACAGATTGTCGCAGGAGGGCACGGAACTACCGAGTTGGCGAGCCCTAAAGCCAAAGTGAAAGTTGAAGTCCTAACGCCATCGCAACAGGGTTCAATTTACCCGCTGTTCGCTGAGACTGTCAGGGTTCTGGAGCGGATGAAGGAAAAGTTTGGCGACGACCTTTCCATTGACATTTATCCCATAGTGACGGCTGAGGGGCAAAAGAGGTTGAAGGAGTTGAAACTGAACGGACCAGCCGTCATCATCAACGGCAAAGTGGTGCACGAAATCCCAGGTCCCAACAAAACGAAGCGAAAAATCGTCACTGCCTACAGTGGCGGCGCATCAATCTTCTCGCCGAAAGATGTCGCTGATGTCGTTTCGGCATACATGCAGCAAGCGAAACGGTAGGAGCCCCGTCAGGCGAATTTTAGGCTCACTGATAGGTCGGCGGTGGAGCGATGGCAACTTTGACGCTCAAAGGTATCCGCAAAAGTTTCGCCGGCGTTCATGCCCTCAAGGGCGTTGACTTTGATTTGAAGAGCGGGGAAATTCACGCTTTAGTCGGCGAGAACGGGGCAGGCAAATCAACCTTGATCAAAATCGCAGGCGGCGTTTTCCCGCCAGATAGCGGCTCCATTTTCCTTGACGGAGAACCCGTTCGGTTCTCTGATCCCAGAGACGCTCAGCAGCACGGTATAGTCGTCATCCACCAAACTCCCACCCTTTGCCAGCACCTTTCTGTCGCCGAAAACATCTTGCTGGGAAATTTGCCGAACAGTTTCGGCATCGTTCACTGGAAGGAGGCTTTTCAAAGGGCTTCGGAACTTCTCGCTCAACTGGGTGTCTCATTGCCGCTAAACGAACCCGTGCGAAATTTGTCGGCAGCCCAACAGCAACTTGTTGCCCTCGCCCGTGCTTTATCGTTGCAGGCTAAGTGGCTCATTTTGGACGAGCCGACAGCGTCATTGTCGCGTTCCGAGGTTGAGAGGCTTTTCGCCATCCTAAACCAACTGAAGGCTCAAGGCGTCGGAATTTTGTTCGTCAGCCACAGGTTGGAAGAAGTGTTGGAAATCAGCGACCGAGTGACGGTCTTGCGCGACGGCGAAAAAATTGCGACCTTGCCGACCCACCAAGTGAGCAGGGAAAAACTCATTGAGTTGATGGTAGGAACTGCTCCGACAGAAACTGCCGATAAGCAAACAGGGAAAGTTGGGACTAAAAATTTGCCCGTGCTTTTGCAACTTCACAATGTCTCCGTTAGCGGTTTTGCCAGTGAGGTCAGCATAACGATTCGTCAAGGCGAGATCGTCGGGCTTTTCGGCTTGGTCGGTGCGGGAAGGAGCGAATTGGCGCAAGCAATTGTCGGGCTCAGGAAAATCAGCAACGGGCAAATTCTCTGGAAAGGCAAACAAGTCAGGTTCGCCTCGCCACAAGATGCTTTGAAAGCGGGAATCGCCTATTTGCCAGAAGACAGGTTGAGGCAAAGTCTGCTTCAGGTTAGGAGCGTTCGCGAAAACATAAGTTTGCCGAATTTGCACAAGTTCAGCCGATTGGGCATCGTTGATGAAGGAGTGGAAAGAGAAACTGTTCAAAGGCAAGCAGAAACCTTGAGGGTCAGGATGGCGACGGTTGAGCAACCCGTGCGCGAACTTTCAGGTGGCAATCAACAGAAGGTGGCTTTGGCTAAGTGGCTGTTGGCAAATCCAGAGTTGCTTATTTTGGACGAACCGACGCACGGGATTGATGTGGCGACTAAGGCTGAAATTCACAGGCTCATCGCTGATTGGAAGCGTCAAGGCAAAACCATCCTGCTCATCTCAAGTGAACTTGAGGAGTTGC
>Ga0197142_1001657_pt1 | contig 20190 bp, 16 predicted proteins | sample GBS60_MetaG_FD_148614 | JGI IMG/M metagenome (GOLD analysis project Ga0197142, IMG submission 148614) | Sediment microbial communities from Great Boiling Springs, Gerlach, Nevada, United States - GBS 60_MetaG | ecosystem: Environmental > Aquatic > Thermal springs > Hot (42-90C) > Sediment... | reverse complement strand
CGAAGTACAGCAGCAGAACCGGCGGGTCATCGCGCGTAAGGTGCGTAATGGGCGACGCCTCGGCGAACATGCGGTACGCCTTCTCGGTTTTCAGTTGTTCGCCGTAAAGCCCGTAAAACGGCTCGAACGCAGGATGGCGCGCGGCGGCTTCGCCGACGATTCTCGCGATTTCTCGCGGATCGTAAGTCGTCTGGGCTCCCGCCACGGCGACCGCCTGAAGCCGCGTGGATTGCCTCCGCACAGGATCCGGGCTTTGCGGCTCCGCCATATCGTCGCGGAAGGCAATCCACAGAGAGATGCCCGCGCCGGCTGATGCGCCCGTCGCTCCGAAGGCTTTGGGGTTCAGGTTCCATTCGCGGGCGCGCCAGCGCAGGTACTGAACCGCGCGGGCGCCGTCTTCCATGGGTCCGGGATACGGAGCGTGCTGCGAGAAACGGTAATTGATCGCAGCTACCGAGATGCCGGCCTCGAGCAGCCGTTGCAACAAGGCGGCAGGCAAGGTGCGCTTGTCACCGGCGCGGAAGCCGCCGCCGTGAATGTAAATCACCAACGGCGTGGGATGCGGGGACGGCGGTCTCCACAGGTCCAGCACGTTGCGCTCATGCGGGCCGTAAGCCGCGTCCGCGAAGTCGGGCGGCGGCAGAGCTTCCTTGCCGCCCTGGGCCCACGCCAGGCAAGCCAGCAAAAGGGCAACGCTCAGCATCCGCCTCATCGGACCGGCCTCACGCCAGCGCCTTCCGGCAGTACTCGTAGCAGCGCCGGACCTCTTCCACCGTATCGGCGCCCTTGTACTCGTACTCGATCATCGCGTAGATCTTCAGCCGTTTGCGCGCGATCAATTGCAGGACCTCGCGGATGGGCGTGTCGCCCTCGCCGAAGGGAACGTTCGGGCCCTGGTTCTTCTTGCGGTCTTTCAGATGGATCACGGGGATGCGGTCATGGTGCTTCTCGATGTAATCCACCGGATCGTAGCCGGCCGCCACGAAGTGGCCGATGTCGAGATTGACGCCGATGTAGCGGGAATTCCCGCGCATGGCTTCCTCGAAATCTTCCGGCCGCGCGTACTCGTTGGGTTTGATGACCGAGTGGTTGTGCATGGCCACCGTGATGCGGGCTTTTTGGGCGTAGGGATCCACCCGTTTGGCGACGCTGACCGTGCCCGAGGCCGTGATCACCCGCACCCCGAGCGCTTTCGCCATCTCGAAGCCGCGGGCGATCTCCTCGTCGCTGTAATCATCGCGGAAGCTGTAATTGTAGGCGCACAGCGTGATGCCCGCCTTGCGGAACTTCTCGCGAACTTCCTCGAACGCGCTCAGCGGCGTCTCCAGCCGCCACTTGCGTAACTCCTCGCGCGGCACTTTCCGCGGCTCAACATGGCCCTGCCAGAGCTCGCAGTAAGTCAGGCCGATGTCGTTCATGGCCTTGAGGGCTTCCTCCAGCGAGCGATCGCGGAAGCTGTAGCTCTGCGCCCCGATGGGGACCCCGCGGATGCGCGAATCCGCCTTGGCGGCCGCCAGCGCGGCGGGAAGGGCTGAGAGGCTCATCCGGCAGATGTCTCGTCGCGTCAGCATGACGTTTTCCTCCGGGAAAACGAATGATACCATCAAAGGCATGATGCGTTATGGCGTTTGCCTGAGCTGGCTGGCGCTCGCGGTTTGCTGGGCCCAGCAACAGGAAACCGTCAAGTACGGCGTCAAGGTCCAGCCGGGCCCCATGGATACCGTTCTGCTCAAGGACTACCGGCCAGAATCCTCCCTGGTGGTTCCCGAGACGCGCGTGGAAAGGGCGCGCTTTCCCGTAATTGACGTCCACACCCATACCTTCATGAGCAACATCCGCACGCCCGCCGACGTGGACGAATGGGTTCGGACGATGGACGAGGTGGGCGTCGAAAAATCCATTGTTTTCACGGGCGCCATCGGGGACGAGTTCGCCCGCCAGGTCGAGCTGTATCTGAAACGCTATCCTCACCGCTTCCAGCTTTGGTGCTCGATTGACACGCGCGACATTGACGCTCCCGACTATCCCGAGCGCGTGGTCCGCGAACTGGAGCGCTGCTACCGGCTCGGGGCTCGCGGCGTGGGCGAGCTCACCGACAAGGGCTTTGGCATGCAGGAAGAGGCTCGTCCGCCGGGCAGGCGCTTGCATCTGGACGACCCGCGGCTGGATCCGCTCTGGCGCAAGTGCGCCGAACTCAAGTTGCCGGTCAACCTCCACGTCGCTGATCATCCTTCCTGCTGGCGGCCGCTCGGTCCCACGCAGGAGCGCACCCCCGATTTCCAGCACTTCAATCTTTACGGCAAGGATGTGCTCAGCTATGAGGAGCTGCTGGCGCGTCGCGATCGCCTGCTGGCCCGCCACCCCCATACCACGTTCATTCTTTGCCACCTGTCCAATCAGGGCAACGATCTGGCGTCGCTGGCCCGCGCCCTGGACCGCTTTCCCAATCTGTACGTGGACATCTCGGCGCGTGACTACGAGCTGGGCCGACAGCCGCGCTTCGCCCGCCGCTTCCTCGAATCTTACAGCGACCGCGTCCTTTTCGGCACTGACATGGGGCGCGAGAAGCATATGTACCAAATGTGGTGGCGCTTGCTGGAAACTCCGGATGAGTATATGCCGGGCCGCATCTGGTGGCGATATTACGGCCTGGAGCTGTCCCCGCAGGTGCTGGAGAAACTTTATCGCGGCAATGCGCTCAGGATCCTGAACTGGAACTGATGCCCAGCCGTGCGGCGATATCGCGCGCGATGCGGCGCGCGTGGAAGCGCCCGTTTTCGATAAAAATTTCGTTGGTGTGCATTCCGGCCACCACCACGCCGGCCAAATAAATGCCCGGCCGCTCGCTCTCCAGGGTTTCCGGGTTCGTCCACGGCTTTTGCGTCTGCGGGTCAAAACGGATTCCCAGCGATGCGAGAAACTCGGTATCGGGCCGATAACCGGTCATGGCCAGAACGAAATCGTTGGCCAGCCGGACCGTGCCTTGCGGCGTTTCCACCACGATCGCGTCGGGCAGAATCTCGCGCACGCGGGAGCGAAAACAGGCGCGAATCTCGCCGTTGCGAATGCGATTCTCCAGATCGGGGCGGATCCAGTACTTGATGTGGTCCGAAAGCGTCTCGCCGCGGTGAATCAGAGTCACTCTGGCCCCGGCCCGATACAGTTCCAGTGCGGCGATGGCGGCGGAATTGCGTCCGCCGATCACGGCCACATCCATGTCGTAATAAGGATGAGGCTCTTTGTAATAATGGCTGACCTTGGGTAAGTCCTCCCCCGGCACGCCCAGTAAGTTGGGCCGGTCATAATAACCGGTGGCCAGGACGATCTTTGTCGCCTCATAGACATGATGGCGGTCGAAACGATCCCGGGTGTGGACGAAAAAATTGCCGTCCTCGCCTTCGATTTTTTCGACCGGCTCGTACTGGCGAATCATCAGGCCGTAATGCCTCGCCACGCCGCGATAGTATTTGAGCGCCTCCAGGCGCGTGGGTTTTTCGCCCGCGCAGGTGAAGGGAATATCGCCGATTTCGAGCAATTCCGGCGTGGTGAAGAAAGTCATGTGGGTAGGGTAGTTATAGATGGAGTTCAGCAGGCAGCCTTTTTCCAGCGTCAGGGCATGGATGCCGGCGCGTTTGAGTTCGATGGCGCAGGCCAGCCCGGTGGGTCCGGCGCCCACGACGATGACCGGGACTCTCACAGCAGGGCCTCGACGGCCGGGGCTACGCGACGCAGGGCCTCTTCCAGAGCCGCCGGGTCTTTCAATCCGCCTTCGGCCAGATCCGGCCGGCCTCCGCCGCGAGCGCCTGTGGCCTGGATCAACTTGCCGGCATGCACCTTGCCGGCCAGTTCCTTGCGCACGGCCGCCACCATCTCGCCGCCCGGCGCCGCGAGCACCACGACGTCCACGCCCTGGTTGCGCAGGGAGTCCGCCAGCGAGCGCAACTGCGCGCGGTCCATGGCTTCCACCGGCGCCGCCACCACGCGCAGGGATTTGACCGGCACGGCCTGCCCGCGCAGGCGTTCGGTTTCCGACTGCGCCATTTTGGTTTTCAATTGTTCGAGCTGCTTTTCCAGCGCCTTGCGCTCGGCAAGCAGTTTTTCCAGTTGCTCGACTGTGTCCTCGGGCGAGACGCGCAGCAGTTCCGCCAGCCGCGCCAGCGTGTTCTCCATCTGCCGGAAGCGCAGCCAGGCGCCCTCGCCGGTGACGGCTTCGATGCGCCGCACGCCCGCCGAGATCGAGCTTTCGTAGACGATCTTCATCAAACCGATGTCGCCGGTGCGCCGGACGTGGGTGCCGCCGCACAGCTCGCGGCTGAAGCCGGGCACGGTGACCACCCGCACGCGATCCCCGTACTTCTCGCCGAACAGGGCCATGGCCCCCGCGGCGAGAGCCTGCTCCAGATCCATGATCTCGGCCTGGACCGGCAAGTTCTCCAGAATGCGCCGGTTGACCAGCCGCTCGACCTCCTCCAGCTCGGCCTGGTCCATGGCCGCGTAGTGCGTGAAATCGAAGCGCAGGCGTTCCGGTTCGACGACGCTGCCCGCCTGCTTGACGTGCGGGCCCAGCACTTCACGCAGCGCCGCATGCAGCAAGTGCGTCGCGGTATGGTTGCGCATGGTGGCGCGACGCGGCTCCACATCCACCTGCGCGCGAACCTGCCAGCCGGGCTCTAGCGGCGCCAGCGCACGAACGCGATGCGCGATCAAGCCGGGCACCGGCGCGTGGGTATGTTCCACTTCGGCCAGGATCTCGCCGGTCGCCGGGTCCAGCAGGCGGCCGCGATCGCCGACCTGACCGCCGCCCTCGGCATAAAACGGCGTGCGATCGAGCACCACTTCGCCTCGCTCGCCCGGCGCCAGCCGCCGGCAGGCTTGCTGATCCGAGACCAGACCCACCACGGTCGCCGCCGCTTCCAGCGACTCGTATCCCAGAAATTCACTGCGGCCGCGCTCCAGCAATTCCTGCCAGACGGGCGCGATCACGGCCTTTTCGGCGCCCTTCCAGCTTGCCCGCGCCCGCTCGCGCTGCCGCTGCATCTCGCGTTCGAAGCCTTCGCGATCAATCACCAGGCCGTACTCGCGGGCCATTTCCTCCTGTTCGTCGAGCGGCAGCCCGTAGGTGTCGTACAGCTTGAAGGCTACATGGCCGGCCAGTACGCCATGAGCGGCGGACCGGGCTTCGTCATGGAAAATCCGTTCGGCCACGGCGAAGGTGGTGGCGTAGCGATGTTCTTCGTCGCGCACGATGCGCGCCACGCGCGGCACGCTCTCCATCAGCTCCGGGTAGGCGGGGCGCATCAGCTCGGCCACCACCCCGGTCAACTCGTAAAGGAACGGCCCCTCGACGCCGATGCGGCGGGCGTGGCGCATGGCGCGGCGCATGATCTTGCGCAGCACGTAACCGCGGCCGTCGTTGGAGGGGATGACGCCGTCGTGGATCAGAAAGGCCGCGGCGCGCGCGTGGTCGGCCACGATGCGCAGGGCCACGTCGGTTCGCGGATCTTCGCCGTAGGCCACGCCGAAACGCCGTACGGCCGCGTCAATGATGGGGCGGATCAAGTCGGTGTCGAAGTTGGAGAGTTTGCCTTGCAGCACGGCCGCCAGCCGCTCCAGTCCCATGCCCGTGTCAATCGAGGGGCGGGGAAGGGGAGTCAGGGCGCCGTCGGTGGAGCGGTTGTACTGCATGAAAACCAGGTTCCAGATCTCCACGTAACGGCCGGATTCGGCGGGAAAAGGCGGATCCTCGCCCGGGATCTCCGACGTTCCCGGGCCCAGGTCGTAGTGGATCTCCGAGCATGGCCCGCACGGGCCGGTGTCTCCCATCTGCCAGAAATTGTCCTTTTCGTCGCCCCGGAAAATGCGATCGCGCGGGACGCCCGCGATCTTGCGCCACAGCTCGGCGGCCTCGTCGTCCTCGCGGAACACCGTGATGTAAATGCGATCCTTGGACAGGCCGTAATGGTTGGTGACCAGGTCCCAGGCGAACTCGATGGCCTCGGCCTTGAAGTAGTCGCCGAAGCTGAAGTTGCCCAGCATCTCGAAAAAGGTGTGATGCCGGCGCGTGTAACCTACGTTTTCCAGATCGTTGTGCTTGCCGCCCGCGCGCACGCACTTCTGCGCCGAGGCCGCGCGCGTGTAATCCCTGCGCTCCAGGCCCAAAAAAACGTCCTTGAACTGGTTCATTCCCGCGTTGGTGAACAGCAGGGTGGGATCGTTGGCGGGCACCAGCGAGGAAGAGCGCACGATGCGGTGCCCCCGTGCGGCAAAGAAATCGAGAAACTTCTGGCGTATCTGGTGACCCTTCACATTACTCATTCTGGCACAGCGGCTACAGCCTCGAACGTACGCGCTCAAAAGTAGATATCGAAGTCGAGCCGGTGACGACGGGGCCGCCGGCCCAGGAACTCCCCGAACTGCGGATCGGCCACGTTCCAGCGCACGCTGTCCGGATTGAAATGGTTGGTCAGGTTGAAAACGCTGAAGGAGACCCGCGCCACGCGCCGGCCGCCCGCCGGGAAATCCTTGGCGACGCGAAAGTCCAGCGAGAAAAAATTGGGGAACCGGCGCCGGTTCGGCGGTTCCGCGTAGTTTTGGGCCGCATCGAGGGCGGAGAACGGGAAGCCATTGCGGTACTCGACCACCGGGAACAGCCGCCAGCCGCGCCCGGGTTGCAGGGAGGCCCGCGAGGGCGGCCAGAGGCGCGTCCGGGCCGGGGTCTGGAGCAGCGGCGTCAGGCGCAGAGCGCCCCAGAGCAGGAACCGGTGCGGGATGTTGCCCGGCGGCGCCGCCCAGGCATCGGGGCGAACCAGCGGGGCGCTCACATCGCCCAGAAACTCGGCGAAGTCGTTCAAGTGTGCGCGCGTGCGGGAGTACACGTAGGAGGCGTACAAATCGCGTTCCGGTCCGAAATGCAGCCGTGCGATCGTCTCCAACTGGCGCGACAAAGACGCGCCCTCCGGGGTGAGCCGGAGCCGTTCCGGCTCGGGACGCAGCACGATGAGACGGGAGGCCCGGTTCTCGGAATACCGCAGTCGGACCTGGAGCCAGGCGGCGTGCTGCTGGTCCCATTGCACGCTCCAGACCCGGGCGTGCGGAGACAGGCGACGGCGCTCGAGCACATTGCGCCGCAGTTGCTGCTCCGAGGCCTCGGGATAGCTCTCGAAACCGAACACGCTCAGCGGGACCCGGTCGAAGAACCAGCCGTAGCCGGCTCGCACGGCGGCCCGGCGCTCCGCCCACGGCGACCACGCCGCCGACAGGCGCGGTCCCCAGCGTAGCTGTTGCGCCGCGCGCTGATCGTCCATGCGAAGGCCCAGATCCAGACGCAGGCGCCGCGTGACAGTCCAGGCGTCCTGGAGATACCAGCTTGTTTCCCGATCCCGTTGCGAGAAGCCGGGGCGGTTGACGAAACGGATCTCCCTGAGACGTCGGCCGTCCAGATCGTGGATCGTCAGACGCGCACCTTCCCAAAAGCCCTCCATGACGCTGCGCTGCATCCAGAGGCCCGCCTTGAGCTGATGCCCGCGCCACGGCGCCGCAGAATAACTCGTCCGCCCTTGCCAGCGTTCCGCCTGACGCCGGTGGCGGAACGGGTAGTGTCCCTCGTTCCGATTGGGAAACATCCGCAAGCCTTCGTCGCCTTGCGGTCGTGTCAGGGCGTGAACATCGCGGTACGCGAACGCGTTCTCCAGCCAGCCTCCTTTGGGCGCCACCCCGTGAGTGACCGCCAACATCCTCTCGCGTCCCCGGAAGCTGGGCGTGGCCGCCTGGGGATTGTAGAAATTCAGCGTCAGATAGTCGAGTCGCTCCGGCGCAAGGTGCAGCGTGGCGCTCACTGCGTGTTTGCCCGCGATGGTCCAGTCCAGTTGCGTCAGCGAATTCCAGGATTGCCGGCGTGTTTCGTTGCGCGGAAACGGCTGCGTCAGCACGGGCGTTTCCTTGAACACGTACTCGAGGGATTGCCAGAGGCCGGCCGGGCTTCGGCCCAGCGGCCCGCCCGCGCTGAGCCGGGGAGTGAATCCCCGGATCCCCCGCAAGCGTCCGCTGCGCAGACGCAACTCGGGGGTGGGATCGTTGAGCACCCAGCTCCACTGTTGGCCGGCGCGCCGCGTCTCCACGGTGACGACACCGGTGGTGAACCGCCCGTATTCGGCCAGAAACGGGTTCTTCTCTACCTGGAAGGCAGCGACGGCATCGAGCGGGATGGTGGCCCCGAACTTGCCGGTGGCCGGATCCGTGGCGTCCAGCGCGTTGACGAGCATTGTGCTGCGGTGCTCGGCGGCGTCGGAGATCACGAGCTTGCCTTCGACGGTGCGGGCGACGCCCGGAATCAGCGGCAGTGCGTCCCGCAAGGTGGCCGGTCGTTGGGGCGTGCCCGCGACGCTCGCCACGGGCACGGCCGCGGCCGGGTCGGCGTCAGCGCGGACCTCGATTCGCTGGGTTTGCTCGGTGTACGGCGCCAGGATGAACTCGACCTCCGCCGGTGGGTCCACCTCGCGAGTCGCTTCGTAATAACCTTCAGCGACGACGCGGACCCGGTACGTGCCGGGCGCGGGCGTGACGATGCTGAGCGAACCGTCGGATCCGACGCTGCCTGCGAAATGAAACGCGCGTCCCAAGACCTCCACCCGGGCCGCCGGCAAGGGCTTGCCCTCGTGGCTTCGCACCACGACCCGCAGATCCGCTCCCAGCCAGGCAAGAATTCCCAGCCAAACCGCGATCACTGAGCTCAGCGTACCCGACGCGCCGCGCCGCTCGCCGGCCCCTCACAGGCAGTTGCGCACGCTGCTGCCCGCGGATTAATGTGGGGGCATGCTGTTCGGGATCCATTCGCTGCTTTTCCGGGAAACCTTCGTCGAAGCCGACCTGCCGCTGCTCGATAAATGCAAGGCCCTCGGCTTCGACGCTGTCGAGATCATCCCTTTCGATCCGGACAACTTCCCCGCCGCCAAAGTGCGACGCGCGGCCGCCGATCTGGGACTGGTCATCAACACCGGCTACGGCATGCCCGCCGAATACAACATCATCTCGCCCGATCCGCAGGTGCGGCGCAACGGCATCGAGTTTTCCAAACGCCTGATTGATCTGAGCAACGAGGCCGGGGCGCGCGTGTTCGGGGGCATGATTTACTGCGGCTGGGGTTATCTGACCGGCAAGATGCGCACCGAGGAGGAGTGGAAATGGGCGGTGGAAGGCTACCGTGAAATTGCGGCCTACGCGCACCGGCAAAACCCGGATTTGATCCTGGCCATCGAACCGGTGAACCGCTTCGAGTCCCACTTCATCAACACCGCGGCTGACGCCGTGCGGTTCGTGCGCGAAGTGGGCCTGCCCAACGTGCGCGTGCACCTGGACACGTTCCACATGATCCGGGAGGAAAACAGCATCTGGTCCGCGGTGCTGGAAGCGGGCCCGCTGCTGGGCTACGTCCACGCCTGCGAGAACCAGCGCGGAATCCCGGGCACCGGCCTCGTCCCGTGGCTGGATTTCTTCCGCGCCCTGAAACGCATCGGCTACGACGGCTGCGTCACCATCGAATCCTTCGATCCCGACATGGAGAAGATCGCCCGGCTGTGCTGTATCTGGCGCAAACTGGCCGATTCGCCCGAGCAGCTCGCGCAGGAAGGCCTGAATTTCATCAAGAGCGTGTGGCGGCAGGTTCAACTGGAGCCGACGGCTTGAAATCAAAGGCGTAACGGAAACTGTTGTCGGCCAGCCGTTGCAAGTCCTCCGGGCCGAGGCCGAAGTGGCGCGCGGCCAGCTCGTATTCGCGCGCCAGCGTGGTGCGGAACAATCCCGGATCATCGCTGTTCAGCACGACCGGCACGCCGGCTTCGAGGAACCGGGGCAGCGGGTGAGCGCTCAGGTCGGCCACCGCCCCCGTAGCCACATTGCTCGTCAGGCATACTTCGATAGGGACGTCGCGCCGGCGCAGTTCCGCCAGCAGCGCCGAATCCTGCGCCGCCGAGACGCCGTGCCCGATCCGCTCGGCGCCGAGCTCCAACGCGCCCCAGACCGATCGGGGTCCTGAAGTCTCGCCCGCATGGATCGTCAGGTGAAGACCGTGGCGGCGGACGTACTGAAACACTTCGGCGAACCATTCCACCGGCCCGGCCTGCTCGTCGCCGCCGATGCCGAACGCGACGACCCCATCCTCGCGGTGCGCCGCCGCCAGCTCGGCCACCGCCATCGCTTCGGCAGGGCCGAACTGGCGCACCGCATCCAGGATCCAGCGAACCTGGACCTTCGAGCCGCCGGCCTCCTCGCGCAGCGCGGAGAAGATCCTCTCGAAGTCCTGCCGGCGGCGCAGGATGACGCCCGCCGACAGGGTAATTTCCGCATACGGCACGTTCTCCGCCTCCAGCCTATCGAGCAGCCGGCGGAGGACAAGGACGTACTCCGCGTAGGTGGGCAGATGATCGAGTCCAAACTTGAAGGCTTCCAGAAAACTGGCGAAGTCCCCCGTGGCGCGGTACCGCTGCTCGATCTCTTCCGGACTCAGCGAGGGTTCCAGCGCGCAAAGCATCTCGGGCGTGAGCGAACCCTCCAGATGCAGGTGCAATTCGGCCTTGGGCAGCGCCTGATAAAAGTCCTGCACCTCAGCCATAATAACGGCTGATGAGCCCTGAAGAAATCGAAGCGATCGCCGGCGGCTACCACGGGGACCCGTTTCGCATTCTGGGCCCGCACGCCGGCGCGCGACGGCGGTCGGGGGCCTGGGAAGTCCGGACGTTTCAACCGCAGGCGGCCGAGGTCGCGGTCCTCGTGGACGGGCGCAGCGTGCCCATGAAGAAAATTCACCCGCACGGCGTTTTCGTGGCCACGCTGGACGGGGAGCAGCGTCCCTACCGGCTGAGGTTGAAGCTGTGGAGCGGGGAAACCGTCGAGCGGGAAGATCCCTATCGGTTTCCCCTGTTGCTGAGCGACTTCGATCTGCACTTGCACGCCGAGGGAACGCTCTACGAAGCCTATAACTCGCTGGGCGCTCATCTGGTGGAGATCGAAGGCGTGCGCGGGGTGCGCTTCGCCGTGTGGGCGCCCAACGCCGAGGTCGTTTCCGTCATCGGCGATTTCAACGGCTGGGACGCGCGCGCCCATCCCATGCGCTTGCGCAGCGGGGGCGTGTGGGAGCTTTTCATCCCCGGACTTGGCGAAGGCACGATTTACAAATACTACGTGCGTTCGCGCTTCCGTGGTTACCGGGCCGAGAAAGCCGATCCCTACGCGTTTTACTTCGAATGCCCGCCCAAGTCGGCTTCGGTCGTCTGGGACCTGGACCGTTACCAGTGGAACGATCAAGAATGGATGGAGCGGCGCGCGCGGACGAATTGGTTGCAGCAGCCCGTCTCGATTTATGAAGTCCACCTGGAAAGCTGGCTGCGCGGCCCGCGCAACCAGGTGCTGAGCTATCGTGAGCTGGCCGAATCCCTGATTCCCTACGCGCGCGACATGGGGTATACCCACATCGAGCTGCTTCCTGTTCTGGAGCATCCGTTTTCAGGCTCCTGGGGCTACCAGGTCATCGGTTACTTCGCTCCCACCGCCCGCTTCGGCACTCCGGACGACTTCATGTATTTCGTGGACCGCTGCCACCAGGCGGGGCTGGGCGTCATCCTGGACTGGGTTCCCGCTCACTTCCCCAAGGACGCGCACGGGCTGGTCTGGTTCGACGGGACGGCGCTCTACGAACACGAAGATCCGCGCAAAAGCGAACACCGCGACTGGGGCACCCTGGTGTTCAATTACGGCCGCAACGAGGTCCGGGTCCTGCTGATTTCCAGCGCCCTGTTCTGGCTCCGCCGGTATCACATTGACGCGCTGCGCGTGGACGCGGTCGCCTCCATGCTGTACCTGGATTACTCCCGCAAGCCCGGCGAATGGGTCCCCAACATTTACGGGGGAAACGAGAACCTGGAGGCCATCGAGTTTCTGAAACGGTTCAACGAACTGGCCCACCGCGAGCCCGGCGTTTTCACCGTGGCCGAAGAATCCACCGCCTTCCCGGGCGTTTCCCGACCGGTTTACCTGGGCGGTCTCGGCTTCACCTTCAAGTGGAACATGGGCTGGATGCATGACATGCTCCAGTACTTTTCCAAGGATCCCGTTTATCGCAAATACCACCACAACAACATTACGTTCAGCCTGCTTTATGCTTTCAACGAGAATTTCATCCTGCCCATCTCGCACGACGAGGTGGTGCATGGCAAGCGTTCGCTGATCAGCAAGATGCCCGGCGACGAGTGGCAGCGTTTCGCCAACGTACGCGCCTTCCTGACTTATATGTACGGACATCCCGGCAAGAAACTGCTGTTCATGGGACAGGAAATCGGCCAGTATGAGGAATGGAACTGGAATGGCAGCGTACGCTGGGAACTGCTCGAGTTCGACTGTCACCGGAACTTACAGACTTTCGTCCGGGAATTGAACGCTTTTTACCGCAGCCAGCCTGCTCTGTATCAGGTGGACTATCACTGGTCGGGATTCCAGTGGATTGATTTCCACGACGTGGATCATTCGGTAATTGCTTTCGTGCGGCGGGCCGAGAATCCCGCCGATTTTCTGGTTTTCTGCTGTAACTTCACGCCGGTCCCGCGGGCCGCTTACCGGTTCGGCGTGCCGGAAGGCGGATTTTACCGGGAGGTTTTCAACTCCGACGCGGCGCGCTACGGGGGCAGCGACGTGCACAACCGCCCGGGCGTGGAGGCCGAACCCACCCCTTGGCACAACCTGCCGTTCAGCATCTCGATCGCCTTGCCGCCGCTTGCGGTCGTGGTTTTCAAGCCCGAGCGGAACCGCCCGGGCGAGGCGGCTCAGAGTCCGGCCTGATCCTCGAGGCTGCGCCAAAGATACCAGGAGGCGACGCTGCGGAAAGGCTTCCACGGTTCTGCCAGGCGCTCGACCTCGCGGGGCGCGGGCAATTCCGGGTATCCCCAGGCCAGCCGAACCGCGGCCCGGATTCCCAGATCCTGCGAGGGCATGACGTCCGGCCGGCGCAAGGCGAAGATCAGGTACATCTGCACCGTCCACAAGCCGATGCCCTTGAGGGCGGTGAGCCGGCGGACGACCTGCTCGTCCGGAAGACGTTCCAAAGCAGGCAGATCGAGCTCACCGGTCAGGGTCCGGAGCGCCAGACCGCGCAGATAGCCGATCTTCTGGCGCGACAGACCCAGCTCGCGCAGCCGGGCCGGCTCGAGGCGCAGGAAGCGGTCGGGCGTCAGCTCGCCGTCGCCGGCCGCCGCCAGGATTCGCTGGAAAATCCGCGCGGCGACCTTGCCGCTCAGTTGTTGCAGTACGATGGCCTTGGCGAGGGTCTGAAAGTTCGGTGGCGAGTATTCGATCCGGTAGGGGCCGATCTTGCGGATGAGGGCGGCCAGAACGGGATCGGCGGCCTTCAGGTGCTGGATTGCCTTGCGCATGGCCAAAGCCAGGGAAACGGCGCTGCCCAGCGGCGCGTCCCTTACTTCAGCACTACCATCCTATGCCAGCCCGGTTCCGGCGCGCCACCGTCCCGGTCTGGTTGCTGGCCGCGGGCCTTCTCGGCCAGCAACCGGCGCCGCCGCCCGAGCAGGCGCCGGTCATCAAGGTCGAAGTTGACGTTGTCAATGTGCTGTGCACCGTGCGCGACAACAAGGGTCGGCTCATCACCGACCTGGGTAAAGACGACTTCGAGCTTTACGAGGATGGTCGGCGACAGGAGATCCGCTACTTCAGCCGCGAAACCGACCTGCCGCTCACGCTCGGTTTGCTGGTGGACGTCAGCCGCAGCCAGGAGCGCCTGATCGAGCAGCAAAAGCACGCCGCCGCCCAGTTTCTCGCCCAGGTGCTGCGCAAAAAGGATCTTGCCTTCTTGATCAGCTTCGGCCCCGACGTGCAGCTCGAACAGGATCTGACCAACTCCCAGCGGCTGCTGCGCGCCGCCCTCGAAAGACTGCGAGTTCGCGCCGACCCCAGCGGCCTTTATCCCGGACCCGTGCCCACCGCCACCAGGCCCCGCGGCACCGTGCTCTTCGATGCCGTCTATCTGGCGTCCGAGGAAAAGCTGCGCGGGGAGGTCGGTCGCAAGGCGCTGGTGATCATCACCGACGGCGTGGACGTGGGAAGCCGCATGAAGCTGGCGGACGCCATCGAGGCCGCCCAGAAAGCCGACGCCATCATTTACAGCATCTACTTTTTCGATCCCGGGGCCTATCGCGGATTCTGGGTCGGCGTCAGCGACCGCGACCTGAAAGCCATGTCCGAAGAAACCGGCGGGCGCTTGTTCCGCGTGGGACGCAATCGCACGCTGGAAACCATCTTCGAGGAAATCCAGCAGGAGTTGCGCAGCCAATATTCCCTCGGATATACCCCGAACAACACCGTGCGGGACGGCAAGTTCCGGCGCATCGAGATCCGAACCCGGCGCAAGGACCTGCGGGTGCAGGCGCGCAAGGGCTACTACGCGGAGCCCCCGGCGCCCCGACCTTGAGCTCAAGGCATCGCGGCGAATGGTCCCGCCGGGGCGCGCAGCCGCTCCGCCGCATTTTCGTCCGCGTAGCAGGCCAGGATCTCGCCGAAGTATACGCGGTGGAAGTCGTCGCGCGGATAGAATTCGTCGGCGATCGCCTGGGCCAGCGCGGACGGGGCCAGGTCGTTGCGGTGCACGGTGCGGCATTCATAGTGCACCACGCACTCCTGGATGACGGGCGCGCGGACCTGGCGCGCGGGCGCTACGGTCAATCTCGCTTCGCGGAACTTGTCGTGGTCCCGCCCGGAAACCTTGCCGCAAAGGGCAGCCGCGGCGGCCAGCTCGTAGGGGGGCACGTTGACCGTAAAGTCCGGGTTTTCCTCCAGCCGGCTGAAACTGTAACGCGACGGCCGGACCAGGACCACGAACATGGGACGGCCCCAGATGGAGCCGATCGTACCCCAGCCAATGGTCATCACGTTCGGCTTGCCTTCACGGTCTGCCGTCACCAGCAGTAACCCGTCTTCGCGGAGGCGTTGCAGGGTTTGCTTGAAGTAGTCCGCGTAATGAACCGTCACTTTCGTCATCGTTTGATCTCCAGGCATCGTGATGCGGGCGCGCACGCCAGTCGTGCCTGCTGGTCGTGCTAGGGACGGGTCGCCCCGCGCCCGGTCTGGCCGGTCAGCGCGGCTCGCCGCAGCATCATGTAACTGCGCAGCGCGTCCTCGAGCGGCGGCATGGGGGCCAGGCCCAGGCGCTCGATCTTGGCGTTGGAAAGCGCGGAGAATTTGGGGCGGCGCGCGGCGGTGCGATACTCCCGCTCGTTGGTGGGCTGGACCTCGGCATGGATCCCCGCTGCCCGGAAGATCATGCGGGCCCACTCGAACCAGGAAATCGGGGTTCCGCCGCCGATGTGGAACAGGCCGGTCAGACCCCGCTCGACCAGATCCACCGATCGGGCAGCCAGAGCGGGCGCGTACGTGGGCGACGCGATGTGATCTTCCACCACGCGGATCGGCTTGCCCTCCTGGGCCAGGCGCAACATGAGTTCGATAAAATTGCCGCGTGCCGTGCGCAGCCCGCCCGGACCATAGACTCCCGAAGTCCGGATGATCACCCAACGGTCCAGATAGGCCTGCGCGTAAAGTTCTCCGGCCAGCTTGGAAACCCCGTAAGCGCCCAGCGGATGAGGCGGGTCTTCTTCGACGTAAGGTCGTCCGGCCTGCCCGTCAAAGACGTAGTCGGTGGAATAGTGCACCAGCAAGGCGCCGATCTGGCGGCAGGCCAGCGCGATGTGGCGCACGGCCAGCGCATTCACTGCAAAGGCTGCCTCCGGCTCTTCTTCGGCCACGTCCACTTGATTGTAGGCGGCGGCGTTGAATACCACTTCAGGATCCAGAGCGGCGATTCGCTCTTCGACCGCGCGCCGGTGGGTGATATCCAGCTCGGGACGGTCGAAACCCCACACCTGGCAGCCCCGCCTTTCCAGTTCCCTCACCAGCTCGGCGCCGAGCTGACCCAAACTGCCCAAAACCACTGCGCGCACCGGCATCACACGGACAGCATAGCGCGAACCATCCGCCCGAGGGATGAGGCGCCAGCCCTGATTTTGACCCTGGGTCGCCAATTTTTCTTGCTTTTTCGGTGAGATCGGAGTAACTTGGGGGTACAAACAGTCATCTAACGGTAACAGGAGGCAGGCATGGGCGGCTTCCTCTTCCCGAACTTTGGACACCGCGGCCGCCGGACCACCGCCCGGCTGGGCTTTCTGCTCTTTGTGGCCTTGGCCGCCGTCTTAGTGGCCTCCGTGGTTCACGGCTTGCGCAGCTTGTCATAGCTGGCGCGCCGCCGCAGCTCAGTCCGTTTGCGTCTCTGCGGCGACACCCTGCTCCAGGCGGAGTTGCCGGGCGAGGCGGAGCAGGTCTTCGGTCAAGGTCAGTCGGTGTTCCACGCGTATGCCGGAAGCAAAACCGTCCGGCTGGGCGTTGCAGTAGCAGACTTCCCCTAGCCAAGTCAGTTCGCCGTCCTCGATCTCTACCGTTCCGTTCACGGGCAAGGGGCAGTCTGTGAGTAGTCGGAGCCCGGAAACGGAGACCTCCGACAGTATGGCCGGGCGGAATCCTTCGCTGCCACTGAGAAGGCGAACACGTACGGGCCGGTGCGCGGGGAAACGCGCTTCGTATCGTCGGTCCACCTCTGCCCTATCGTCCGGTGCGGCGCGAACTTTAGCCTTCCGGGCGCGCCTGCTCGAGAACCACCTCGATGAAGCCCAGCGCCGCCTTCGATAGCGGGCGGTCCCGGCGATAGATCAGGCACAATCTCCGCAGCATCGGCTCGGGCGCCAGCCGCACCAGCGCCAGCTCCCCTCGCTGCTGTTCGACCCGACAATGGGAGGCCGCCATGAAGGAGACTCCCAGCCCGCGCGCCACGAAGCGCTTGATCATTTCGCTGGAGTCCAGTTCCATGCTCACTTGCAGGCGATCTTCCACGGGCTCGAGCCATTCGTCCAGTCGCTCCCGGGTGGTCCCGTACTTGGGCAGGATCAGGGGAAACTCAACCGCTTGCCGGGCGCTGACCGCCGGCAGTTGCGCCAGGGCATGCCCCGGGGGCGCGATGAGCTTGATTTCGTCGGTATGGATCTTCACCACCTGAAGCTTCCGATCGCTGCGCAACAGTTGTGCAATACCGAAATCCGCCTGGTTTTCCAGCACGGCCTCGATCACCCGCCGTCCGTAGAGCCTCTCGACCCGCAACTGGACCTGGGGGAAGCGGCGACGATACTCCACGAACACGTCGGGCAGCACATGCACACAGGTTGCTTCGTTGGCGGCGATGGTCAAAGCGCCCCGCGGGTTTTGCTCCAGCTCCTGAAGGGCATGGCGAGCCTGCTGCCGCAGCTCCAGAATGCGCGCAGCGTATTCGGCAAAGACCGCTCCCGCCGGCGTTAACGAGATCCGGCTTCCGAAACGGTGGAACAAAGTGGTATCCAGTTCCAGCTCCAGTTGTCGGATCTGGGCGCTGATGGCAGGCTGCGAGCGGTGACAGGTCTGCGCCGCCTTGGAGAAACTCTTCAGCCGGACAATTTCCAGAAAAGTGTGGAGCTGGTCCAGATCCATGAGCTATGCGCGGCCCAGAAAAATTGGATTGGGCCGATAAAAAGATTCGATTTCCGTTTCGCCCGGGAAACTGCTACTAATTGTAACAGCAGGCAGGTGGTGCGGAGGCCGCCGCGCGACCCGGGCGCCGGTGGGTCACAGCGACGACATGGGAACGCCGCAGCAAGGAACTCGCCGCACCACCTGGCCCGCGGGTTTCTGCTGCTCTGGCGCCTGAAACTCCCGCGCACGACGTTTGCTCTCAGCCGCCTCCGGCCCTCTTCCACATGTGCCGCAAGAGGCCTCCCGCGCGGCGGCGCGCCCACGCCCAGCAAGGTTTCGGTCCCGAGCCCCTGCCGTCGAAATCGGCCTTCCTGAAAGGCGTGGCGACTCTGCGAGTTCGGGAGAAAATTTCAAAGAGAGCCGGGCGGTTCAGCGCATGGAGAGCGCCTTGCTGGTGCGCGGGGCTCGCCAACTGCTGACGTTGCGCGGCCCAGCCGGGCCCCGCCGCGGGCCGGCCCTGGCCGAGTTGGGCATCATCGAGGACGGCGCCGTCCTGATACGGGAAGGCCGCCTTGTTTCCATCGGACCCAGCCGTCGCATCGAGAACTTGCGAGAAGCGCGTCAGGCGGAGGCCTTCGACGCCAGCGGCCAGGTTGTCACGCCCGGCTTCGTGGATGCTCATCTGCGCCTGGTGTCCGGGCGGGCCCCTCCAAGTTGCGGGGATTCGTTCACCCGAGCCGAGCGAAGGCTTGCTCACGCCGTCTCGCGGCGTCGTCTGGAACTGGAACTCCGCCGCCGCATCGGCCACCTGGCCCGGCACGGGACCACGACGCTGGAGATCGAATGCGTTTTGACCCCGGAGGAAAGCAGTACGCTGCGCCTTCTGCGCGTGCTGGCTTCTCTGCGCGGCGATCCCCTTGACGTCGTCCCCACGCTGGTGTTCGGCGGGGTGCAGCCTCAGCCGTCGGCCGGCGCCTTCGAGTTTCAGTTGCACCGGCTGCTGCCGGCGCTGCGCGAGCGCAGGCTGATCCGATTCCTGGGGGCGTACTGCGAGCCAGGCCGGCCCGAGCTCGAGCAGGTCCGGGCCTGCCTGGTGCGCGCGGCGGACCTCGGCCTGGGCCTGAAAGTTCACGGCGCGCTGACCCCGGAATTGGTCTGCCTGGCCCTGGAGCTCGGCGCCACGAGTGTCGGCGCCGTCAGCGGTCTCGGCCCTCAAGAGATTCGCGCGCTTGGGGCGTCCCCTTCGATCGTGACGCTTTTCCCGACCGCGGCGCTCTCTCCCTCGCGAATTGAACTCCCGCCGGCGCGGGATCTCCTCGCTGCCGGCGCGGCCGTTTCGCTGGCCAGCGGTTACGGCGTCGCCGGCCCGACCTACAGTATGCTCGCGGTGGTGTCTCTGGCCTGCTTGCATCTGGAGATGACGCCGGCGGAGGCGATCGTCGCCGCCACGATCAACGCAGCTTGCAGTCTCGGCCTCGGGCAACAGTTGGGCTCGCTGGAACCCGGCAAGCAGGCCGATCTGGTGGTTTTCGACGCCCCGGATTACCGCGAGATTCCGTACCATTTGGGAGTGAATCTCGTCAACGCCGTGCTGAAGCGGGGAAGAGTGATTTACCGACGCGGGGAGGTCTGGTGCCGCGACGACTGATCGAATCCGTCCCCAATTTTTCGGAAGGACGCGATGCCGCCAAAGTTGCCGGCATCGTGGCGGCGATGGAGGCGGCGGGAGGCGCCTGCGTCCTCGATCAGCATCGGGACGCGGATCACAACCGTTGCGTGATCACGGTGGCGGGGCCGCCGGAGGCGGTGGCCGAGGCGGTGCTGGCGGGCGTGGGCAAGGCGGTGGAGCTGATTGACCTGAACCGTCACAGCGGCGTTCATCCCCGCATCGGGGCAGCCGACGTGGCGCCGTTTGTGCCGCTGGAAAACGCGACGCTGGAGGAGTGCGCCGAGCTGGCCCGGCGCGTGGGGCGCGAAATCTGGCGCCGCTTCCTCGTGCCGGTGTACTTCTACGGCGCAGCGGCCCTGCGCGCGGACCGGGCGGAGCTGGCGGCGGTGCGGAGCGGCCAGTTCGAACGGCTGCGCGAGATTGTCCTTCGCGACCGCACGCGGCGTCCCGATGTCGGCGGCCCGGCCCTGCATCCGACGGCAGGCGCGGTCGCCGTCGGCGCCCGCCGGTTCCTGATCGCCTACAACGTCAACCTGGCGGGCGCGGACCTTGAGGCGGCGCGGCGGATCGCGCGCAAGATCCGGGAATCCGGCGGGGGTTTTTACGGCGTCAGGGCCATGGGCGTCGAGCTGGCCACGCGCGGTCTCCTTCAGGTCTCCATGAACCTCACCGATTTTGAGCGCACGCCGTTGGAAGAACTCTACCAGACCATCTGCCGGGAGGCGGAGCGGGAAGGGCTGGCGGTGGCGGGCAGCGAGCTGGTGGGTCTGGTCCCGCGGAAAGCGTACGAAATGGCGCCCGCGTTTTTCGAACGCTGCGAAAACTTCCGCCCCGACGCCGTGCTGGAAGAGCGGTTGGCCGCGCTAGAATCGAAGAAGTGCTGGTGACGATCCAGAGGGGGCGCGCTGCGCGGCCGGACTGGCTTCGCGCCCCGGCGCCGGGCGGGGAGAATTATCGCGAGCTGAAAACGCTCGTCCGGG
>Ga0197142_1001656_pt1 | contig 20191 bp, 20 predicted proteins | sample GBS60_MetaG_FD_148614 | JGI IMG/M metagenome (GOLD analysis project Ga0197142, IMG submission 148614) | Sediment microbial communities from Great Boiling Springs, Gerlach, Nevada, United States - GBS 60_MetaG | ecosystem: Environmental > Aquatic > Thermal springs > Hot (42-90C) > Sediment... | reverse complement strand
CCTGAGAAACTGGTTGGGAATGCTGGATATGAGGGAAGGGAAGGGCCCCATCTACATGAGGACCGAAGAGGCTATTCAGAAGATAGCCGAAGCAGCAGGAGACGAAAAGGCTGCCAAGAAGAAGCTGAAGGAGCTCGAGGCAGAGGCTTGGGAGGACTTCCTGGATATGACCATTACACAGGCCATTCTTTGGGCCGCCCAGAACATAAAACCCGAGGAGAGGGGATCCGAGATCTTCGCTTGCGAGCCCTACTTCATCGGTTCCCACTCTGGCGCATCGGGTGCCTGGGTGAGCGGTCCCGAGGATGTGGCTCCACCCGAGTACTTCTGGGGCTACAACAGAATGGCCACGGTGAAGGGCCTCTTCTGCGCAGGGGATGCAGCGGGTGCATCCAGCCACAAGTTTTCGGATGGCTCCCACTGCGAAGGCCGTATAGCTGCCAAGGCAGCGATCGCCTTCATAGTGGACAACCCGGACCAGCCGAAGGTTGATCCCAAACAGATCGAGGCCCTCAAGGAGAGGATCCTGAAGCCTCTGGCCCTGTACGAGCAGCACAAGGACCTCTCCGACAATCCCGACATCAATCCCAATTACATTAAGCCCAAGATGTTTATGTTCCGGCTCCAGAAGATAATGGACGAGTACGCCGGAGGTTATTCCTCCGACTTCACAACGAGTGCCAAGATGCTCGAGAGAGGGCTCGAGCTCCTTGAGTTCCTCAAGGAGGATTCCGAGAAGCTAGCCGCAGCCGATCTCCACGAGCTCATGAGGTGCTGGGAGAATGTCCACAGGATGTGGCAGGCTGAGGCCCACATGCGCTCCATCCTCTTCAGGGAGGAGACTAGATGGCCCGGCTACTACTTCCGAGCGGATTTCCCCAACATGGACGAGAAGAACTGGAGGGTCTTCGTCAACTGTAAGTGGGATCCGGCAACTGGCAAATGGGAGATGATGAAGAGGCCGGTTCTCAACTTCATCACGGCGGAGAAGTAATGCCTTAGACACGACTCTCCATTAAGGGGAAGAGTGGACTAGCAAGGCGGCTCCAGGCGCTTGAAAAAGGGCGCCTGGAGCCTTCTTTTGATGGGGCCCGCAGAGAGGGGCTGCCATTTGTCCCAAGGAAAGTGTAAAATTGGCCGAGGCATTTTTTCCTTGGGAGAGATGGCACTCTTAGGGTGCGCTAGGGAAAGGGAGGTAGGAGATGGTCGAGGACAAGGCCAAAGGGATCTTGGTGATTGGGGGAGGTATAGCCGGCATCACGGCGGCTGTTGAGGCCGCTGAGGTGGGCTACAAGGTTTACTTGGTGGAAAAGGAACCTTATCTCGGAGGAAGGGTGGTCCGCTTTGACCAGTACTTTCCCAAGTTCTGTCCCCCCACCTGTGGGATGGAGATAAACTTTCGGCGAATAAAGAACAACCCCCTCATAACCTATTACACTATGGCCGATGTCGTGGAGGTGAAGGGAACAGCCGGGGATTACAAGGTCAAGGTCAGACTGAGGCCGAGATATGTGAACGAGAAGTGCACAGCCTGTGGCAGGTGCGCTCAAGTCTGCGAGACGGAAATCCCCAACCCTTTCAACTACAATATAGATAAAATAAAGGCCGCCTTCCTGCCCCACGAGATGGCCTTTCCCATGAGATACGTTCTGGCCCTGGACATGATGAGCGAGGAGGAGGCGAGAAGGTGCGAGTCTGCATGCCCCTATGGGGCCATTGACTTGAAGATGGAGCCAAAAGAGGTGACCCTAGAGGTGGGCTCCGTAATCGTGGCCACTGGTTGGGAACCATATGACGCCACGAGGATGGAAAATCTCTCCTTCGGGAAGGCCCCCAATGTCATAACCAATGTCATGATGGAAAGGCTGAGCGCTGTCAATGGCCCCACAGGGGGCAGAATACTGAGGCCTTCAGACGGGAAGCAACCTCACACGGTTGTCTTCTGTCAGTGCGCTGGGCAAAGAGACGAGAACCATCTAAAGTTCTGCTCCAGGGTGTGTTGTTCAGCCACACTCAAGCAAGTGCAATACGTGAGAAGACAGATCCCAGAGAGCGAGGTCTACGTCTTCTACATAGACCTCAGGGTCCTCGGGAGAAACGAGGATCTTCTAGCCCAGGTACAGAAGGACCCCAAGGTGCATTTGATCAAGGGGAAGGTTGCCAGGATAGAGGGGGATCCTGCCACGGGGAACTTGGTCGTGGAGGCGGAGATGACATCTACCGGGAAGATATCTCGGATGATGGCGGACCTGGCAGTCCTGGCTACGGGAATGAAACCGACACAAGACCTCAGAGTCCAGGATGGGCATGCTATTCAGTTCGATGGGGATGGGTTTGTTTTGGACCAAGCTGGCATTTATGGAGCTGGATGCGCCAAGAGTCCCATGGAGGTCTCGGCTGCGGTTCAAGATGCAACTAGCGCTGCTCTCAAGGCGATCCAGTGTGTGGTGGGGAGGTGAGGAAGATGGAGAGGAAGATCGGAGCTTACCTCTGCAAAGGGTGCGGAATTGGGGACGCCCTGGATATGGATGAGCTGGCCAAAGTCGCCACAAAGGAGTGCAAGGCCTCCCTTTGCAGGATCCATGACGTGCTGTGCAGTGATGAAGGCCTGGCCCAGATAAAGGCGGATATGGCAAATGAGGGGGTAAACGGGCTCATCATAGGGGCATGCTCTCCGAGGGCAAAGACAGAGGTCTTCTCCTTCGATCCCAGGGAGGTGCTCCTTGAGAGGGTAAATCTCAGGGAGCAAGTGGTGTGGAGTCACAGGCCCGAGGGCCAGGAGGAGGGCAAGGTGGATGAGGACCTCCAGATGATGGCCGAGGACCAATTGAGGATGGGAGGGGCTAGGATCCAGAACATGGACCTTTTGACCCCGTTCATGGAGGAGATCAGTAAAAGGATCCTGGTTGTGGGAGGCGGTATAACTGGAATGACAGCTGCCTTGGAAGCGGCCAAGGCAGGTTACGAGTCGGTCCTCGTGGAGAGGGAGGCCTCCCTGGGAGGGTTCGCGGCAAAGCTGTTCAAGCAGTATCCCAAGGCGCCCCCTTACACTGACCTCGTGGATCCGGAATGGGCCTCCATGGCAGAGGCTGTGGAGAGGGAACCGAGGATAAAGGTATATTGCTCCTCCACAATAGAGAGGATCGAGGGCGCACCTGGTATGTTCGAGGTGTTCATAAAAAGGGGAGAGGAGGTCCTCCAGGAGAGGACAGGCGCCATAGTCCTGGCCACGGGGTTTGAGCCTTACGATCCTAATAGACTCAACCATCTCGGATACGGGAAGAGCCCAGACATTGTGACAACGGTCCAGGTGGAAGAGATGGGGAAGAGGGGTGCCCTCGTGAGGCCCTCGGATGGCAAGAAGGTGGAGAGGGTCGCCTTCATCCTGTGTGCTGGTTCCAGGGATCCGGAACATCTCCCTTACTGTTCAGTGGTTTGCTGTGCTACGGCTCTGAAGCAAGCCCTCTATTTCAGGGAAGGAAATTCCCAGGTAAAGGTCTTCATCCTTTACAAGGATTTAAGGACCCCAGGTCTTTACGAACATTTCTATAGGAGAGTTCAGGAGGACGAAGGGGTCTTCCTCACCAAGGCGAAAATCTCCCGGGTTGATTTGGATCAGGATGGATCAGTGGTGGTGGATGCAGAGGACGAGCTCATGGGAGAGACCATACGGCTCAAGGTGGACCTGCTAGTCCTCTCTACAGGGATGGTGCCCAGGACGGCCCTCGGAGAAGAGGAGAAACTGGAGGTAACCGAAGAACCGGGGGAGAAGAAGCAAGATATAGCCTCCAAGCTCTTGATCCCCACCAGGATAATAAGGTCCAACACCCTGAACCTGGCCTATAGACAGGGTCCCGAGCTCCCGGACCTCCAGTACGGTTTCCCGGACTCTCACTTCATCTGTTTTCCGTACGAGACCAGGAGAACGGGCATTTATGCCGCGGGGCCTGTGAGGGCGCCCATGGACATAGCCTTCAGTCAGGAGGATGGGAGGGGTGCGGTTCTCAAGGCCATTCAATGCATAGAACTCACTTCTCAGGGCAAGGCAGTCCATCCCCGCTCGGGCGACATGAGTTATCCTGAGCTCTTCATGCAGAGGTGCACCCAGTGCAAGCGTTGCACCGAGGAATGCCCCTTTGGAATGTACAACGAGGATGAGAAGGCAAACCCCCTCCCCAACCCAACAAGATGCAGGCGTTGCTCTGTATGCATGGGCTCGTGCCCTGAGAGGATAATCTCTTTCAAGGATTACTCCGTGGGCATGATAGGCTCCATGATAAAGGCCATAGAGGTGCCAGACGAGACAGAGGAAAAGCCGAGGATCCTGGTCCTTGCATGTGAGAACGATGCCTATCCAGCCCTGGACATGGTGGGCATACGAGGGGGCAAGTACAACCCCTATGTGAGAATAATACCCCTGAGGTGCCTGGGTTCCCTCAATCTCATTTGGATTGCCGATGCCCTCTCCAAGGGAATAGACGGGGTCTTGCTCTTGGGTTGCAAGCATGGACAGGATTACCAGTGCCACATGATAAAGGGGAGCGAGCTTGCCAATTACAGGCTGGCCAAGGTTTCCGAGACGTTGGACAGGCTAGCCCTGGAGTCCTCCAGGATCCGCATTGAACAAATAGAGATCTCGGACTATGATCGGATTCCGACCATAATGGACGAGTTCCTCGAGACCATAAAGGAAGTAGGACCAAATCCTTACAAGGGATTCTGATAGGAGGTGGCTGAGATGTCCCAACCCAGGCTTTTGGACCCGGACCTGGATTTCATAAGGGAGATGAAGTCCTACGGCGCGGTCGATCTTAAGAAGTGCTTCCAGTGTGCCACTTGTTCGGTCGTGTGCAACGTCTCACCAGATGATCGCCCGTTCCCCCGGAAGGAGATGTTGTGGAGTCAGTGGGGCTTGAAGGAGAGGCTTCTCGCTGACCCGGATGTGTGGCTATGCCACCAGTGTCACGACTGCACCAATTACTGTCCGAGGGGGGCTAGGCCAGGAGACGTTCTGTCCACTCTCCAAAGGATGAATGTGATGAGATACGCCACGCCAAATTTCGTGGCTCGGATGGTCGCGGAGCCCAAGTTCCTGCCCATCGTCTTCGGGATCCCTGTGCTCATCCTCCTCGTGTTCATGGCTGCTTGCGGCACCCTCAGGATTCCGGAAGGGGAGATCATCTACCGAAAGTTCATACCCCAATGGCCGGTTGTCGATGTGATCTTCCCCATAACAGCAATATGGGCAGTGGCGTGCTCCGCTGCTGGGATAAGAAAGATGTGGCTCGAGCTCAAGGCCATGGGGCCAGAGATTAAGAAGGAGTACAAGTATTCTCCCTTGGAGTGGGTCACGGTGTATGTTGGCGGAACGATTGTGGATATCCTCAAGCACCAATTTTTCAAACTCTGCGATGCCAATAGATTCAGATTTGTGGCCCACTTCAACATCTTGTGGGGGTTCATTCTTCTGGCCATAACAACTGCTTGTGTTGCAGCGGGGGTGTATCTTTTTGGAAAGCAGACCCCTTACCCACTCAGTAATCCCATAAAGTGGATAGGAAACTTGGGTGCCGTGATCCTCATAGTGGGCTCTGTTTTGGCCATAAAGAATAGGCTCTCAAAAGGGGAGAAGGCCGGGAGGGCTACCTATTTCGAATGGCTCTTTCTCTGGGTCGTTCTGGCCACGGGCATCACTGGCCTTCTCACAGAGCTCTTGAGGCTAGCCAATTCTCCGACGATAGCGTATCCCATGTATTTCGTTCATCTTGTGTGCGTTTGGTTTCTGTTCGCCTATCTCCCCTTTTCGAAATTCTCCCACATGCTCTACAGGACAACAGCCATGGTATATGCTCGATGGGCAGGAAGGGCCCTGGGGAAGGGAGTGGATATTGCTCCTCCCGCGATGGCGACCTCGGAACATTAAAGTGGGGGGCTGGCCTTTGAGCGAAGAGCTGCACTCCCTAGTTGTGAGACTCATTCGGGCGATATACCGCTACGAGAAGGAGTTGAGTGCCCTGAGAAGGACAGAAGGAATAGACATAGGGCATCAGACGATAGTGGAGAGAATAGCCCGTAAATTCGGCCACACACCTCGAGAGAAGATTCTCATCATGGAAACCCTGGCCAATTACAGGGGAGAGGAATGAGGGGGATGGGAGGGAATATGTCCCCCTGGAGGGAAAAATCTTGAAGGGAGAAAACCCAGAGGGACCTCTCGTGTTGACGAGGGAGAGCTCCATAAGATTTCAGTGTCGTCCTTCCTTGCCTTGCTTCACCAAGTGCTGCAGAGATGTGACTATATTCCTGGGGCCCTACGATGTGGTCAGGTTGAGAAGAAGGTTGGGGATCACCTCTGGAGAGTTCCTCAGGCAGTACACAATAACCCTGCTTCCGGAGGCCTCGGGTTTCCCCCTCTTGATATTGAGGATGGATGAGAAGAGGGACAAGAAGTGCCCCTTTGTTGGCCCAGCAGGGTGCATGGTGTATGAAGACAGGCCATGGTCCTGCAGGATGTTCCCCCTGGATAAGGGGGAGAGGGAAGGCCAGTTTGTGTTCGTGGCCTCAAAAGACCTGTGCCGGGGAGAGGAGGGGGCAGAGGAGATCTCGGTTGCCGAGTACCTCTTGAGCCAAGGGCTTCCCGAGTACGAGGAGGTGGAGGAGAGGCTCCGAGCCTTAGGCCCTGAGCCTGGAATGTTGAGGGAACCCATCAGGAATCCTCGGCTCCACCATATGTGCCGCATGGCAATGTACGATGTAGATACCTTCAGACGCCTCGTGTTGGAATCCAGGTTCCTGGAGATCTTCTACGTGGAGAGAGCCGTTGTCGAAAAAATCCCCACCGACGATGTAGCAGTGTTGGAGTTGGGACAGAGGTGGCTCCGTTTTGGCCTTCAGGAAGGGGAAAGCCTGAGGCTCAGGGAAGAGATACTGGGGAGAGATGCCGCAGAAAGCCGCAAATGAAGTTGGAGGAGCTGAGAGGGGGCCGGCGGAGAGAAAGGCGGCCCGTTTCCTTCCCCTATGGAATGAGAAGTTCTGCTTCGCCTGCCATCCAGGTGTAGAATGTTTTGGGGAGTGCTGCGCGGATCTGAGATTGATCCTCACCCCCTATGATGTCCTTCGAATGAAAAAGAGGCTCGGGATGAATTCCTCCGAGTTTCTCGCCAGATACACTGTCCTGGACTGGGAGGAGAACCCATGGTTTCCCATGGCGAGACTTAAGATGAAGGAGGAGGGTAGAAGGGAATGTCCTTTCCTCACGGCCGAGGGTTGCTCCATATACCAGGACAGGCCCGGGGCCTGCAGGCTATATCCTCTGGGCAGGGGAGCGAGGAGGGGTCATCTGCGGGATGTGGAAGAGGAGTTCTATTTCCTGGTTGTGGAAGACCACTGCAGGGGATTCGAGGAGAGGAGGGAGTGGACCCTCGGGGAATGGCTTGAGGATCAGGGAGTTCTTGAATACAACGCGATGAACCGGCCTTGGATGGAGATCGTGACCAGCAAATCGGCCAAGCTGAGGAAGATTGGCGAAGAGCACCGGACCATGTTCCACATGGCAAGCTACGACCTGGACCGTTTCAGGGAATTCGTCCAGAAGAGTAGCTTTCTCAAGAGGTTTCGCCTCGAGGAAGAAGAGCTAAAGGGAGTGGATCAGGACGATCTGAGTCTTCTGGTCCTGGCAATAAGGTGGCTCAAGTTCTCCCTGCTGGGCGAGATGACATTGGAGATAAGGCATTAGGAATTAACTGAAAATATAGGCTCGGTACAGCTCACAGTGATTCAGTACCGGAGGCGCAAAGGTTGCAATGGTTCCACGCACTTTATGAGGGGAGAGAGGATTTTTCTTCCAGGGAAGAGGAGCTAGCTTATAGGGAGGCTCAATCGTATATAACGGAAAAAGAGGCGGAAGAGATAGCGAGCCTTCTGGGGCTGGAGCCAGGGCACAAGGTAGTGGATCTGTTTTGTGGAAATGGGAGACATGCTGTTTGTCTTGCTCGAATGAACGTGAGGACCTTCGGTGTAGATATTGCTCGCTCGAGGGTCAAGTTCGCAAGCCGCTGGGCCAAAGAAGAGGGTATAGGGGCCTTCTTCCTCATGGGAGATGGCACAAGACCACCAATGAGAGGTCCAGTGGATGCTGCCATGATCCTTGGCGGATCATTCAGCCACTTGGGCCTTTGGGAAAAGGATGTTGAGACTCTCTCAGCAGTGAGAGGCATTTTGGCCCCAGGAGGGATGCTCCTGGTTGACAACCCCAACCCAGTCAGGTTCTGGAAAATGAGGAACGAGGGTCGCGAACTTATCAGTCCCGAGGATCTTCCCTGGTTCGATTTCCCCCTCTTGGGACAAAAGGGGTGTGGGAAAGTGAGATATTGGGGAGCAAAGGCTATGCGGGAGATGATGAGGCAGGCTGGATACTCTGAAGTGGCAATTTATGGAGACAGGAGAGGTGGTCCATATGGGGGGAATAGTCCGAGGCTGATTGTCCTGGCCAAGAATCCTGGATGAGCCGAGGGAAGGTCGCGGCCGGGGCAGTCGAGCCCGAAGAAGGCGAATGGCCTGGAAAGGAGAAGCGAAATGGACCAGAGGAGGAATCCTTACATAGAGAACTTCTGCCGGGTTCTCGTTACGAGAAAAGAGACGAACCTGGATGATGAGGCCAAGGAGAAGATGGTTGAGTCCCTTTATGACTTCCTGGAGAACCGTTTTGGGAGAAATCTCGTGGCTGCCCTTCCCGAGGAGAGGAGATCGGAATTTGTGGCTCTCTACGATAAGGGAATGCGTGATTTGGATGAAGAAACAGTGACGCGCTTATTTGCAGAACAGGATATAGACCACATAGCCATCCTCAAGAAGACCATGCAGGAGGTGGCAGAGCTCTATTTTCGCAATAGACCAGGAGACGCAACTCCTCCCTGGTCCCGGGTATGAGAAAGGCCTCTGGCTCCTTTACAAAGGCCGCGCCTCAAGCACCTCTTCGAGATTGGCAAACGAGAAAAGCCCGTCCCACAGAGTGTGGGACGGGCTCTAGGCGAATTACCCTTCTTCTAGTGAATGCCCAATGGACACAGAGGACTTCCCCTAAACCCCGGCACTATCTCGCAAAGATCCAAGGGATAGCCCATCCTCTTTCTCTCGTGGCTTCTTACCCACTCTGCCCACTCATCGTAAAAGGGGTCAGGCCATATTTCCACAAGGGGCCTGCTGGATTCATCATCCCGAGTGAGTTCTCTCATCTCGACCTCGTGAGCCTTCGTCTTCATGTCCCTCACCTCCCTCTGCTCCCACAATCTCCACTATCAGAGTACCTCTCCCCGCTATCATTTCAAGTCCAGAAGCCAAGATTGCTCTCCTCTGAAGTATACTTGTAGGCTGGACGATATTTCGGGACAGGCCATTCGTGCTCGTAAAGACGCCGATTTTCGGCTCGACATCGGGCCTCCGCCCCCTGAGAGAACCAAGCTCAGGAGATGAAAGAGGTGCCTCAGTCGATTATGCCGTCTTTGAGAGCTGTTGGGGACCAGACGGGCAGAGGTCCTCTCTCACCTGTATGAGGATCATACCTGTGCCTGTAAGAGCAGCAAACCTCGTACTTCTCCATCATCCACTTCCATCCTCTCACATAATAGCTACAATCATCGTTGAAGCACACGAACATGAACTCCGATTCCCACGTGGTCATGGAAGGGGTTCTCCATCTGTTCATGGGCTTCCCACAATACGGACAAGTTGGCCTCTCCTCCGCCATCTCTGCACATCCCTCCAAGAAGTTCTCTTGCGGTCTTGTTGCTTTGCCGCATTGATCTCAGAATACTCCCCATCATCCCCTAGTCAAGCTTCAAGTTTCGTCTCTTGGCACCAAAGGGCTCAGGCGAATTTGCGATGCGTCTTCACTCGTCAGGGCAAGGGCAGGATTCACCTGTGCCCTCAACCTATAATTTTTAAATCGTCGCTAGAGGGGAGCGATTCTAGGCCAAAGGATCCATCAATTGGCTCATATGAAGATCCCATCTGGGCCATGATCTCAGTCCCCTTCAAAGGGTCTCTCCCATTGACCCGACCTCACTGGAATGTATCCTACAAGGGGAAGGGATCAAAGGGACAAGGAGGAAAGACTATGGACGAGGTCAACCGAGACGAGAAGGCCAGGGCTTCGGGTTCCGCTTCTTGGGAGGAGTTTCTGGGCAATGGACAACCTCCTGTGTGCCCGGGGGAGATCGGCTATCTAACCAGGGAAGAAGAGGAGATACTTCTGGCAATGAAGGAGATCAAGGATAGGGCCCGATTTGTGCTTGGAAAGATAAGGGGTTTAGGAGAAGCCCAACGAATGGAAAGAGGGGAAGGGGCCCAGGGATCGGAGTTTTTCAGGAGTCAAATGGAGGAATGTATGAAGGAGCTCGAGACCTTGAGGACGGAATGGAAGCTTTGGGAGGTGAAACTCGAGAAGGCCAAGGCCAGGAAGATGGCCCTTCTGGGCCACGGCCCATGGGAGGATGTGGGAGATTGAGCCTCGAGCTCAAGGCCCTTTGGATCAGGCTAGCCCTTCCAGTTCCTCTATTGCCCAGAGTAAATAAGGCTGTTCGCCGACCCTCGAGAGAGCCCTCCGCAAGGAGGGAAGCGCCTCTTTATGCTTGCTCTTGCCCAGCAGGCCTGCGGTCCAATTCACTATCAAGGGAGATTGGTGCTCGAGCATCTTGACAAGCCACTCCATGGCCTCCTTGGTTCCGATCTCCCTCGCCACGGACAGCAAGCCCGTCTTCAGGGGATCGAATTCCTTGTGGAGCTCAAAGGCCTCCTCCAGATGAGGGAGGACTTGAGGCCCTATCCTCTCGAGTTTTTCCAGGGAGCTCTCGGAAAGGTAAGGATAATGGAACATGGCCAGGTCTATTAGGGCCCTTATGGAGGGCTTGTCAGCCCATCTCCACAGGATCTCTGGGACAAGGAGGGCCGTCCAGCCGTATTTGGGACAAAGGGGCATCAGGTAGGGGAGTGCAATGGATCCTATCCTTGAAAATTCCTCCAAGACCTGCGCCAATGCCTTCTTCCTCTCCTGGAGGCCTTCCCTTCCCCTTTTGTGAAAAAGCGAGAGATCATCTGCCTGTTGGAGCTCTCTTACGAGTTTCATCATACTAGGATCTGCTGGATTAGGATAAGAGGCCTTGTATTCCATAGCCTTCTCGCTCACCCAGAGTCTCTCAAGCCAAGTCTCTGGGGCGTAACCATAGCCAGGGGAGGATTCGCCTTTTTCCCAGGAATGACAACCCTCGGACATGTAAAACTCCTTTTCCGCGAGGGCGAGGTGATACCCCCTCCTAGCTACGGCCAAAGCCTCTTCTGGCCGGTCTGCCCCGATGAATGAGGTCACCATGACCTCTAGGAACCTCTCGTCCTTGGGGAAGATTTTGGCCCACCTCTGGGCCAAGGTAGCAGCCTGACGGAACTGTCTCCGGCTCAAGAGGTCAAAGGCCTCCCTCACCTTCTCTTCGCAGAGCTCCTTCTGCCTCCTAAAGGAAATATCCTCCTGAAAAGAGAGCCCCTCTCCAGCCCTCCTCGTTAGACCCCTGTGCTTGTCCATGCAACACCGCTTGTATTTCTTGCCAGAGCCACAAGGACAAGGATCATTTCGGCTGACCTTGAGCTTTCGTGCTTCTCGAGCCTCAAGCTCTAGAAAATTCGCTAAAGCCCCTGATAATTTTGGAGTCTGCCCCGTCGCATCACCCTCCGGTTCCTTAAGTCCCCTGGAAGTTCTATTGATCTTCGACATCGGATCCTCTCTCTGCGCGAGTTCGCCCGGCCTTGTGTCCCAGAGTCGAGCTTTCTCCAGCAATGGTATCATGGGGTTTTTCCCCGACCAAGGGCCAATTGACAGGGCCCCCGGCTCTTCCTATCATCCATTGAAGGCTGTGGGATGCCCTATTCCGTAATGGGGTGTTTCTTTAGTCCAGGTGAGGCTCCAAATGGATCCGAAATGGGGAGATTGGCAGGGAAGGTCATGGTCGTGAGATCGGTCATGTGGAGTTGGCTTTTGGTCCTCATCTCCTTGAGCTGGGGATGGGCGCAAACTTCGCACCCATCATCTCCCTTGTTGAAGGTGGTCATTGACCCCGGTCATGGTGGAAAGGATAAAGGGGTAAGCTTGGCACAGGGCATAGTGGAAAAGGACCTGGCCCTCGCTCTGGCCAGGGAGCTGAGGGAAGAGGCTAGGGCAATGGGTGGATTTCAGGTGAGACTGACGAGGGAAGAGGATGAGACATTCTCCTGGGTTAGGAGGAAGGATGCGTCCCATGGGGCGGATATCTGGGTTAGCATCCATTTCAATTCGGATTTTTTGGGCAAGGCAAGGGGACCCAGAGTGTTCTTCCCGGCTAGTTCCACACTAGAGGGAGCTAAAGGTGCGAAGCCCTCTCGGTCTAATGCCAGTGACGTGCGCGCCATCCTCGAAGACATGGTTGCCACAAAGAAGTCCAATGAAAGCCTGCTTCTGGCAGAACACCTCCAAAGGGTTCTTGAGTCGGTCTGGTCCATTGGGTCGAGACCCTCCACCGAGGCCCACTTGATGGGTCTCATGGATCTGGAAATTCCATCGGTTTTGGTGGAGGTGGGATTCCTGAGCAATCCCTCAGATCTCAAACTGGTCCAAGATTCAGGGAAGAGGAAGGCCATTGTGAAGGCCCTATTGAGGGGCCTAAGGGCCTTTTCCTTGGATCCCAGAAGACAGGAATGAGGCCTCACACAGGAGAGAGATATGGGAGTGAGAGTTGGGAGGGGAGAGAGGGATATTAGGCCACTTATCGTGGAGATGGGCGTTCAGAAATATGCCCTAGGGTCAGTTCTATTCGCCATGGGCGACACCAGAGTTCTCTGTGCAGCCACGGTTGAGGAGAGCGTTCCTCCTTTCCTCAAGGGCAAGGGTCAGGGATGGGTCACAGCTGAGTATGGGATGCTGCCAGCCTCCACCCAGAGTCGAACTCCCAGGGAGACCAACCGTGGCCGAACCATGGAGATCCAGCGACTTATAGGGAGATGCTTGAGAGCAGTGACGGACTTGAACGCCCTCGGAGAGAGAACCGTTAGGGTGGACTGCGATGTGATCCAGGCAGATGGCTCCACGAGGACAGCTGCCATAAACGGGGGCTTCCTGGCGCTCTTTCTTGCCCTAAAAGGATTGAGAGACTCAGGGGTGCTCTCGAGAGTTCCCATAAAGGATCAAGTGGGAGCTGTGAGCGTGGGAATAGTCGAGGGCCGAATAATGTTGGATCTGGACTATGCGGAGGATTTTTTGGCGCAGGTGGACATGAACGTGGTGATGACGGGCTCCGGGGATCTGGTGGAGATCCAGGGCACGGCTGAAGAGGGAGCCTTCTCGAGAGAGCAATTGTCGGAGATGCTTGATCTTGCTTGGAAAGGGATTCAGGAGATTCATAGCTTCCAACGCCTCCATCTCGTGGAAGACAAGGGAAGATGAGAAGAAGGGTGATTTTGGCCTCGAAAAACAGGGGAAAGCTCTTGGAGGTGAGATCCATCCTATCGGACCTGGATGTCGAGGTGGTGGGGTTGGAGGAGTTTCCGGAAATTCCAGGAGTGGTGGAGGATGGGGAGGATTTCCTGGAAAATGCCAGAAAAAAGTCAGAGATCATCTCCAAGTTGACGGGGGAACTGGTTATTGGGGAGGACTCAGGTCTGGAAGTGGACGCTCTGGGAGGAAGGCCAGGGGTTCGCTCCGCCAGGTATGCGAGAGACGGGGCTACCGACGAGGAGAACAACCTCAAATTGTTGGAGGAGATGAGGGGGATTCCCCTTCGAGATCGAAAGGCGAGATTCAGGTGCGTGATGGTCCTCTCGTCTCCTGACGGAAGGTGGTGGGCAACAGAGGGCATCTGGGAAGGAACTATAGCAGAAGAGCCCAGGGGATCGGGTGGATTCGGTTACGACCCTATCTTCTTCTTGCCAGAGTTGGGGAAGACTGTCGCGGAGCTCACCTCCGAGGAGAAGAACTCCATGAGCCACAGGGCAAAGGCCTTGGAGTCAATGAAGAAAATCCTGAGGGCCCTCCTATCAGACGAAAAACAAAGGCCTTGATGGCCCAGGCCCTCTACGCCTCGGCAGGCAGCACCCTCGGAGATCAAGACTCCTTGCCTCATGGCCCATGGAGTCGTTGAAATGATGTCCTGTGCCATGATAATATAGGCCACTGTCGGGGTGTAGCTCAGTCTGGGTAGAGCGCCAGCTTTGGGAGCTGGATGTCGGGGGTTCAAATCCCTTCACCCCGAATTCACACTATCCTCCACCTACCAATGTCCGGGATGGGCTGAGCTTCTTCCACGAGCGTTCTCTCCTCTAGCCATAATTTTAGCCCCCTCTCTATCCCCAAACAGGCCTCAAGGCCTCATGTCCTCTCAACGAGGCTCCATGCCCTCAAAGCGCCGGGAAGGAGGGAGTGTTTTCCTCTACAGCCCGTGCTCCAATATGGTCGTTGAGGTCCTCCAGGGGCTCTCACATGGCCCTTATCTCTTGCAGCATGAAGGTCCAGTAAGTGACCCCGAAGGATGCCAGGGTTAGGGCAACGAGTATCGTGAGATAGGGGAAGACTACCAGGAGGCTTTGGCCCAGAGGAAGGGGTCCCCGAAAACGTTCCATGGAGAGCTTTTCGAGCCTTCCCATCATGACAAGGGATTTAGTTGTTTGTCGGGTTGGGTCTATTATGGCTGATGTCGCATTGCTGTAAAGGGAGATGGGGGAACTGAGTTCTATCATGTTTCGAACCTTCATATGCCTCACAAGGGCATCGGGTGTGGCCGAGGTCTTGTCCACAGGGGCCACTGCATTGGCCATCACATCTGCCCCCAATGAGACGAAGAAGGAGAAGAAGATCCAAGCTGCCAAAGCGGCGAGGGCCGATGTGGCCACGCTCCTGAAAATGACAGAACAGAGTATCGCCAATGCGAGCCAGAAGCTCACGTACATGATGCTCAGAAACAGATAAACCGCCATCCTGAGGATCTCCTCCACTCCCGGTACGATCCCCAACACCACAAGCCCGAGGCCACTGACTATCAGCATTATGGCTGTGAACATTATGGCGATCGTCACGACACTGGCCAAAAACTTACCGTTTATCACGGTGTCCCTGTAAATGGGCTGCGAGACCAACTTGCTCAGGGTCCCTGTGGCCCTCTCCCTGTTGATGGCGTCGAATCCGAGAAGAAGGCCTATGAGAGGGCCGAAGAAGCCTACGAATTGAGTCATGGAAAAAAAACCACCGCTTGTGGTGAAGAGCATCAGAAAGACGAAGGAAGGTCGCCTGGATCCTTCGAGGGCCTCCCTCAACCCCATCGCCGCCATGTAAACGAGAACAATGCTCACCATGGCAATGAGAGCGAACATTATCACGAAGCGAAAGCTAGAGAAGTGATCCCCCAGCTCCTTGCGGAACACGATCATGAGTCCCTTCACTTCCTGCCCTCCTGGAAATACTTCATGTAGAGCTCCTCGAGGGTGTACTGACCCGTCCCAACCCCAAGCTTCTCCCTTGCCAGTTGATCCATGGGGCCCACAGCTACCATCCTACCCTCTATCATGATGCCGACCCTGTCGCAAATCTTCTGGACTTGGTCGAGGTCGTGGGAGGAAAAGAGAACTGTTATCCCGTGGTCTCTGGCCAAGGAGGCGATTGTCTCTATCATCCGGTTTGCGCCATCTGGATCCAGCCCGAGGGTGGGCTCGTCGAGCAAGACAGCCTTGGGAGTCTTCACCAAGACCTCAGCCAATCCCAGTCTCTGCCTCATTCCCCTGGAATAGGTGGCCACCTTGCGGTCTCCATCTTCCTTGAGTCCAACCAGTTCCAAGGCCCTCTCGATGCGTTCCTCAGCCTCGGCTTTGGGAATGTTGTTGAGAGCAGCCACGTACCTCAGGTTCGCCCTCCCTGTCATGTCGTCGTAGAATCCCAAGTGCTCCGGAAGATAGCCCACAACCCTCTTCACTTTCACCGATTCCCTCGTGGGATCGTATCCGCACACAGTGGCCCTCCCAGAAGTCGGCCTCGCAAGCCCCAAGAGCATGAGGATAGTCGTTGTCTTCCCAGCTCCATTGGGGCCCAGAAAACCGAAGATCTCCCTCTCCATGACCTGAAAGGAGAGATCGTCCACGACCTTTCTTCCCTGGTAATCCTTGGTGAGGTGCTCGGTCTCGATTACTGCTTTTGCATCTTTGTTCATGGTCATCGCCTTCCCAGAACTACAAATAGCACGCACAACCCAGCAATGACTGCCAGTATCACACCGATGCCCACCCAAGCCCAAAACGGTGAGGCCTTGACTGTCACCCTGAGCTCCACGTCGGCGTCGGCCTTCTCGCCCTTCACCGAGACTCCCACTGAGTAATCCCCCACGAGGGCCTCCTGGGCTGGGGTTATTCGCACCTCAACCTGTTTCAGATCTCCTGGCTCTATGACATCGATGCGCTCTGGCTGAAATTCCACCTTCCAGTTCTCTGGTTTGAAGGACAAGAAGGTGATGTCGTGGTTGGGGGCTGTACCAGTATTCTTCACGTAAAGGGAGAGCTGGCTGGTTTTCCCCTGTTGTGCCGAAAGGGAGAGGAGCCCGGTTGGGGTTCCCGCCTCCAATTTGTAAGTCCCCGTGAGGACAACTGTGAGTTGGGCTTCGGCCTTCGACTTTCCAGAGCTCACGGTCACTGTTATGGGGTATTCACCTATGGGAGCCAGTCTGGGCGGTTTGACCTGTACAGCCACGTTTCGACTCTGATTCTCCTTGAGCCTCAGGCTCGATATGTACTTGTCCTCATAGGCTGGCTTGAAGTTGATCTGCCAATCCTTGGGGCCCTTGGCCAGAAGATCGAAACTAGTCTCCTGATCCGTCTTGTTCTGTATGTCCAAGGAGAATTCGAAAGTGGCATCTGAAGGTCCTCTCAGAACTGGATAAGAGGTCGTGAGGACAATGTCCTGGTCCTTGGCCTGTTTCTCCGAAGCCACCTCGATGGTCAAGGTGTTCTCGTGGGAGAGCTTTCCATCTGTGGTAGTGGCCTTTACCTTGAAGGAGTATTCCCCAGGTCCGATGTTCTTGTCAGGCTCGGCTAGGAAGGTCAAGGTCTTGGTGCTATCTTTGGGAACGTGGACACCCTTCACGGGGAAACTATAGGTCTTGATGCGTGCCTTCCATCCATCAGGCACACTGACAAGGGAAAGCAATACATCCTCATCTGACTTCCCTCCATTTACAACCCTGAGATCCATGCGGACTTCCTCGCCCTTCTGGGCAACTATCACCGGATACTCGGGATAGATGGATATGGCCCTATCTGGCTTGCGATCCTTCTCCTCCCCTTGAGCTCCATGGATAGCTTCAATGGTCCCAATTGCCAAGAAGAGAACCGAAACAAAATACACAAGGAATATCCGCCTCATCTTCTCATTCCTCCCAAATTTCACGAGATTCCCTGGAGGCGGCCACCCATGGGCCCTCCCCCATGACTTGACGCCTTCTGCCCTTCAGGGGTCACATGGAGGCACTGAGTTCTCTCCTAGATCTTGCCTCCTCTATCAAGGAATTGAGATAGTTCGCCACCTTGGTGCAGGAGTCCTTCTCGCAGCGGGCCTTCTTCTCCTCGAACTGCTTGAGCTCCCTTCTCTTCATTTTAGGAGCTCCACTGGCGGCTTTTTTCCACCAGTCGCAGTGAGCCTTCCACTGGTTGTTGACAATGAGACAGACATAATCTCCGATCTTGTCGCACAATATGGTCGAAACCGTGTGCTGAAAGTGGGCTTGAGGCAAACTGTCCTCCATGTTCCCTCCTCATTGGACAATTTTTCCCATCCGCTAGGGAAGGTGCCCTTATATCCGTTAATGCTTCCAAAGCCATTGTCAAGAGGTGAGAGGGAAAATATCTCACGATGAGGTCCTTCTCATAACCTCATGACCGCCAAACTCTCTCCTCAAAGCCGCAACCACTTTGTCCGAGAAGCTATCCTCCTGTCTCGATCTGAATCTCTGGAAGAGGGCTGCTGCTATGACAGGCAGTGGCACAGCCTTCTCGATGGCCTCTTGCACCATCCACCTCCCTTCACCTGTGTCCTCCACGTATCCGCGGATTGTCTCCAGGGTGGGGTCGCGATCGAGGGCTTCTTGGAGCAATTCGAGAAGCCATGAGCGTACCACACTACCCGTATTCCACAACCTGGCCACCTTCCTGAGATCCAGGGGATACCCTGAGGAAGCCAGAAGCGAGAAGCCCTCAGCATATGCCTGCATCAGTCCGTACTCTATCCCGTTGTGGACCATTTTCACGAAGTGACCGGCTCCCGTAGGACCACAGTATAGGTAACCATTCTCGCAGGAAAGGCACCTCAAGATGGGCTCGAGGAATCTGAAATCCTCCTCCTTACCCCCTACCATGAGGCAGTAACCCCGCTCAAGGCCCCATATGCCTCCGCTTACCCCCACATCCATGAATTCGATACCCCTAGTGGCGAGGAATTGGGCTCTAGGAAGATCGTCCTTGTAATGGGTATTGCCTCCATCCACAATCAAATCGCCTGGCTCCAAGACACCCGAGAGCTTTTCTATAGATTCGTCCACAGTAGAGCCTGCAGGAAGCATCAACCATATGACCCTTCGGTGTTCGAGTCTTTTGGCCAACTCTTCCAAACTCGATGCCCCGACCGCTCCTTCTCTTTCCAAGGCCTTTGTCTTCTCCCATGTCCTATTGTACGCGACTACCCGGTGCCCCCCTTTCAGCAACCTCCTCGCCATGTTCATTCCCATTCTCCCGAGACCCACTATTCCGAGTTCCATGGTCTCCTCCTCTATCCGGCAAATCATTCCCTGGCAAGCATCTTAAATATCATCCCCATGCCACTGGTGTCGAGGAGAAGTGGCGAAGGGTTATAGGTTCGGGGTAGGGGGCCATCATCCTGCCTCCATAGGTCCCACAGCTTGCCCCGTAGGATCCCTTAACATAAAATCTTTGGAGAATGGAAGGGGGGAACGGAACTCGAGTGAGGAACATCGTCCTCGTCACCTTGGACTGCGTCAGGCCGGATCGTCTCGGTTGTTACGGTTACCGAGGAGTGGAGACGCCCCACTTGGATCACCTTGCCGCCTGTGGACTTCTATTCGAGGAGGCCGTGACCCACGGTCCCAACACATGGGTGGCCCACGGGGCCCTCTTCACCGGGTGTTATCCACCAGTGAATGGATTGAGATATCCTCATGACCGTCTTTCTCCCCAAGTAGTCACCATGGCTGAGTGGTTTTCGGCCCACGGATGGACCACGGCTGCCTTTCCAGGGACCAGCCTTGTGGGGAGAGCACACGGGTTCCACAGGGGCTTCGACCTGTTCGATGACCAGTGGCTGGAGGCCGTGGAGACCTCAGGCGGAAGGGTCCTGTGGAGAAAAGACTGGAAGCGAGCCCTGGCAAGGGCCTTTGAATGGATGGAGGAGTCGAGGGAACCATTCCTGGTCTGGCTCCATTACATAGATACCCATCACCTTCCAATTCTCGAGCTTCCCGAGTATTACCGCTCGAGGTTCTCGCCCAGGTGGCAGTACTATGACGGGAAGGTCTCCCGGGCCGACAGTGAATGTGTGGGAGAAATCAAGGGGTTTCTTGAGGACAAGGGATTCTTGGAGAGAACCGTGCTCGCGGTCTTTGCGGATCACGGAGAAGAGCTTGGGGAGGATGGGAGGCCCCTTCACGACGGCGAGCTCAAAGAGGATGTGGTGAGGGTTCCCCTGATAATGGGGGCCCCCGGGACTTGGGTTTGGGGGGGGAAGAGGGTATGCCATCCAGTGGGTTTAGTCGATGTATTTCCAACCCTGTGCAAACTGACGGGACTGGAGCCACCCTCCGGTATCCAGGGCCTTCCCCTGGAGGAGGAAGACCTTGTCTCGGGAAGCAGGCTGCGTGCAAGAATCCTTTATCTCGAGAATTGGCCCAAGGGGTTTGTGGCAGCGAGGACATCCCAATGGAAGCTCGTCCTCCGAGTGGATCCTAGTGATGAAATGTCCGTATCTAGGCCGAGGGTAGTTGGCCTATACGATCTGAGAAATGACCCCAGGGGGACAAATGATCTTTCGGGATCCTACCGAGACGTAGTGGAATGGCTCAGGGCGGAGTGCATGAGATGGTCCACCATGTCTCGAGGTGGAGGGTCCTGGGAGCAAGGAATGGAATCAGTG
>Ga0197142_1001655_pt1 | contig 20194 bp, 13 predicted proteins | sample GBS60_MetaG_FD_148614 | JGI IMG/M metagenome (GOLD analysis project Ga0197142, IMG submission 148614) | Sediment microbial communities from Great Boiling Springs, Gerlach, Nevada, United States - GBS 60_MetaG | ecosystem: Environmental > Aquatic > Thermal springs > Hot (42-90C) > Sediment... | reverse complement strand
TTTTAAAAAGCAATCTTTCTTTTAAAAAAACTTTTTTTCTTTCCCTTGCCTTTGTTTCCTTGGGTCTAATTTTTGTAAGTATTGGCGGAAAAAATGTTTTCTTTCTCTCTTTATTAGCCGTGATCTCGGTTTTTCTTTATTCTGTTCCTCCTTTCCGTTTTAAAGCAAAACCCTTTCTCGACTTACTCTCCCATGGTTTTTTTGCCGGCGTCTTTTTCTTTCTTCTTCCTTTCTTCTTTTTTAACCAAAAAATTGACAATAAAATTTTTTGGCTTTCTTTTTTAATTTTTTATATCTTTGTCTTGTTAGAAATCAGAAATCATCTTGAGGATTATGAATTTGATAAAAAAGCGGGGTTAAAAACAACGGTCTGTTTTTTAGGCAAAGAAAAATCAGAAAAAATGATATCATTTTTAATATTAATCTTTCCTCTTTTATTGTTCCCGCTTTTTCTCAAAAAAAGCATCCTTTCCAGTTTTTACGTTCTTTCTTCTTTGTTATTCTTATGGCTGTTTTCTCAAAACACAAAAAATTATCGTCTCTTCGATTTATATGTCGCTTTTGTTTTTATTCTCCTTTTATTAATGTGATATAATTTTAAAAATATGAAGGACTACTACGAAACGATCATCATCGGCGCTGGCCCTGGGGGATTGAGCGCTGGCCTTTTTTTAAAAGATTTTTTGATTTTAGAAAAAAAAGACGAAATCGGAAAGCCTGTTCAATGCGGAGAAGGATTGGCGCCTTATTTTTTGGAAATTATAGGAATAAAAGAAAATCCAGCGTGGATTTCTATTAAAGCAAAAGAAACAGAAATTATCTTGCCTTCAAAAAAGAAATTTAGCATTCCAGGCAATATCTATGTAATTGACAGAGTAAATTTTGAAAAAGAATTAGCAGAAAAAATATCTCAAAGAATAAAAATGAAAACAAGGGTTGTTGATATCCAAAAAGAAAAAGAATATTGGAAGATCATTACAGAATCAAAAGAAATCTTTTATTGTCAATATCTTGTTGGCGCTGACGGACCTGCCTCGATTGTAAGAAGAAAGATTTTTAAAAATCATTTAGATTTTTTTCCTTGTCTTGAATATTTTATGGAAACAGAAAAAGAATTGGATTTGAACTCCATTAAAGTTTTCTTAGATCTTAAAAGGTTCAAAAATGGTTATGCCTGGATCTTCCCCAAATCAAAAAATACTGCCAACATCGGCTTGGGAGGAAAATTTGAATTAAAAAAGGAATTTGAAAAATTCTTAGAAAATGAAGTCAAGGAAATTTGCGGTCGAGTCAAATTTATTTCTAACAAAAGCGGAGTAGTTCCTATCGGAGGTCAAAAAATTCCTCTTTTTAAAGAAAATGCTTTTTTAGTGGGTGATGCTGGCGGTCTCGCTGACCCTCTTACTGGTGGAGGCATGGGAAACAGCATGGTTTCAGGAAAAATTGCAGCTTCTCTCATTCTTGAAAAAAAAGCAAAAGAATACGATCGGGTCATTAAAAACTTGCCCTTTTTTTTCCCCTCTCTCTTGAAAGTCAGTCAAATTATTTATTCAATGGAAAATCAATTATTCGAAGAACTCGCTGATTTTTTGGAAAAGAAAAAAATCCAACTCACGGAATTGAAAGATTGGAAAAATTCAATTTCTTTGCTAAAATTAAAATCGTTCCAAAAAAATTGGAAAAAGGTTTTAGAATTGTTTCTCATCTATAAAGATTATGAAAAAAGAAGAAGTAATTTTAGTAGATAAAAATGATAAAAAAATTGGTGTTGAAGAAAAATTAAAAGCGCATTTATTAGGAAAAAGACATAGAGCTTTTTCTGTGTTTGTTTTCAATGATAAAGGAGAATTACTAATCCAAAAAAGAGCCAAAGAAAAATATCATTCTGGTGGGCTTTGGGCAAACACTTGCTGTTCCCATCCCCGACCACAAGAAAAATTGGAACAAGCGGTTAAAAGAAGATTAAAAGAAGAATTGGGAATCTCTTTGAAAAAAATAAAAAAAATAGGAAAAATTTATTATAAAAGCAAAATCGGAACCTTAACCGAAAACGAAATTGACCACATCTTTGTTGCCTTCTGGAATGGAAAACCAAAAATTAACAAAAAAGAAGTAGAAAAAATAAAATGGATTAAATTAAATGATTTAAAAAAAGAAATCAAAAAAAACCCAGAAAAATTTGCTGTGTGGTTGAAAATTATTTTAAAAAAAATAAAAACATGGAAATAGGAATTTCAGAAATCAATCTTGCTCTTCCTTCTTTTTATATCTCAACAAAAGAGCTGGCAAAAAAAAGAGGAATTGATCCTTCTTATAGCGAAAAAGGAATTGGTGTTTTGGAAAACAGAATTCTTTTTAAAGAAAAACTTGAAGATTTGGCTAAAAGGGCTTTAAAAAAAATAAAAATAAATGACGTTGAAAGATTCTTTTTTGCTACTGAATCGGATCCCGATGCCTCCAAACCATTAGGAGTCAAAATTCTTTCTTCTCTTTCTCAAACGAAAATTCCCTTTCAATTAAAATTCGCTTGTTTGGCGGGCCTGGAAGCAATTCTTTTGGCTTGCGAATATGTTTTTTCTCAAAAAAAACCTGCTGTTGTTTTAATGTTTGACCGTTCTTTTTACTCTTCAAAAAATCCCAAAGCAGAACTCACCCAAGGAAGCTGTGCCATTGCCTTAAGGATTGAAAAAAATCCAAGGATTCTTTCTTTTAAATTTCAACGAGCCGGTCAATACGCTTACGATTTAGATGATTTTAAGGTTCCTTTTTACTTTTTCCCTTTTCCCGAGGTGAACGGAGAATTAACAAAACCAGTATATCTAATTTGCTTAAGAAATGCTTTTGAAGATTGGAAAAAGAAAGAAAGAAAAATAAAGAATGCTATTGATTACTTTGATTTTTTTGTTATGCATACCCCTTTTCCGAAAATCGTTGAATGGGCGAGCGCTATTTTCTGGCGGCACGAAAAAGAAAAAAACCATTTGGGCCTGGAGGCCTGCATCAAAAAACCTTTTTTATTTGAAATTTACAAAAAAGAAATTGATAAAGTAAGAGAGAATGAAGATTTTAAAAATTTCTTCCATAAAAAAGTGATGCCCGGTTTAAAATACAATCCTTACGTTGGAAATTCTTATACTTGTTCTATTTTTGTCTCGCTTCTGGGCGCTTTAGAAAAAGCAAAAAAGGGACAAAAAATTGCTTTGGCAGGATACGGAAGTGGAGCGGGTGCTATTTTTTTAGAGGCCAGAGTAAAAAATCCTTTTAAAAGCGACCTTGAATCTCAATTAAAAAAAGGAAAGAAGATTTCTATCAAAGATTACGAAAAATGGAGAAAAAATTTTTCTTTGGGTCTTAAAACCCTATAATTTTAAAATTTGAATGTTCAAAAAAAAATCTAATGATATTTTTGAAGGTTTCTATAAATTACCCCTAAAGAAAAAGATAGAAATTTTAAAAAAATTTTGCCATCTCTCAAAAGATGATTTATTAATCTTAAAAAAATATCAAAATTTACCAGATTTTGTAGATTTTGAAAATAACGTCGGACCTTTTAAAATCGCAACCCATTTTCTCGTTAATAAAAAAGAATATTTTGTCCCTATGGAAATAGAAGAACCATCAGTTGTTGCTGGAGCCAGTGCTGGCGCTAAATTCTTCAAAAAAACAGGGGGGTTTTTTGGTGAAAGAAAGGAAAACAAAATTATCGGCCAAATCCAATTTGAGGGAAAAAATAATTTCCAAAAAAATAAAAAGATTTTAGAAAAAGAAAAGAAAAAAATTTTAAAAATCGCTAACGAAACAAACCCATTTTTATTAAAGATTGGTGGCGGAGCTAAAGATTTCTTTTTTAAAAAGATAAAAAACTATTTTGTTTTTTATCTAATCGTTGATCCCAAAGATGCCCAAGGAGCCAATATCACAAATACAATGTTAGAAAAAATAGCACCCTTTCTCTCGAAATTAATCAATCTAAAAGTAATTGGATGCATTGTTTCTAATTTCTCTCCTTTGAGAATTGTCAAAGTAGAAGGAAAAATCTCACTTCTTGATTTAAAAGAAAAATTCCCCCAAATAAAAGAATTAGAGATTGCAAAAAGGATTATTGCTCTTTGGGATTTAGCTAAAAATGATATTTTTCGAGCGGTTACTCATAACAAGGGTATTATGAACGGCATTGATGCTCTTTTTTTAGCTACGGGTAATGATTTTCGAGCCCAAGAAGCAGCGGTTCATTCTTTTGCAATTAAAAAAGGAAAATACCAACCTCTTACCCATTGGAAAATAAAAAACAATTTTTTAATTGGAAAAATTGAACTGCCCGTTCTTTCAGCAACTGTAGGTGGTGCCACCCAAACAAAAAAAGCGCTTTTGGCCCAAAAAATTTTACGTTTAAAATCAAGCGAAGAATTAGCCATTCTTAGTGCTGCGGTCGGATTGGCGAACAATTTTTCTGCGATTTTAAGGATTGTCACTGAAGGCATCCAAAAAGGACATATGAAATTACACCGAGAATTTTTAAAACGTCTTTAAACCTTCAAAAGAGAAAAAATTTCTTTCTTTTTTTCTAAAAATAATTTCTTTTTCTTTGCCTCCAAAAAAAACCTAATGATTGGCTCGGTATTTGACGGTCGCGCCAAAAACCACCAGGATCCAAAATCAATTTTTAAACCATCAATTTTTTCAACCTTTCCCTGAGAAGAATATTTTTTCTCTAAAATTGAAAAAAATTTTTCCTCCAGGGGAAGAGTAAATTCTTGAGAATAATAAAGATCAAAAGGTTTTAAAAGAAGAGAAATTGGTTTTTTTTCTTCGCTCATAATCTGACACAGTTTCAAAAAAACAAAAAGAGGAGATTCGCAATAAAAATCTTTCTGATGATAATAATGAGCAGAAGATTCGCCACCGAATAAAGCTTTCTTTTCTCTCATTATTTTTTTAATAAAAGTATGGCCCACCCGCGAAACAATTGGCTGGCCTCCATATTTTAAGATTGTTTCTTTTACGATATAATTCGCCCTAACATCGTGAACGATCTTTGCGTCCGGATTTTCTTGAAGAATTTTTTTAATTAAAAGAGAAAAAATTAAATTCGGAACAATCTGTCTTCCTTTCTCATCAATAAAACAAATTCGATCTCCATCACCATCAAAAGCAAGACCAAAATGGGCTTTTCTCTTTTTTACTTCTTTCATCAAAAAAATAAGGTTTTCCTTTTTTGTCGGATCCGGTCCTCGATGAGGAAAAAAACCCAAAATCCTTGAAAAGAGAGGAAAAATTTTTATTCCCGGAATTTTTTTAAAAAATGGAAATAAAACAGCGCAAACAGTATTTCCAAAATCGACAACAATTCTTAAATTCTCAAATTTTTGCTCAAAACCCTGAAGTTGAAAATCAATATAATCTGAAAGAATTTCTTTTTTAATTAATTTACCCTTTTTCAACGAAGAATTAATTTTAAATGAAGATTTTTCAATCTCTCTTAAAAAAATTTTCTTTAAATTCTCCAAACCCGTATTCTGGCCTAAAAAAACTCCTTTCGGTCCTAATAATTTAAATCCATTGTATTCTCCTGATAAATGAGAAGCTGTAATTTGAACCGCGCCATCAAAGGAAAAATAATAATCACCCCAATAAACCATCGGACTAGTACAAAGACCCAGATTATAAACAGTAATATTTTCTCTTAATAGTCCTTTTAAAAAAGAACGGAAAAGAGCTAGAGAAGATTGGCGACCATCTCGTCCAATTCCCACTTTTAGATTTCTTTTTTTTGTTTTTTGTTTTAAAAACTTCCCAAAAGATATTCCTAAAAAGAATGCAATTTTTTCGTTTATTTCTTCAGGATATTTTCCTCTGATATCGTAGGCCCTAAAAATTTGTGGCTTGAAATCAAACATTTTTTATTTTATCATATAAAATGAGTTTTTCAATCGGTATTTGTGGTCTTCCTAATGTAGGAAAATCAACCCTCTTTTCTGCTTTGACAAAAAGGAATGTAAAAATTTCGCCAATACCCTTTACCACCATTGATCCTAACGTAGCCATTTTAGAAGTTCCCGATGAAAGATTAGAAAAAATCTCAAAGGCAACTGGTATTTTAAAAATTGTTCCTGCTTTTATCGAATTTGTGGATATTGCCGGCTTGGTCAAGGGGGCGCATCTGGGTGAAGGAATGGGAAATCAATTTCTCTCTCATATCCGGCATTGCGACGCGATCTTACTCTTGGCTCGGGCCTTTGAAGAGGAAAAGGCAAAAAATTATCTAGAAAAGATTAACCCTAAAGAAGAATTCGCCCTTTTGGAAACAGAATTATTAATGAAGGATCTAGAAACAATAGAAAAAATCTTAAAAAAAATAAAAGATGAAAAAGAAAAAAAATTTTTTTCGTTCTTAAAAGAAGAAATCACAAAAGGCAAAAAGATTTCTTCAATTCCTCTCACAAAAGAAGAAAAAGAAAAAATAAAAGAAATTCAATTCTTAACAGAAAAACCAATGTTGTATGTTATCAATTCAGATTTCAAACATCGTTTTGAAAAAAAAGAAGATTTTTTCGAATTAAACGCAAAAGAAGAATTAGAGGCGATGTTTTTCTCAGATGATGAAAAAAAAGAGTTGGGATTTAAATCGTCTATAGAAAATTTGATAAAAATGAGTTATAATATCTTAGACCTCATTACCTTTTTTACTGTGGCGAAAAATAAAGAAGTGCGGGCTTGGCCGATCAAGAAGGGATCGAATATTTTAGAAGGAGCAGAAAAAATCCATTCTGATTTCCAAAAAAAATTTATTAAAGCCGAGGTTGTTAATTTCGAAGAATTAATAAAATTTGGCTCCTGGAAAGAATTACAAAAAAATGGTAAAATAAAAATCGTTGGTAAAGATTACATTATTCAAGAAGGAGACGTTATTGAAATCAAAATTTAAAAATATGTCCAAGACAAAAATTTTAACAAAAATATATGAATTGGCATTTTTGATTCCCGAAAAGGAATCAAAGGAGGAAGCGATTAAATTTTATGAATCGATTAATGTCTTACTTCAAGAAGAAGACGCCCTTTTGATTGATTTTTATTCTCCTCAATTAGTCAACCTGGCTTATGAAATCAAAAAACAAAAAACCGCTTTTTTGGCTTCGACCACTTTTCAGGCACGAGTGGAGAAAATCGAGAAAATAAAAGAAAAAATAAAAAAATTGGAAAAAGAAGGAGAAATCCTACGTTTTTTGCTTTTTGCCAAAAAAGTAAAAATGTAATATAATAAAAAGATGAATTTAAACAAGGTTTTTCTAATCGGTCGTTTAACAAGAGATCCAGAAAAAAAAGTTTTGGAATCGGGAACAGAAATTGTTAGGTTTGGTTTGGCCACAGATAGATATTTTATTGATAAAGCAGGAGAAAAAAAACAAGAGACAGAATTTCATAATATTGTTTTATTCGGCAAAATCGGAAATATTGCCTCGCTCTATTTAAAAAAAGGAAATCTTGTTTTTGTTGAAGGAAGGATTAGAACAAGAACCTGGCAGGATAAAAACGGAAATCCAGTTTCAAAAGTTGAGATTATTGGAGAAAGAATTCAACTGGGTCCCAAATCTTGGCAAAACAATAAAACAGAAACAAATCAAGAATCCGAAATCCCAATCATCGAGGAAAACCAAGAGATCAACATCGAAGATATCCCCCTTTAAAAAAACATGGCTTGCTTTTTTTGCCAAAAAAGTATTGACCAAATTGATTTTAAAAACGTAAATGTTTTAAAAAGTTTTATTACGGGCTTGGGGAAAATTAGAAATCGCAAAAGAACAAAACTTTGCAATTATCATCAAAAACAGATTAAAAAGGCAATAAAAAGAGCAAGGATTTTAGGGTTGTTGCCTTTCGTGGTGAAATAAAAATTAAGAGAACATCTCTTTTTTCAAGGACTCTTCAATCTCTTCTAAAATTTTAGGATTTGCTTTTAAGAATTCTCTTGCCTGTTCTTGGCCTTGGCCTAATTTTTGATCTCTAAAAAAGAAATAATTACCGGATTTTCTAATAATCCCTTTTTCCTGGCCAAGTAAAAAAACCTCGCCTGGCCTTGAAAGCCCTTCATCGTAATAAATATCAAAAACCGCTGTTTTAAAAGGAGGTGCCACTTTGTTTTTAACAATCTTGGCTTCTATTCGATTACCAATAATCTTTTCTCCTTTTTTTAATTGGGCAATTCTTTTTAACTGAATCCTGACCGAAGCGTAAAATTTCAAAGCCAAACCACCGGGTGTTGTTTCTGGGGCGCCATACATTTGACCGATTTTCATTCTTACTTGATTTAAAAAAATAATGATTGATTTTGTTTTTGAAATGGTGCCAGCCAATTTCCTTAAAGCATGACTCATTAATCTTGCTTGCAAGCCAACAGGGATTTCTCCCATTTCGCCGCCCAATTCTGTTCGAGGAACAAGGGCGGCTACTGAATCGATAACAATAACATCTATCTTTCCCGAATTAATCAAGGTCTCAGCGATTTTTAAGGCTTCTTCTCCGGAATCGGGTTGGGAAATCAAAAGATCGTCAATTTTAACCCCGCATTTTTTTGCCCATTCTGGATCAAAACTATGTTCTGCATCAATAAAAGCTCCAACCCCCCCTCTTTTTTGAGCCTGGGCAATGATATGCAGGGCCAAGGTTGTTTTTCCTGTTTGTTCAGCGCCGAAAATTTCAATCACCCGACCCCGGGGAATCCCCTTAACACCCAGAGCAAAATCTAAAGACAAAGAACCCGTTGGAATTGCCTCTACTTTTAAAGAGGTCTCTTGTCCCAAGCGAACAATCGAACCTTCACCAAATTTCTTTTTTAATTCTTCTAAAAGGCTTTCAATTTTTTCTTTTTTCTCTTCTTTTTTCTTTTTCATACTTCATTATAATCCTTTTCTTCGGGAATGTAAACTTCTCGGGGTTTGGCACCCTGGGCCGGTCCAACAATGCCTTCTTTTTCCATCATATCCAATAATCTTGCCGCCCGAGCATAACCAATTTTTAATCTTCTTTGCAAAAATGATGCTGATGCCTTTCTCGTTTCCAATACCAAACGCCTCGCCTCTTGATAATAGGGGTCTTCCCCTCCGTTTTCAAAAAAAATATCTACTTCTCTTTCTTTCTTTTCTAAAGCCAAAGCCAGACTTTCCTTTAATTCATCTTCTTTCACTGGGGGAACATTTTTCTCTAACCATTCACAAACAGAATGAACTTCTTGAGAAGAAATATAAGGTGATTGAATCCTGATTGGTTTTGCAAATTCTGGGGATAAGTAAAGCAAATCGCCCTTGCCTAATAATTTCTCTGCTCCGGGTAAATCTAAAATGGTTCTCGAATCAATCTGAGAAGGAACCTGAAAGGCAACGCGATGAGTAATATTTGCCTTAATCAAACCGGTTAAAATATCAACCGATGGTCTTTGGGTTGCTAAAATCAAATGAATACCAACGGCCCGGGCTTTCTGGGCCAATTTTACAATGGCGCTTTCCATTTCCTTTGGTTTTTGAATCATCAAATCTGCTAATTCGTCAATGATTAAAACCAAATAAGGAAAAGTGGGGATTTTTTCTTTTTGGGCTCGCAAATTGTACTCAATAACATTTCTCGCTTTCCTTTCGCTTAAAATCTCAAATCTTCTTTCCATTTCCTCAACCAACCAGGCGAGAGTAAAAAGAACTTGGTTTAACTCGAAAATCACTGGTGGCAAAAGATGAGGAATGCTTTGATAAAAAGAAAACTCAACCCTTTTGGGATCAACAAGAATCAGCCTTAGAGATTCTGGCGAATGCTTGAAAAGAAAAGAAATGATAATGTTGTTTAAAAAAATTGTCTTTCCGGTGCCCGTAGCACCAGCAACCAATAAATGAGGCATTTTCGAAAGATCGGCAAACTTCAGTTCCCCAGCAACGTTTTTTCCTAAACAAATAGTTAATTCTTGAAAATTTTTTCTGAATTCAGGAGATTGAATTAATCTTTTTAAACGAACAAGGGCGCGATTTTTATTCGGAACCTCAATTCCAACCCAACTCTTTCCGGGAATCGGGGCTTCAATTCTTATTGGATGGGCCGCCAATGCCAAAGATAATTCTCGGTTTAAAAGAGCGATTCTCGATAACTTGACGCCTTCCGCTGGTTTTAAAGTATATTGAGTGACAGTGGGGCCAACATTAATCGGACCCATTTGAACAGAAATACCAAAATCAGCCAATGTTTTTTTGATAATCTCAGTATTTTTTTCTAAATTGTTTGCCTGAACCCTTTCTTTCTCATCTTCTAAAAGATCCAAGGGGACAGAATAAGCCATCTTTCTCAAAAAAATTTTTTCTTCTCCTTCTTCTTTTATTTCTTTTTTTATTTTTTCTACTCTTTCCTTCTCTAGGGTTAAAATCTTAAAACGCGGGGCGAATATCTTTTGAAATAAAGAAATCTTCTCTTTTGTCTCTTTTTCCTCTTTTTTCAAAAGCGCCCAGAAAAAATAGAAAGAAAGGGAGAAAAAAAGAAAAAAAAGAATCTGATTTAAGGGAAAGCCGAATAATTTAAAAAAAAGGACGGAAATCTTTTTTCCCAAAAATCCCTCTTTTAAAAAACCAACGATCCCAATAATCGCTCCGAAAAAAGAAAGAATTAATTTTTTTTCAAAAAAATTTTTACCAAAAAGAAAGGCCAGACCAACCAAAAAGAATAAAGGAAATAAAAAATAAAACCCTTTGCCAATGAGAAAAAAGAAAATTTTTTTTAAAAGACTTCCGATAATGCCGCTCTTTTCAAAGAAAGAAAAAAATATTAATAGCGAAAAAAAAATGAAAATCGCTCCCTTAAAAAGACTTTTATCGTTTTCTCTTAATACCTCTTTTTTTTCTTCTTTTTTCTTTTTCTCTTTTTTCGCCATTCTTTAAGTATTATACCATCTCTCTTAAAAATCTCTCACGAAAACCCGTGCCTGCTGGAATTTTTCTGCCAATAATAATATTTTCTTTTAATCCCTCCAAATTATCCACCTTTCCCTGCAAAGCAACAGAAATCAAAACACGAGATGTCTCTTGAAAAGAAGCGGCTGATAAAAAAGAAGTGCTGTTTAAGGCAACACGACTGATACCCAAAAGAATTTCTTTTGCTTTTGGAGGATTTTTGTTTTCTTTTTTCAATCTTTCTTTTTCTTTCTCTAATTCTTGGGCATCAACAATCTCTCCGATAGAATATAAAGAATCGCCGGGATCAATTATTCTTGCTTTTGAAAACATCAATTTCAAAATAATCTCAATATGTTTATCATGAATTAACGCTCCCTGAGATAAATAAATCTTTTGGGTCTCTTTCAAAAGATATTTCAAAACATCTATTTTATCGTAAAATTTATACATCTCTTTTGGATCAAGAGGTCCTTCGGTCAAAATCATACCGGGTTTTATCCTATCGCCCTCCTTAACAAAAATCTTTTTTCCTGGTAAAAATGAAAATTCCAGCATCCTTTTGCTTTTCTTTTCTTCAATGATTATTTTTTCGCTCTCCACTTTTTTTACTTTTCCTTCAACAGGTGAAATGATTGCTTTTCCAAAAGGAACCCTTGCTTCAAAAATCTCATTTAAACGAGGGAGACCAGAAATCATATAGCCAGCGCCGACCACTCCTCCAACGTGAAAGGCCCTAAGGGTTAATTGAACGCCCGGTTCTCCAATTGATTGAGCGGCAACGATACCGACCGCCTCTCCCAATTCAACCAATTTATTCCTTCCCAAATCCCAACCATAACACTTTTGACAAACACCATTTTTTAATTTACAAGAAAAAGGCGAACGCACCCTAACTGAAAGTATCTTCTCGTTTTTGGCAATCTTTTTTGCCTTTTCCCAATCGATGATCTCTCCTTTTTTCACGATTGAAGGAATGTCCTCAAGTGAAATTCTGCCGACAATTTTCATTTCAAAATCTTGGAAGATCTCTTCTGTTTCCTTTTTTGAAATTTCAATTCCTTTTGTATCTTTACAATCTTTATCCCGAATAATCACATGATGAGCGACATCGATTAATCTCCTGGTTAAATAACCGGCCACGGCCGTACTCAGGGCTTTATCGGTCACTCCTTTCCTGGCACCATGGCAGGAAATAAAATACTCCAAACAAGTAAAACCATCTCGGTATGAATGTAAAATAGGTAATTCAATGATCTCGCCAGAAGGACTGATAACCATACCTTTCATTCCTGCCATTTGCATTGGCTGAAGCCAGCTTCCGCGAGCCTTAGCATCGATGATCTGAAAAACCGGATTGTCTCTAGGGAAAGTTTGGGGAATAATTTTTTCAATTTCATTCTTTGCTTTCAACCAAGCTTCGACAGTCAATCTTTTCTTTTCCTCTAGAGACAAAAGTCCTTTTTTAAATTCTTCTTCAATTCTATCGATCTCTTTTTGGGTAGCAAGAATAATTGATTTTTTCTCTTTTGGGACTACCATATCAAAATTAGAAAGGGAAATCCCCGCAATCGTAGAGTATTCAATACCCAGATCCTTCAATTTCGTGATTGTTTCTTCAACAACGGACAAGGGATATTTTTCTAAAATTTCAGCCACAATATTTTCAATATCTTTATTTTTTATCAATTGATTAACAAAAGGAAATCCAGCGGGCAAATTCTGATTGAAAATAATACGACCGACCGATGTCTCGATCATCTCTCCTTTCTCATTAAAAACCTTGATTTTTTCCCTTAAATTAATTTTTTGATTTTCCCAAGCCAAGATAGCTTCTGAAAAAGAAGAAAAAACCCTTGCCTCTTTTTCCTCAATCAATGTTGTTAGCCAATAAAGACCTAAGGCAATATCCTGATAAACGGTGATTAATGGTGTTCCGGTAGCTGGTTTTAAAAGATTGCGAGAACTCAACATTATTTCTCTTGCTTCTTTTTGGGCTTCTTCTGAAAGGGGTAAAAAAACAGCCATTTGATCGCCATCAAAGTCAGCATTATAAGCTTTACAAACAATCGGATGGAGTTTAATCGCTAAACCTTCAATCAAAACAGGATAAAAAGCTTGAATATTCAGACGATGCAAGGTTGGCGCCCGATTAAGCAAAACCAATTTATCTTTGACTACTTCTTCTAAAATTGCCCAAACCTCGTCTGTTTCCTCATCGATCAAACGCAATGCCTCTCGGATATTAAAAACAATTTCCCTTTCTAATAATTTATTAATAACAAAAGGTTTAAAAATTTCTAATGCCATTTTTTTAGGGAGACCCACCTGGTTCATTTTCAATTCCGGACCAGCAACAATAACAGAACGAGCTGAATAATCCACTCTTTTACCCAAAAGATTCTGACGAAATCTTCCCTCTTTTCCTTCTAAAATCGAAGCCAATGATTTTAATTCCCTTTTTCCGCCGGTGCTCGTTTTTACCATAATCGTCTTTCTCATACCATTGTCAATTAAAACATCAACCGCCTCTTGAAGCATTCTCTTTTCATTCCTGACAATAATTTCTGGCGCGCCGATCTCGAAAAGGTATTTCAAACGATTATTTCGATTGATAATTCGACGATAAAGATCGTTTAAATCAGAAGAGGCAAATCTTCCGCTCTCTAACTGGACAATTGGTCTCAAATCCGGAGGCAAGACGGGTAATGTCCTCAAAAACATCCATTCGGGACGAACATTAGAATGATGCAAATGTTGCAAAACCTTTAATCTCATTAAATCCTTTTTTTGTTTTTCAAAATCTCCCTCTTTTAATTTTTCTTTAATTTTTTTAATCTCTTTTTTAATGTCAATTTCCTTACAAATCTCCTCCAAGGCCTCGGCTCCAGTTCCCGCCTCGAAAATCTCGCCGTATTTTTCAGAAAAATATCTATATTCTGATTCAGATAAAATAGCGCGAGGAACAATAGAATTAATCTCTCTCAAAACAGTATCTTTTATCTTTTTTAACTCTTCTTTTTCTTTTTCGGATTTATCTCTTGTTTTTTCCTTATACTCTTCTTTTACTTTTTTAATCAATTCTTGTTTTTTTTCTTCATCAACCCTTTTTATAATATAAGCGGTAAAGTAAATGACTTTTTCTAATTGATTTAAAGATAAATCCAAAACCAATCCCAATCTCGAAGGAATTCCTCTCAAAAACCAAATATGAGCTACGGGTGCTGCTAATTTGATATGACCCATTCTTTCTCTTCTAACAGAAGAATGCGTGACCTCCACTTGACAACGATCACAAATAATACCTTTATATCTAATGCCTTTGTATTTTCCACAATAACATTGATAATTTTTTGTTGGTCCAAAAATCCTTTCGCAAAATAAACCATCTTTCTCTGGTCTTTGAGTGCGATAATTAATAGTTTCTGTTTTTGTTACTTCTCCATGAGACTCTTGTAAAATCTCTTCTGGTGAGGCTAATCTAATTGAAATTGAGTTGATGTCCTCAATTAAAAGCTCTTTTTTCTTTTTCTCTTTGTTTTTTTCAATAATCGATTCTGGCGGTTCTGCTCTATTAATGGTAACCTTCAATCCTAAAGATTTTAATTCAGATACCAAAAGCGAAAAACTAGCAGGAATTGTTGGTGTTTTTATTTTTTCTCCTTTAATAATTGCCTGATATGTTTGGGCCCTTCCTAAAACATCATCAGATTTGATTGTAAGCATTTCTTGAAGGGTGTTTGCTGCTCCATATCCTTCCAAAGCCCAAACCTCCATCTCTCCAAAACGTTGGCCACCATACTGTGCTCTGCCGCCGATTGGTTGCTGGGTAATCAAAGAGTAAGGACCAATCGCTCGAGCGTGGAATTTGTCAGCCACCATATGGACAAGCTTTAAAGTATAAAGATAACCAACGGTAACCGGTTGTTTAAAAGGTTCGCCGGTTCGACCGTCGTAAAGTTTTAATTTTCCAATCTCAGAAAAACCTGCTTTTTTTAGTTCTTCTCTAATCTCATCTTCGGTAGCACCAGATAAGGCAGGGGTAATGGCATGATAACCCAAGGTCTTGGCTGCTAAACCCAAGTTTGCCTCCATTAATTGACCAAGGTTCATTCTTGAAATGACGGAAAGAGGACTAATAATAAGATCGACCGGTGTGCCATCTTCTAAAAATGGCATTTCCTCTATGGGTAAAATCTTTGAAATCGTCCCCTTGTTTCCATAACGACCGGCCAATTTATCCCCGACTTGAATTTTCCTCAATTCCGCCACCTCAACCTCAATTCTTTTAATCACCCCGGGGTCAAGCCGCGCGCCCTTTTCTCTTTCAAAGATTCTGATTCTAATCACTTTTCCCTTACGACCATGCTCCAATCTTAAAGAAGTATCTTTTACTTCCTTTGCTTTTTCTCCAAAAATAACTTTTAATAATTTTTCTTCCGGCGTTAATTCTTTTTCTCCTTTGGGCGAAATCTTTCCAACTAAAATATCACCTGGAAGGACCTCGGTCCCGATCCTGACCAAACCATCTTGGTTAAGATTCTTTAATTTTTTTTCTGAAACATTAGGGATATCGGCGGTGGTAATCTCTGGGCCTAGTTTTGTCTCTCTGACATCACAGAAGAAATTTTCAATATAAACAGAATCCAAAACATTTTCCCGAACTAATCTTTCGGAGATAACAAAACTATCCTCAAAGGTCTGACCTCGCCAAGGAAGATAAGCAACAAGAAGATTTGTCCCTAAACTCAAAAAGCCATTTTTTGTTGCGCTGCTATCGGCAATGATGTCTCCTCTTTTTACCTTTTGACCGGGCAAAACCAAGGGTTTTTGATGTAAGCAAGTGTATTGATTCGTTCTAATAAAATTATTCAAATGATAAATCTTCTTTCTTTTACTGGAATTCAAAGCACGAATAATTATCTTTTCACCGTCAACGTATTCGCACACTCCATCTTCTTGGGCAACGATCACCTGTCCTGAATCGATAGCAATTTTTTGCTCCAAACCGGTCATGACAAGCGGTACTTGACAATTAACCAAAGGAACGCTTTGTTTTTGCATATTAGAACCCATTTGAGCGCGGTTGGCATCAGTGTGATTTAAAAAGGGAATTAAAGAAGCAGCACAAGAAAGGATTTGCTCTGGCAAAATCGTAATAAAATCAATTTCTTCTCTCAAAAGAAAAGTTGGTTCTCCTTTTTTTCTTCCCTCTACTTTTTCAGGAATAATTTTGTAATTTTTATCGTAAGGAATATTGCCAATGGCGATATTGTAATTCTCTTCCTCTAAAGCATTCAAATAATAAACCCTGTCTTTTTTAATAACACCCTTTTCAACTTTTAAGTATGGCGTCTCTAAAAAACCATATTCATTCACGCGCGTAAAAAGCGCTAAATAATTTACCAAACCAATATTCTGACCCTCCGGAGTAGAAATAGGGCAAATTTTTCCAAAGTGAGAAGGTTGTACATCCCTGACTTCAATAGAAGAGGTTTTTCTTTTTAATCCGCCAGGGCCGGTAGCCGTTAATCTCCTTTTATGTTCAATTTCAGATAAAGGATTCTCGTTATCTAAAAATTGGGCTAATTGAGAAGAACCAAAAAATTCTTTTATGACATTCATAACCGGACGAGGATTGATTAACTGCTGAGGAACAATGTTTTCTGGTTCTAAAATTGACATTCGGTCTTTAATCATTCGAGCCAATCTTGTAAAACCAATTCTCAACCTTTCTTTTAAAAGTTCATTGATTCCTCGCACCCTTCGGATGCTCAAATGATCAACCTTGTCCTCTTTTGCTAAAGGATCATTGTTTAAACGAATCAACTCCCTTAAAACAGCAATGATATCGTTTAAACTCAAAACCCGATCACTGATTTCAATTTCTTTTTTTCCTTTTCCGATCTCCGGTAATCTCTGCCATAATCGCCAACGACCAACCACTGATAGATCAAATCTTTCCAAATCAAAATAAAGATGCCATAAAAATTCTTTGGCCGATTCCAAAGAAACCATCTCTCCTGGTTTCATTTTGGCATAAATAGCACAAAGGGCATCGTTTTGAGTTTTGAAAGGATCTTTTTTTAAAGTTTCTTCAATATAATCAATCTCGCCATTTTTTAAAACATCTTGAAACTTTTCTCGAATTTGTTCATCGCTTTCCAAACCTAAAGCGCGCAATAACGTTGTTGCCAAAACTTTTTTTCTTCGATTCAAACGAGCATAAATCACCCCTGTTTTCTCTGTAATGAATTCCAACCAAGCACCTTTATTAGGAAAGATTTGAGCCTCAAAAAATTTTTTTCCGATCTCTTCTTCTCGTGAAAAGAAAATGACACCCGGCGATCTCAATAACTGAGAGATGACCGCTTTTTCAATCCCATTAATAATAAAAGACCCGCGCGAAGTCATCAAAGGAAAATTGCCAATAAAGATTTCTTGTTCTTTGATTTCTCTTGTTTTTAAATTTATTAATCTTGTTCTTAACCAGAGAGGGGATTCATAATTATCTTCATTCTCTTTTGCCTCAAAATCCGAAGCAAAATTGGGTTCACCCAAACGATAATCCAAAAACCACAATTCAAATTCTTTTTTAGAGTAATCCCTAATGGGCGAAATTTCTAGGAGTAATTCTTTAAAATCCCTCTCCCAAAAAAGTTGCCAACATCTCCTTTGATGGGTCAATAAATCTGGAATTTCTAATAAAGAAGGATATTTACTGAAATTTTTAATTTTTATTTCTTTCATAAAAAAATAAAAAAAGCGAATTTAAAATCGTTTTTAAAAAATAATCAATTTAATATTTTTTATTTTTTCTTCAAATTCTCTAATTCTTCTTTTACCTTTGATAGATTGGGATTAATACTTAAAATTTTTTCTAAATAAGAAATAGCAACATCTCTTTCCCCTTTCTTCTGATAAGCGGTTGCTAAGGAATAAAGCGCATCAATGTGTTCTGGAAAAATTTGTAAAAGAGTCTTCCATTTTTCAACTGCCGTATCTATCTCGTTTTGATTAAAGTACAATCGACCCAATTCAAACAAAATATCAATGTTCAAAGGAAATTGATTATTCAAAGAACTAACTAAAGCAAGGGCTTCTTTTATTTTTCCTTCTTTTTCCATAATCCTTGCTTCCAATAAGGAAAGATCCCAGTAAAAAACATTCAAGGCTTTCCCTTGTTCTAAAAATTTCTTTGCTTCATCTAAATTTTGCTCTGCCAAGGCAATTTTTCCTAATTCTGCGTACAAAAAAGGATTTTTAGGATCTAATTCCAATGCCTTTTGAAAATTTCTTTTTGCTTCTTCCCTGGCGCCATCAAGAAAGGGTTGCAAATTTTTAGCAATCAAACCCAATCCTTCCCATGAGAAAGACATATTTGGAGAAATATCCACCGTTTTCCTTCCTTCAGACAGGGCAGCACTCATTAAAAAAATAATCCTATTTTGATCAGCGCTCTTTTTGGTTTCGCTAAATAGAAGATTAACATATTCCTGTCCTAATGTCAAGTGGTAGATTGGATTGTAAGGATTTAAATTGACCGTCTTTTCCAAAAGAGATAACCTTTTCTCAAGATCCCTTGTGGCTAAATATTTTTGATAATTTAATTCCGCCAAATAATTATTTATTCCAAAAATACCTAAAAAAAGAAAAAGGGCAAAAGAAAGACCCAAGATGAAAAAAAGGAATATCTTTGTTTCTGGAAGTTCTAGATTAATCTTTTTTCTTGAATATAAAGAATGATGGGAAAGAAAAAACAGAGAAAGAAAAAACCAGAAAACAAAAAGAGAAATGAAAGAAAAAAAGTATAAGAACAACGAAAGCACGCTAGATAAATAAGCAAAAAAATAAGGATAAATTTCTTTCTTATCTTTGTTCCTCCAGAAATAAAAAATTGGACTTAAAACAACAAGCAATAAACAAGAAAAGGAAAGGAATCCTTGCTCTATCAAAACATTTAAAAAATAATTTTTTGCTTGATCAAATTTCAATGACCAAAAAATTTCTTGATTCAATCTTTCTGGTTTAAATTTAGAAAAATCAATGACAAAACTGGCAGGACCAGTGCCAAGAAAAAAGTTTTTTATCGAAGATTTCAATGTTTGAAAGGCAATATAAAAAGATTCTTTTTGGGTCATTTCAAAGCGATCCCCCCCTTCAATACCACCAAAAAGAAGAAAAAAAAGCGAAAGGAGCAATAATAAAATAGGTAAAGCAAAAGAATTAACCTCTTTTATAAAAACTTTAAAATAAATAGAAATGATTAAAAAACAAAGAAAAGACAAGATAAGATTCAACCAAATCAATTTATAATTAAGAAAAAACAAGGCTAAAAAAATAAAAAACAAAAGGCATAAAATCAAAATTTTTTCTTTTTTAGAGGCGTTAAAAAAATAAATCGTTAAAAAAACAGTAATCGTTGAAAGAAACATTCCAAAAATTCGAGGAAAAAAAGATGATAGATTGAAAAATTTAATTTTAAAAAGATCAAGAAACGAAGGTAATTTTTGAAAAATTTGCTCTGGTAAAAATCCAGAGAGCAAAAAAACAGCAACTGAAAAAATGGTTCCTAATAAAAATAATCTAACAAGGATTGAGGGATTATCAAAAATTTGAAAAATCAAAAAAGAAAAGACGACTAAAAAAAGGAAGGTAAAAAATCCATTGCTGTAGTTTCCAAAAGAACCAAAGAGAGAAAAATAGCGATCCGCTGACAAAAAAGTAGACAAAAGGCTAAAGAAAAAAAGTAAAAAAACAAACAAAAAAATCGGATTACTTTTTATCTCTATTTCTCTTGAAAATGAAATTTTCAAAAGATAAAAAAACAAAGAAAGACTACTCAAGAAAACAAAAAAGTAGATTTTGTTAATTTCAATCGGGTTCTGGGTAAAGGGCAGAATAAAACAAGGCAAAAGAAAAACAGAAAGACCAAGGAGAAATTTTAAAAAAAGATTCTCTGTTTTCAAAAAAGAAAATTCTTTGATAAACATAAAATTTTTCTTAATGAAAAGATATATTTGTTTTAAAAATTATAACTCTATTTTTTTTAATGTCAAGTATTTGTATAGGTCTACAACATATTGGAAAATCCAAGGGTATTAATGATGTATTTTAGAGGTAGAATATTGTTTAAGGTATGATGGGATCTTTTAGTGTTGGAGAAAAAAGCCAATCCATCAGTTTTTTTTCAGTTCATTTAAAATCATAGAATAAATGCATATGGTAATCAAGGAATTCCTCTTTTAAGGTTCGGTTAAATCTTTCATTGGCTG
>Ga0197142_1001654_pt1 | contig 20196 bp, 18 predicted proteins | sample GBS60_MetaG_FD_148614 | JGI IMG/M metagenome (GOLD analysis project Ga0197142, IMG submission 148614) | Sediment microbial communities from Great Boiling Springs, Gerlach, Nevada, United States - GBS 60_MetaG | ecosystem: Environmental > Aquatic > Thermal springs > Hot (42-90C) > Sediment... | reverse complement strand
AATCTCAAAAGTTACGCCGGCTTTTGGAAGTACCCGACTGCGATTACACAATCTATGCGATTTGCTTTCTTAATCTTCATATTTTTGATTTCAGGAGGTTCGTATGGCCCTTGAAAATACCCTGGAAACGCCCGGAAGAAGGTCTATACGAACTGTGTAGACGAAATAGACGAGAAAAAAATGCGGATTTAGCCCGACGATGACGGGCCCCGTGTGGTTGTTGCGGCGCGGAGAGAAGCTTATAACGTTTGGAGCCATATACTCTCTTTTCGGAGTGACTGTTTGCTTTATGGACTTTGAGTTTGGGCCGGAAAGCCGAACTGTATTCAGAGAGTTTTTGGCTCAGATTGGTATTATCTACCGCTCCGGGTGGTGTCTATCTGGGTGGTATCCGAGCGGGAAGAGTCATTAGAGGTGGGTGGGGGGATGGTGCGGGTAGAATCAGTGGTGTTTTGAGGGGGAGAGGAGGCTATTTTCTCGCTCAGGTAGAATCCCCCCAGGCCGGCGAGAAGGGCTACTCCAATCACGAGTAAGGCAATACCAGCCATATAAGGGAAGCGTTTGGAAGCAGGAGCGCTAGGCCGGGTAGCAGGAGATACAAGAATAACGGTTATATTATCATAGCCGCCCTCAGAGAGCGCAGCATGGACCAGGCTCCTGGCTTTTTCTGAAAGGGGTTGAGAGTAGTTCAGGGTCTGGGTGATAGCGGCTTCAGAGACGTATCCGGAGAGCCCGTCACTGCACAGGAGGAGAAGGTCGTTGGGTTGGATGGATAGGGGGATAGAAGGCGCCTCGATAAGGAAAATATCCCTGCTGCCGCCGAGGGAGAGGAGGAGCTGATTACTTTCTGGATGTCGGTGGGCTTGAGCGGGAGTGATGAAGCCAGCTTCCACATACCAGGCGACGAGGCTGTGGTCCCGGGTGAGAGGGTGTAGTTTGCCGTTGCGGAATAGGTAAAGGCGGCTATCTCCGATGTGGGCCCACCAGGCTTCATTTTGAGGCGTGAGGAGGAGGATGACGGCGGTGGTGCCCATCTGAGGAGACCCAAGGCCTTTCTGAGGGGCCTGGTGGACAGCGAGGTGGGCCGCATTGAGGCTGCGGCGCAGCCAGTAGTCGGGAGTATGATCCGGAGTAGCCTGAGAGAGCGTCTCCTGAATGGCCTGAATGGCGATATTGGCGGCGATTTCACCGGCTTCGTGACCACCCATCCCATCACAAACGACGAAAACCTGACCCAGTGGGCATTCAAAGACTGCATAACGATCTTCATTGACCTGCCGATGATGGCCGATATGGGTTTCAGCGGCCCAGGCAGGTTTATCCATCTGGTTAGCCGACATGGATGACTATGGCGCCAAGGCGAATCTGGTCTCCAATACGGACAGGGTGCTGCGTGACTCGCAGGTTATTGACGAAGGTGCCATTGGTACTGCCGAGGTCCTGGATATACCACTGCGTGCCCTGCAGGTACAGGCGGGCATGACGGCTGGATACAGTCGTATCCGAGATCACGATGGTATTGTCCGGGGCTCGCCCCAGGCTAATGGGGGCAGGAGAAGGAGGGAGTTGAACCTCCTGAGTGCCATGCGGGTAGTGTATGACAAGGCGACGCAGGGCAGGAAGGGGAGGCGCCTGAACAACAGGACCGGGAGGAGGAGCAGGCTGAGGAGCAGGAGGAGGAGGGGGGGGAGGGGGGGTAGGGGAAGACTTACCCGCCGATAAGACAATAATGAGGCCAATCAGTACCAGCGCGCCCGCACCGATAAGTATCCATAGAGTGTAGCTGGGCTTGCTAGATTTTGTAGCCTCATCAGGGTCAGCCTCAGGTGGGTTATAAGGCATCTCGGAAGGAGGAGTAATCGGTTCTTTACTGGGGGATGTAGCCACTGACGCCGAGGCCTTGCTAAGGCAGCTTGTGAGAAACTCTCTGATAATATTCTGGTAGGTAGCACTTTGAGGATTGGCAAGCTGGTAGAGGCCCATAGAGGAGCCTTCGTCGTACTGGCCCGAAAGGCGCTTGAGAAGGGTCTGAGCCTTGTCGTCGTTAGTCAAATACCCGATGGAGAGCGCATGGATTCGGACGCCTTTAGCTCGGGCGAGTTTGAGGATATCTGCGTCTCTGAGACCGGGCGTCACATCCACCCCCGAGGCAAGAAGAATCACTTCGGGCGCCTGCACAAAGTCGCCTCTAAGGGCGGTTTCCAGTGCACCCAGTAAATGCACCGCGTAAATAGAGTCGCATCGGGTCTTGATGGTCTGGAGAGTGGCCTGGCATGGAGTGCCTCCTACCTCTAATACAGGAGTGGTTTTCCAATCTACATATCCACGCTCATTTTTTCGGTAGAAGGTTCCTATAGCGACCCGCCCGTATGAGCCGCTACATAAAATCTCGCGTAGAACCTGCCTGGCGATCTGGGTGGGTTGGCCGCAGGTGTACTGAGAAGTTTCTAAGAGAATGATGTAGTTAGCTTGCTGCGCAAACGCCGCGCAGCCCACGAAAAGGGTAGCAAATAATCGTTTCATGGGTGCAAAGATAGCTCAGACGCTACGGAAGCGAAGCTCGGTACTGCCAATCTTGATGATGTCGCCATCCTGGAGGGTACCCTCATCCAGAGGGGTGCCGTTAATGAGGGTGCCGTTGGTGCTGAACTCGTCTTTGAATCGGACGACGTTAGTGCCCGGACGAATCAGGAGGGTGAGGTGATGGCTGGAGACCTGGGGGTCCTGCAGCACGATGTCGCAGGAAGGGCTGGTGCCAATAGTGTTTTTCCCTTCGTACAGACGAAAGTCCACTCCGTTGGGGTGCAGGGTGAAGCTGACGAGCCAGCCAATGAGCTTACGATTTGTAGGGGCCGGTCTTTGGGCCGGACTGACGCCGGGCCCCTGATACACCTGCGTTTTAGAGGGGTCAAAGCCGGCGGGAGTAGGTCCCGTCGGCAAAACCTGCGTTTTTTTAGGGTCAAAGGGAGGTGCAGGTGTAGCACCGGGGACAGGCGAGGGGGGTGGGACGGGTGTGGGCCCCATTACCTGAGTACGAGGCAGGTCCGTGGGGTTCACCCCCGGGGGAAATGATGGAGGTTGACCACCTTCCGGCATGGGCTGAGTTTTTTGCGGATCAAAGGGATCGTTCATGAAGGCAAAAGTACAGTTTTTCTGATTTGCGGGAATCTTTTCTCAGCCCTTCATCCCGCAGGAGGGCAAGTACGTTTATGTTTTCTCGGGCTCATACCCCCTGTCGAACCCGTTATGTGAGCCCCCTCCTGCTGGAGGAGTGGCCCTTATGGGTCTCATCCATTCCAGTCTGAGCCTACCTTTGCCGGGTGCGGGATATCCTCATCATCGGTAGCGGGCCGATTGTCATTGGGCAGGCGGCAGAGTTTGACTATTCGGGCTCCCAGGCCGCCCGAATCCTCCGCCAGAATGGCTATACGATCCACCTGCTCAACTCTAATCCCGCCACGATCATGACCGACCCCACCACCGCAGATTATGTGCACTTACTGCCCCTGACAGAAGAGAGCATTGAGCAGATCCTTCAAAAGTACCCCATTGACGCCGTGCTACCCACCATGGGTGGGCAAACCGCTCTGAATCTGGCCATTGCCTGCGCCAGAAAGGGCCTATGGGAGCGCTATGGCGTGCGGGTGATAGGAGCGGATCTCGAAGCCATTGAAATCGCTGAGGATCGGGAGAAGTTCCGCCAATGGGGGCATAGCCTGGGCCTGCCCATGTTACCGGCCGGGATTGCCCGTTCTTACCTGGAAGCAAAGGATCTGGCCCATAAGATCGGCTATCCGGTGGTCATCCGGCCCTCTTATACTTTAGGAGGTGCGGGGGCCCAGCTCGTCCATAATAAGGCCGAGTTAGAAAGGTCTATCGGGCGTGCCCTGGCCATGAGCCCCATTCACGAAGTGCTGATCGAAAAAAGTGTCGCCGGCTGGAAGGAGTTTGAACTGGAGGTGATGCGAGACCATGCTGGCCAGTTTATCGTCGTCTGCACGATTGAAAATGTAGACCCTATGGGCATTCACACAGGGGACTCCATCACCGTGGCACCGGCCCAAACCCTTCCCGACTACCTCTACCAGACCATGCGCAACTACGCCCAGAAGCTTCTGTTATCGTTCCCGGCTTTTGCGGGCGGGTGTAATGTGCAGTTTGCGCTGAGCCCCTACTCGGATGAGATGTATGTGATTGAAATCAATCCCCGGGTCTCGCGCTCATCGGCACTGGCCTCCAAGGCGACCGGCTATCCTATAGCCAAAATTGCCGCCCTTTTGGCCGTGGGCAAACGCCTGGATGAAATCCCCAATCCTGTAACGGGGACCACCTCGGCTTTTTTTGAGCCGAGCATAGACTATGTGGTGGTAAAGGTGCCCCGATGGAACTTTGATAAGTTTCCTGGAGCGAGCCGCCGGCTGGGCATGCAAATGAAAAGTGTCGGGGAAGCAATGGGCATCGGGCGAAGCTTTATTGAGGCCCTCCAGAAGGCCGTACAGTCCCTGGAGCTGCGCCGTAATGGCCTCGGCGCCGACGGCCGCGAAGTACAGGACCTCTCGCAGCTTCTCCATGGCCTGGAAAACCCCTCCTGGAACCGCATCTTTTACATTCACGATGCCCTTATGGCAGGCATCCCCATTCGAACCATCCAGAAACTCACCGGCATAGACGAATGGTTCATCCAGGAAATACACCAGCTCGTCGAAATAGAGCGCGCGCTTTCTCGCTACACCATAGAAGACCTTCCTGATGACTTTCTCTGGAAGGCTAAAAGTATGGGGCTGGGGGATCGGCAGATTGCGCATTTGATTGGGACGGTAGAAAGTCAGATCTATAAGCGGCGTAAGGCCGCCGGCATAGAACGGGTCTACAAGCGGGTAGATACCTGTGCGGCGGAGTTTGAGGCGTCCACGCCCTACTACTACTCTACTTTTGAAAGGGGAGGGGAAGATGAAGGGGTGCGCTTCCAGAATGAAGCCGAAGGCGCCAGGCCCCGCGTGCTCATATTGGGCAGTGGCCCGAACCGGATCGGGCAGGGCGTGGAATTTGATTACTGCTGCGTGCATGGGGTTCTGGCCGCTAAAGCGCTGGGATATGAGGCAATCATGCTCAACTGCAATCCCGAGACCGTCTCCACAGACCCGGACATTTCGGACCGGCTGTATTTTGAGCCGGTATTCTGGGAGCATGTGTATGAGGTGGTGGAGCGGGAAAAGCCCGTGGGGGTGGTGGTTCAGCTGGGGGGGCAAACACCCCTGAAACTGGCAGAAAAGCTACACCGCTGGGGCGTGCCCCTGATAGGAACGGATTATGAGGCCATTGACATATCGGAGGATAGGGGACGCTTTTCGGAGCTTTTATCCGAACTGGGGATTCCGTATCCGCCCTTTGGAGTGGCCCATACCCCCGACGAGGCGCTCCAGCTTGCCGAAAAGATGGGATATCCCGTTCTGGTACGGCCCAGTTATGTGCTGGGGGGGCAGCGCATGCGTATCGTGGTGGATGAAGAGGAGCTGGTAGAGCAGATTGTGGCGATTCAGCGGGAGCTACCCGGAAATCGTATACTTATAGACCGGTTTTTAGCGGGGGCGGTGGAAGCGGAGCTGGACGCCCTGTGTGATGGAGAGGAGATGGGGATTCTGGGTATCATGGAGCACATTGAACCGGCGGGGGTGCATTCTGGCGATTCCTCGGCTGTCCTCCCCCCTTTCTCTCTTACGGAGGAGGTCCTGGAAAACATGCGCACTTATGCCAGCCTCATTGCCAAGCGGCTGAAGGTCAAAGGCTTTATGAACATCCAGTTTGTCGTGCAGGAGGGGACGGTGTATGTGATTGAAGCGAACCTTCGGGCTTCCCGGACGGTACCCTTTTTAGCCAAGGCCCTGCAAAAGCCTTTCGTCCAATGGGCCATGGAGATACTTTTAGGTCACAAAAAGGTGAGGGATTTTGACTTTCGCATGCAGATGGAGGGGTATGCCATAAAACTTCCGGTGTTTTCCTTTGACCGCTTTCCTGAGGTAGAAAAGACGCTGGGGCCGGAAATGCGTTCTACGGGAGAAGAGATCCGGTTCATTCGGAGTCTGTCTGATCCGTTATTTCAGTCGCTGTATAGTGAAAGGGTACGCTATCTTAGTCGATAGATGGAATGGAGTCGGTATTTGAGGCAGGTGGGGGAACCTTTGATGCATTCCCAGCGGCTTTCGCAGGCGGCCTCTTTTCCTCAGGGGGATGTGGCCATCGAAGAGGCACTGAGTCGGGCCCCTCAGGTCGTGCTGATAGGGTATCCATATTACTGGCGCGCAGAGCGTCTGCATTACCGGCCGGCCATCACGCGCCTGATCCGAAAGCGTCTGTACAGTCTGGCCCTGATTTCGTCGGCCTTACGGATGGTAGACCTGGGGGATGTGGTGCTGGACGCGTCTGAAGCGGACCCGCTTCAGAGTATAGAGGAACTGGCCCTGGAGCTTTTGCGGCGTGGGTATCGGATGATCGTATTCGGCGGTGGACAGGAGGCCGCCCTCCCGCTCTACAGGGCCATGCAGGCTCAGGAAACGCCTTTTACCTATGCGCTCGTGGATAAGCGGCTGGACCTAATCGACCCGTTAGATCCCACAGAATCGCCCGCCCGCACCTATCATCTGGATATTTTGCGCACTGAGCCTGTTGTATGGCCGACGCGTTTACATGTGATTGGCCTGGCCTGGCACTGGGTAAGCGCCGCAGAAGAGGACCTCCTGCACACACACCTCCATGCACCTTATCTGCGCCTCCATGAGGTTTTAGAGGACCCGAATCGGGCGGAGCCGCTTTTGCGTACAGCACGTCTTATTTCCGTAGATGGCGGGATTGTGCGGGGAGCGGATGCGCCCAGTGTGTTAGACGCCGACCCCGAAGGTCTCCCCATAGAGGTCACCGCCAAACTCATGCGATTCGCCGGCAAAGGCTATTACCCCGACATTCTCCACTTAGCCAACTTTCGCCCCCGTCGGGAGGGCGCTGAACGAACTGCCGCCGCCTTCGCCATCCTCCTCTGGTACTTCCTCGAAGCCCTCCTGAACCCGGAAGATGACTTCCCCAGCCCGGACCGAGCCAACTTAGAACTTTTTCCAGTAACCCTCAATACCCCCGAAGCACAGGAGCTTCTTTTTTATCGCCACCCCAACAGTGGCCGCTGGTGGATGAACATAGAACCTATTCGAAATGGACCGGCCTACCTTTTCCCATGCGACCAGAGCCACTACCTGTATGCGCTGGAGTACAGAGAACCGCCCCTTCTCTGGTACCAGCTCCAGATGGGATAGGAGAAACCTTTCTGGCGGTCGAAAGTGATTCAGGTGTATGGGGACTGCTCCTTTGAGGGAGTGCCGAAGGGGACTTTTATAGGGTTTTTGGCGGCTCCGCCAGGTAGCCGCATGAGGGCTGCGGAGAACCACCCTGAAGGAGCGAGTCTCGCCAGAGACGAGACGGAGCGTCAACGAACCCCAAAGGAGACTGTTGCCAAAATGCGCAAGAGCCTTACCCTACCTCTTTGTCGTGCTGCTCAAGGACATTCTCGGACGCCGGTAGAAAGAGTGTTGCAACAGTCTCCGAAGCGGCGCGCCCCCGAACGCAGCGAGGGGTACGCCCGAATTGGATATTACCCGGCCTGCTGGGGCAAAACCTCTACGTAGCGGCGTCCCTTCCGCTCACGAAACGATACAATACCCTCCACCAGGGCAAAGAGGGTGTGATCCCGCCCCATCCCCACATTCCGTCCGGGCCAGAAGCGCGTACCCCGCTGACGCACCAGAATATTCCCCGGGCGAACTACCTCCCCCCCAAAGCGCTTCACCCCGAGGCGCTTACTCTCCGATTCGCGTCCATTGCGCGTGCTGCCCAAACCTTTCTTATGTGCCATAGCTCAGGAAAATTGAATCTCAACCACTGACAGGGCCTGCCGATGGCCTATCCGCTTCTCATAACCCTTACGACGCTTCTTCTTAAAGACCCGCACCTTAGGCCCCCGCACATGCTCAAGTACCTTCACCCGAATCGGATAGGAAAGCGTCGGCCTGCCTACCTGAACCTCCCCATCCCTCTCCAAAAGCAGCACCTCTGAAATCGTGAACTCTTCGCCCTCAGCATTCGGCAGGCGATTCACCACGATGCGATCCCCGGGCGAGACTTTCCATTGCGTCCCCCCCAATGATATGACAGCCAGCATGGCGGGCAAAGATACACATTCTCTACCTTTCCTGACCCTCACATGGCCCTATGCCTAACTGCCTCACCTCTCAAAAACCTTCCTGGTACGCGCCTCTATCAGCCCATGCCCGAAAATATACAACCCGATAATCCAGCTCTCCCCGTACGAAATCGGCTGAACCAACTATAAGCAACAGGCGCATTCGACACCCAGAATCTCAGCAGTCCCAGCCACAAAAGCCCATCTCGAAACTGCAAGGCTATCAGGTCGGAGGTGGAAGTTCATGAGGTCCGGCGCTGTTAGGGATTAGATCTTTTATAGCAGGGTTGGATGTAGCAGGAAGTGGCGATGGCGGTGGGAGTATCGCTTCGCCTGACTCAGAAGTGGGGGGTAGTATCTGAAGGGGGTATTAGAGGGAGTAGGACGCCAGAGTGGGGTTAGCCATCGGAGAAGTCGGAGGAGTCCTCTAAATCAGGGCAGGTGGCTCAGTTATAGGAGGAAGCTCGGCGGGGGTTTTCGGACACTGCGGGAGGCGATGCATTGGTGTGGGGGGTTGGGGGCTCGTTGAGGGATCGGCGATTTCGATACTGGTTTCCTCGGTGGACGATATTGAGGGCACATGTATGGAAGTATAGAAGAGAAGATGAAGGCGGTGGAGCGGGCGTCGGAGGCGCTCCTGAGGCAAAGGGAGCGGGTGATTCGGCTCACAGCTTAGCCTCACATTTTACCGAGCTTTTCAAAAGTTAGGTTGATAAATTGCGAACCATGATGTGTCTCTCGGTATTATCACCCCCGAACCTCAGCTTCTCCCTTTCAGAGGGAGAACTCTACCTTACTCAGCTTTATAAACGAATATGATTCACCTCTCTACATGAAATGTCCGATAGGGAATACGTTCATGAAGGGATTTGGAGTAATCTTTGAAGAGTTTTCATCAAGGTTCGTCACTAAAGTCGTCGTCATCCGGTGTGGGCGAATCGATACTTTCATCAAGGGAGATGATACTGATGTCATCGAACGAAAAGGCTTCACCCGAAGGTAGCGGCACATCTACCGGCTCAGGTACGGGCAGGTCTTTCTGAAGCGGATCGTCGGGCGGCTCTGGAAGGGGTGGGGCGTCTTGTCGAGTGGTAGAGGGGGCAGGCTGCCGGGAGCGCTGCGCAAAAAGGGCATTGTGATAAGCCTTGACCTGTGCAAGGGTTTGATGGGGAGGCAAAATCACATAGATGCGCTTAAACGCCCAGATGCGGCTGCCGGGGCCCTTGAGGTAAATGAAGAGACCATAGACGCCGCTTCTGGGGAGCTGGAGACGGGCCTGACGAAGAGAACTGGATATTTTGACAGGTGGCAGGGCTATCCAGGCTAAGGGCCCCATAGCATTGCGCACTAAAAGGAGAAAGGTATCCCGTTCATATCCCGACGGAACCCTATACTGGATGTGGAGGACCGCCGGGGATCTTTCAAATCGAAAGATGGTGTCCACGCCGAGGAGGGTGCCCGCCGGGTCAAGGCCACGCCCCACTGAAAGGACCTGCGCACCCATCAGGGCAGGCCAGAAGAAGAATGCCCGCATGCTTTCAAAGGTAACTTTTATAGGTGGAAGTGTGGGTAGATGCGTACTTTGTACTTATGGAGAGTACTTCGGTTCGAGAACGGATCCTGAAAGAATCGCAACGGCTTTTTGCTCAGGAGGGCTATTCGGCGGTCTCCATGAGAGCCCTGGCTCGGGCTGTCAACCTGAGCCCGGCTACGCTTTATCATTACTTTCCGACCAAAGAGACCTTGCTCAGGGAGTTAGCTTTTCAGATAGCGGGTCGTTTTCTGAGGTCAGTAGCGGGGATTGGAGAAAGTTCGTTAGAGGTTACGCACAAGCTGGAGCGGTTTTGTAAAGCGCATTTAGAGACGCTTCTTCGGGAGCCCTCGCAAGCGGTGATATTTTTACGGGAGGCCCCGCAGCACCTGCAAGAGCCCGACCGAAGCGTATTTCTGGCCCAGCAGCGGCAATATGAGGACCAGTTAGAGCTTATCCTGAAGGAAGGGCTTTCCCGGAATCTCTTTCGCGACTTTGAACCGCGTTTCATGACCCTATCCCTACTGGCCGCGCTCAACGCTACGGCTACCTGGTATCAGCCAGGGGGTCCGCTTCGTCCCGACGAAGTAGCTGACATCCTGACCAATACCTTCCTGCATGGACTGATCCGAAGCTGGTAATTCACGCATGTCTTTTTTTTGTGTAATCTTGATATATGCGAACGCTAATCGGACTTTACCTGGGGCTTGCGATCTGGATGTACGGCCAGCAGGTGGAGTTGGATACCCTGCAAGTCAAAAGTTCAGTCGTATGTCAGACCTGCCGACGAACGATTATTAAGGGGCTTTCCACGCAAAAAGGCATTCGCCAGGTAGAGGTAGACATACCGACCCAGATCGTAACCATCGTTTATCGGCCCGACCGGACCACGCCCCACGCTATCCGGCAGGCTATCCAGAAGCTGGGTTATGACGCCGATACGCTCCCGCGGGACCCGGCCGCCCACGAGCGCCTTCCCGCCTGCTGTAAGTCAGATAAGCCGCATTAGTAAATCAATCTTGAAAATCTGCTGTAAGAATGCATTTAGCAGTATCTCTTCACGGGAAATAGCCCCCTATCATTGGAATCCAGTCAGGCGCACATAATACAAATTCGGGCATATCCTCTCGTAATGCGCTCTGCCTCAACCTCACCCCCTGCCCCCTCTCCTTCAAAGGAGAGGGGGATATGGGGGTGAGGTCTCTGAAAATGAAGCTATAAGCCTTCCAACTATTAAGAAACTATTCCGCCTCCTTTGGTATAAGCTCCACTCTGTCGAGATACAAATCCTTCCATTCTCTCAAATCTTTTGCCGATTAATGAAAAAAGGCCCCGATAATCCCCGGGGCCTCTCTATGCATGACGCAAGCTACTCTTTTCTTTAAAACCAGAACATGAGATTGAAGCCCAGATTGCTGAGGCGACCTTTTAGCTTCTCATGAGGTTTGATGTCACTGATCCTAACGCCGTTGGTACCCGTATAGTCAAACTTGTAGTCTTTATTGAAGAAGTTGATAAGGCCATGATTGTACGTCACGGCAAAGTCAATCGTACCGACTCCTTCTAAATCAATATCCACCCCGGCACCTCCGGTGACCTGCGCTAAGAACGGAAGCACATAGTTGCCACCGCGAGTCCTGTCCTGGTCGATGAAGTCGGGGGAGACAATGACCCTCTCAGATTGGGTGGTACTGCCCACCCGCACATCCAACTGACCACCGAGGAGGGCTTTGGCCCGCAGAGGCGTCGAGCCTAAGGGATTGGTACGAAGCTTGAGCCAGACAGGCACATTGACAGTTGTGATACCGTAGCTTGGGGTAGTGGCGGCAGTGAGGCCTGCGTCGGCGAGCGTGATAGTCGTGTCCCGGCCGGATGGAGTTTTGCCCGCTATTCCATAGCCGGGTTTGTACTCTACCTTTACTTTTTGGGTACCCACGCCTGCTCCGATGAGAAGGGAGGCATTGTCGGAAAAGCCAAAGCTGAGCATAAGCCCTCCGCGAAACCCAAAAGCACCAGAGCCTGCCAGATTGCGAACCGTCTTCCCGCTGGAATCCAGACTGAAAAAGCCCAAAGTAGGGTCCACCCGAAGGCCAAACTTAACGCCTTCCTGAGCTACTAAGATACCTCCTATCAGGAGGAGTGCCGCTACATATCCTGTGCGAGTCATACCGCCACAAAGGTAAGCAAAAAATCAGTTTGCACGGGTTTGCCCTTCCTGTAAGCGTATGATGCATTGTACTGCGAAGCTTCGCTGCTCATTGAGCGTACCCGGCAATGTGGAGTATATCCTGTTGAAGGCATTGAAGATATGAAAAGTCCAGCGGATTCGCCCGGTATCATACGCCAGAATAAAGTCCCACACCGTATAAGGCTTACTGGCATAATCCCGGAAAAACTCCTCAAGGCCCGCCAGGTTATCGTTGGTGGTGGCTCCTAAAAGGAAAAAGAGTTTATCTACATTCGTGATAGGACTGGAATAACGGAAGTTGGCCGTAAGGCTCACTTTTCCGTAGCCTACTTCGCCAATCGCACGAATAAGCTGTTTATTACGATACTTGAGGGTATAAGGGATATCCCGGCCGATTTTATACTGCTCGGGCTGTGAGGCCGGATCAGGGGATAAGAGAGCAGCATTGAGCACCTGAAAAGCACCGGCTGTATTATTCATGGTATCCAGCGCTTTGGAGCCGTCGGGATTGATGGGCTGGATGAGGGTAGCCCCCCCACTGAGATTCAAAAAGAACTTACCCTGTTCGTAGCGCAGGCCCCATAGGGGTTCTATCCCCTGAATAAAGGCCCGGGAGAGGTTAATGGCTGAGAAGGGTAGCCCCGGAAAACCGTTGAGAACCGCATCAATATTGACCTGGAACTCTACCATGTCTTTGAATTCCATTCGGAAGGCGGAGACATCTACGAAACCTTTCAGACTTTCACCGATTTTGAGGTACTGGCGCAGACCTACTTCGGCGCTGTAGCCGCGTTCTATTTTTACGAAGGGGTTAGGAAGTACCGTAATGCCGCCTGCGCCGGTCGTCGTAAAGCGCTCGGCTACCGAGGGGCTGCGAAGGCCCTGCCCGTACGAAGCTCTCAGGATCGTCCCCCGCCACGGCGTGAAGGTGAATCCCGCCCTGAATATAGGCTCCTGTATCGTCGTGAGCCGCACATAACTCGGGGTTTCTCCCTTTACGATCCGCCCCGCCACAATCCGATAAGAAGTATCCCCCTCAATATCCTCGTATTGATACCGTACGCCCCCACTCAGGTGAAACTTCCAGATGTCTATTTCTGCCTGCGCAAAGCCCGCGGTCTGCCGTCCCCGCGCCCGCCCAAACACCTCTCGGGCATATACCCGATTTTCGGTGTAGTTAGCCCCCACGATGACTTTGCCCCACTTTTTCAGGTTGTAAATGAACTGATAATCGTAGTAATGCAGGGTAGCGCCGCCGGATTGGGGCGTGCTCAGATCGTTTATGGTCCGGTAGGTGCGCCCCTGCAGGACATGCCGATGACCTTTTGGCGTGAAATAAGAGATGTAGGGGTCTATCATGTACCGTTGCAACATCTGATAGGTCAGGAAGCCCGCCCCGGGTAGATTAGCCCGCGTGGGGAAGCTATCCCATGCAATGTAGGTGGCACTGGAATCGATATTGGCCTGGAGGGTAACACCATATTGAAGCCCTTCCAGGAAGGGCGCATTGTGCCGGATGCGAATCCAGGTTCGCCCTCTCTTGGAAAAACCCTCTTTCCGAAAGCCTGTATCATTAATCAGGTCTAAAAGTGTCGTTACTTCCCAGGTGTTGATGCGCTGGGCATGGACGATATGAAAGGCCGAAGTCGTGGCCGAGCTTCGGCCATCCCAGTCGCCTACAGGCTCTCGGGGCTTATCGTAAATCTGATGCTGCAAACGCACCACCGTACGGGGCATGAACTGAACATCATCCGAAATGACATTGATAATTCCGCCCAGCGCTCCCGTTCCGTACAGGACAGACGAGGCGCCCTTTACGATTTCAATCTGCTTGATATTATCTATGGGAATGAGGTCAAACTGCACACTCAGCCGGTCGGGACTCATCATGGGCAGGCCATCCAGTAGCAGTAGCACGCGGGAGCCTGCCCCATAGGTATAGCCACTACTACCCCGAATGCTGGGCTGGTCTTTATTGGTAGAGACGCCGGGGGTCTGTTCTAAAGCCTTTATCGGGTCGATGGAGGCTAAGTTTTCAATCTGACGGGGTCGCACAAAGTCCAGCGACACCGTCACCTGCTCTACTTTCTGTTCGTATCGCGAGGCAGAAACCACCACCTCCTGCAAAAGGGTATTTTTGGGCGTGAGCGCGATGGGAACCTGCAAAATATCCTTATCAGGGGGCATTCGCAGGGTATAGACTCTGTCTTCATAGCCTTCGTAAGTGACGGCCACCTTGACGACCTCCGTACGGCTAATCGCCACGCGAAATCTCCCTTCAGGATCGGTCAAGGCACCCGCAGCCCCGTCATTGATGATGACTTTTGCTCCAATGAGGGGCTCCTGCGTGGTCTCATCGGAAACTCGCCCTTCAATGGTCACCTGCTGTGCCCAGAGTGCCGTCCAGAGTAGGTAAGCGAAGCCAATCCTTTTCATACCGCCGCTAAGCTACATAATATCCTGCTTCGTAATATAGCCCCCATGGTGAGCCTTCTGATTGTAGATGACGAGCCGATGGTGGTACAGACCCTTCAGATGCAGCTGGCGCCGCTCGCCAATGAAGGGGTATGGATAGAAGGGGCCCTTAGTGCTCAGGAAGCCCTGGAGCTTATCCCCGGACTCCCGGCTCCCTTAGCCGTGGTCATCGCCGACTATCTCATGCCCGGCCTCAAAGGCGACGACCTCCTCATTGAGATTCACCGTAAGGTGCCGCAGGCCAAGCTCATCCTCCTCACCGGCCAGGCAGAAGCCCACAACGTCGGCAAAATCGTCAATCAGGCTCCCCTCTATCGCTACATCCCCAAACCCTGGGACCCCTTAGACCTCCTCCTCACCACCCGGGAAGCCCTCCATACTTACCACTTAGAAAGAGCCTACGAAACCCTCAGCCAGACCTTAGAAGAACGGCTGGCCGCCCAGAACCAGGCCCTCCTCCAGGCCACTCCCGACACCTGGGTCCATCAGGTCTCCCACGACCTCAAAGGGCCCCTCAGCGGCCTCAAACAACTCGCCAACCTCCTCAAAGAACAGCCCGACCTTCCGCCCAAAGCCAAGAATTACGCAACCCTCCTAAGTAACTCCCTCTCCGAGCTGGAAGTCTATGTGCAAAACCTTCTGGACATAGCTAAAAGTAAAAATAATGCTCGATTACAAAAGCGGTCCTTCTCCTGGGGAGATTTAGCCCGGGAGCTCCAGGCCATGCTCCTCCCTCAGGCCTCCGCCAAAGGAATCACCCTGCACCTGGAAGTACCCGAGACCCCGGGCTGGGGCGACCCCACCTACCTCAAACAGGCCTTCCTCAACCTCCTCTCTAACGCCATCAAGTTCACCCCGCCTCATAAAAGAGTATCTTTTCAAGTGCAAAGCACTGATGTAGAGGACAAACTATGGATCACAGACGAAGGGATCGGCATGGATGAGGAGACGATCCAGTCTTTATGGGACCCCGCAAAGCGGCCGGTACGCCCGGGAACCGCCGGAGAAGCCGGCACCGGCCTCGGCCTGCCCCTCGTGAAAACCATCATAGAAAGCCATAACGGCCAGATTCAGGTTTCTTCCCAGCCCCAGCAGGGTACAACCTTCCAGATTACCCTCCCCCGAAAGCCGTAGCTTTGCACCATGCGAATTCTCGTTACAGGCGGCGCGGGCTTCATCGGCTCTCACTTAGCCGAAGCCCTCCATGCCCAGGGCCATGCCATTGCGGTCCTGGATAACCTCTCCACCGGCCGCCGGGAAAACCTACCCGCCTCCATTCCGCTGTACGAAATAGACCTCCGCAACCAAAAGAGCCTGATAGACTTTTTTTCCAGACATGCCTTTGAGGTCATCTTTCACTTCGCCGCTCAGGTCGATGTGCGCACGTCGGTAGACGCCCCCCTCACCGATGCGGAGATTAATATCATGGGCACGCTGAACCTGATCACCGCCGCAGCGAGTCAAAGACCCTGGATAATTTTTGCCTCCACGGGGGGAGCTATTTATGGAGAAAAGGTCTCGCTTCCCATATCCGAAGAGGCCCATCCTGAACCAGAAGCCCCCTACAGCATTGCCAAGCTCGCCGGGGAACTCTATGGTTCTCGCCTGATGAAGCTTTATGGGGGCGCATGGACCACCCTTCGCCTGGCTAACGTATATGGTCCCCGGCAGAATCCCTTCGGCGAGGCCGGTGTCGTCGCCATTTTCTCCTATCGCATGCTCCATAACGAAATCCCCCACATCTATGGCGATGGGCTCCAAACCCGGGACTTCATCTATGTGGGAGATGTGGTGCAGGCTTGTCTGAGCGTCCTTCATCATCCGGATACGACTCAGGGTCAGACCTTCAATGTTGGCACTGGCAAGCAGACCTCTGTCTTAGAGCTTTATCAGGCCATTGCCCGAAACCTCTCCTTTCCTCATGCCCCCAGGCACTTCCCGCCCAAACCCGGTGAGCTACGCCATAATGCCCTCTCCTATCAGAAACTTCACCGGGCTACAGGCTGGCAACCCCAGACCCCTCTCTCCTATGGCATTTCTCAGACCCTCGCTTTTTTCCGCCACTTCCAGAAATGCTAAATCTCGGCATGCATTCAAAAATACTCGCACTGGTCGGTATGTATTTTGTTCCTTTGTAAGAAGTGCGCTGGCTAAGCGGCATAGCCCTTATGGGGGCACTCTGGGCTCAACCCTGTCGGGTAGCTACCCTCTCGGATGTGCAGTTCAACTACATCCGCATGGAGGTAGCCTCTCTCAGTATGGAAGCCAGCCGCCTGGAAAGAATCAACGATATTATTGCCCAGAACTGCTTTTCTACCGCCCAGCTAAAAGACCTCTTATGGCTTTTGGATCACGAAAGCACGCGCCTGGAAGTGATCCGAAATGCGGCCGACCGCGTATATAACCCCCACCTCATCCCTGATGAGCTTCGGGAACTCTTCATCACCGAAAGTGGTCAGCGCGCCTACGAAAAATGGCTCCGGGAGTGGCAGCGTAAAAAAGATAAGAAATAATCCTGTCAACCAGGAGAATGCACTCTGCACCTGCGATATTTGCTTCTGAATTTATTTTACAGAGCATAATCTAAAAAGACTTTGACGCAGGCTGCCAGAAATTATGCCAATCTGCGCTATTCATTGCCTTAACCTTTGTATTTTTGTCCTCAGGATCTTGATATGGCCAGACCGTTGAAAATAGCCGGGAAACACCCGGGAGAGTAGTTGTACGAACAGGGCATACGAGAGAAAGTGGTGACTTAACCCGACGATGGCAGGCTCTGTGGTTGTTGCGGCGAGGAGAGAAGCTTATTCGGGTAAAGGCGATGGGGGGGTAACGCACCGGCCGACTTAATAGTGGATTCGGTGAGACGAAGCGGGTGGGATATAGGAAGTGGCCCTTCATAAGCGGGTCAAGTAGAAGGTACCTCGTCAGGCCTGGACGATGGAGCAGGAGGTGAGGCAGGGGAAGGTTGAGCTGTTTGTGGATGAGATGCAGGCTGGATGTAGGGGCAGAGCCGGTGAGTGGGGGGAAGCGAGGAAAGAAGGTAGGGCAAGCGAGTAGAGTCGTGGTATGATTGGGTGTATTTGCTTTTGAGGGTGGAGCCGATAGAGAAACGGCTGATGGGAGCCTGGTTGGGACGGATGCGGGGTGTGGAGCGGCAGAGGTTTTACGGCGGTGGAAAGCGCAGGAAGTGGTGGAATTGAGATGGGAACATGCGGCGATTCACCGGGCGAGGGCAGTTGAAGAGGTAGGATTGAAGCGGATTTATAACCGTCCTATTCACCTGAGGGGAATCTGGTGGGGCAGTCAGAGAGGAGGTGCTCAGGCGATTAGAAGGAGATTTACACGCTGACGGGGTGAGCACATACCCGGGAGGCTTTCCAGGACTTTGGCAAAAACCTTCAAATATCTCAGGTATCAATCCGAAAACTCCGTACTCAAGCCTGGACTACGAAGTTTACGGAAAACGATGCTAATGTTTTTGTATGCGAAGGGTCTGGATGCCGTTATCCGTCTCTACCTGCAAGAAATATAGCCCGGCAGGAAGATCATACACATCGTAGCCACCCAGTTGCATATCCCAGGAACGAAGGCATTTCCCGCTCAGGTCTCGCAGCGTAACGCGCCGAAGCCCTTCTCCCCTCAGGTAGAAGTGATCCGTAGCCGGATTCGGATACACCTGAACCGAAGAGAGCCCTTCACCCCCACGGGCAAATGCAAGGTTTAATGCATCCTCCTCTACATAAATCAACCGCCGAAGCGAAGGAATACCTATCCTCATCGTATCGCCCCGCGGTAAGCTGCGATCTTTCAAAGTAACTATAACCGTATCTATTAAGTTCGTGTGCCCTGCAACGAGCCAATCACCCGCCCATAGAAGTCCATACAGATTAAGACCTCCTATGCCCTGGATACCCTGATAAGCCGAAGGCGCCACCTGCTGAGTCGTGATATCATAAGCCCGAAGGGTATTCGCCACATCTATAAAAAGAATCGTGTCCCTTCCGCCCGTATCTGAGACAAAGCCTCCCAAGCTTCTTACGCCGGTACTGATAACCGTTACATTGCGGGTCGCTATGTCAATTTCCGAGATGTGAAGCGGCCCCGTAAAGTTTCCATAGCAGGCCGCATACAGCTTGGAGCCAATGCGCAGAAGCTCCCCTGGATTCGGATAAACCTTACAGAAGCTATCTACCTGCATGGTACGGAGGTTGATGGACAGGATGAGGCTGTCCGGGCTAAAATTATTGGGATCATAGGTAAGCGGGATGAAGGCTGTATCCCCCACGACCACGATAGCATCCGGCACGCTGCGCAGGTAAGGGGAGCTGGGAGACCACAGGGAGTCTAAAGCCACCCCCCGGCTGGTCGGACGAATCCGATAGGCCGTGAAGAAAGGCGGTTGATTGCGTGTAACGAGCAGAAGGGTATCCTTCACCGCCAGGCGCCGCGCTCCAATCGGTCCCGTCAGAGAATCTGCTATCAGCGAATTCCAAACATCCATCCCGTAAATCACACCCCTGTAAGTAAAAGCATCCGGTCCCCCGCCCGTCAGAAAAAGGTATTTCGTACGGTAATCATAAGTCAGGTCATTGCCATACGGCTCACAGGGACCATTCCTGTAATAAAGAAACCCTATATCTGCTATCTGATCCCCCGAAGGCTCCCGAATGAGCGAATAAAAACCTGCTCCCGTCGAAGAATTCCCTTCTAATAGCCCGAAAACGGCTCTGACTTTCTGACCACTTTGAGCCAGTACAAGGCCACCAATCAGTAAGCTCAGTAACACTCGCATGGTGCAAATATGCATCGCCGCTGTGAATAATATGCGTACAGGCACTGAGTGGGATTGCTTAACATTGTAGCGGATGAAGTTTCGGTTCTTGTGGTTAGGGTTCTTAGGCGCGGGGCTGCTGGCTCAGGACCTAAAGGCGCCGCCGCGCTGTACAGGTCCTGAATGTGCCGAACGCGTACGAATGAAGGAGTCTACCCCTCGTCGGCGCAGCTCCCGGCGGGCCGAGACTCAGGCCGATCGCTACGGCTATCCCAAACATCGGATGCGAGCCGAAAGATATCGCTTTTCCCCTCCTTCCCCCCGTCACAAAGCCATAGAGCGAGCCGAAGCCTTTACGCCTTATGCGCCCTCCATCCCCCATCTCAACCGCGCCGAACGCCAGCGCCCGCAGGCTAAGCGCCGCTCTCAACGCATTCTCCTCCGAGCCGAAAAATACCGTCCACCCACTTCAGCCAAGCCCCACCGCAATAAGGCTGAAAAATTCGCCCTCCGCACCCCTAAAAGAAAACATCCTTCGCTGGCCCAGGCTGAACGGCAAAAACCCTATGCGATCAGGCGATCTCACAGACAGCTTAGCGAATCTTACCGACTCCCTTCTAAAAGACTTCATCATAAACCCCAAAAAGCAGAAAGCTGGGGGCCTCCTTTATTCCTACCAGGCCATCGGCAATATGCTGAGAAGCATCGTTACCGCCCCCCCAGCACCCGGCATAAAAACTACCCCGAGAGATGGGCTTACAGTGCGCCCGGCATCAGGCATAGCCGAAGGAGCGAGCGCTTTCGCCTGGGTCTCCCCATCCCAGAGCACCGTCAGACTCCCCAGAGAGAGCTCTATGCTATGCCCAAAACGCGACACCGCCCTACAAAACAGAATCCCTGCGGTCCTCCCCCTATGAGTCACCCCACGGAAAAGTGGACAGCGACTCAGAGTTGCCTCCCTCCCCTCCTGCGTCATTCTCAAAAGCTCCAGACAGCTGCCTGTG
>Ga0197142_1001653_pt1 | contig 20205 bp, 17 predicted proteins | sample GBS60_MetaG_FD_148614 | JGI IMG/M metagenome (GOLD analysis project Ga0197142, IMG submission 148614) | Sediment microbial communities from Great Boiling Springs, Gerlach, Nevada, United States - GBS 60_MetaG | ecosystem: Environmental > Aquatic > Thermal springs > Hot (42-90C) > Sediment... | reverse complement strand
TTACGATACCGATTATTGAGATTGGCTCCTGAGTAAGAGGAAGTAACAGTTTATGAGCTGGAGCGGATCCTACTGCTATAGCAATTTCCGGTGTAACCTCGCCCATCATGGCGTTAGATATGATAATTGATATGGGACCAATTATGATGTCTACTTTAGGAGCGCAGTAGCATATAGCTGATGATCCTGTAGCACCCTTATTTGCGCCGGCTTTTAGCATTTGAGATGTGGCAATAGCGTTTGTGCCCAGAGCCCAAACTTCCACCTTTTCGTCATAAATTTCTTTAATTTTTTTTATGATAACCGATCCAATACCACCACCTTGCCCGTCAATTACTGCTATTTTCATTTGTGTTCTCCTTGTTGAGGCTGAAGAGTCTTTAAGAGTTCAATAAGTCGCTTTAACTCTTCGTCCGACCGAAAGAATATCGAGACCTGTCCTGAGGTCTTACCGCGCTTTCGTATGCGCACATTCATGCCGAGTATAGAACGTAGAAGTTTTTCTAGATTAGAGATACGGTTTTCCTGTTCTAGCAACATTTCGTCGGTATAAGTGAAGAGTTCTTTTCCCGTCGTATCGCTCTCTTCCTGGGAATCATCTCCGAATTGTTGATAAACCATATTTTCTACTGCTCTAACGGAAAGCCCGTAACGGATGATTTTGTCTCGCATTGCGATTTGTTCTTCTTCAGATGGGATAGCCATAAGAGCTCGAGCATGTCCCATAGTGAGTCTTCCGTTCAGAACGTCTTCCTGAATTGACTGGGGAAGGGAAAGAAGACGTAGAGTATTAGCCACCGCCGAACGGCTTTTACCTACCCGCCGGGCTATTTCTTCTTGAGATAGCCCGAATTCTTTTTGAAGTTTGGCATAAGCTAGAGCTTCTTCGATGCAAGAAAGGTCTTTTCTTTGAATGTTTTCAATGAGAGCGATTTCAAGCAGATCCGATGGTGCGACGTCCTTAAGTATAACTGGCACTTCTTTGATACCGGCTTTTTTAGCCGCCCGCCATCTACGTTCTCCGGCTATGATTATGTATCGGCCTGGTTCTTCAGATCTTGTTACGATAAGCGGCTGTAGTACGCCTTTTTCGGCGATAGATGTTGCTAATTCGTCAAGATGTTGGTCGTCTATGACGGTTCTGGGTTGGTGTGGATTTGGTTCAAGGTCATTCACCGAGCAAAAGAACACCTGGAAATCTTCACGAAACATCCAATCAGCAGGTGAGGAAAGCACGTCTTTGAAAGATTTTCCTAATCCTTTTTTCTTTTCCACAGCTACGCTCCTAAGCGTTTTACAAATTCTTTAGAAAGCTCCAGGTAGGCTTTAGAACCCGGGCAATGAGGATCGTAAATTACAGCTGGGAGACCATGGCTGGGAGCTTCCCCAAGCCGGACATTTCTGGGGATCATGGTTTCGTAAACATAAAAGGGCGATACCGATCGAATTTCTTGAACGACCTGATGAGAAAGGTTATTTCTACGGTCGAACATGGTGAAGACAATGCCGTTTATGCGGAGGAAAGGGTTCCAGCGAGTTTTGATTCTTCTGATTGTATCAAGCAAGAAGGAAAGACCTTCAAGGGCGTAGTATTCACACTGAAGGGGGATTAAGACGGCATCGCTTCCAACGATACAGTTTACGGTAATTAATCCAAGGGATGGCGGACAGTCGAAAAATATGACGTCAAACTCCTTCCTAATTTTCTGCATTGTATTTGACAAAAATTTTTCGTTTTTGGATATGAGAGGGCCGGATCCCCATTCAGCCGAGGCAAGCTTTCTGTTAGAAGGACTTATCCATAGGTCAATGTCCACAAAAGGACGCTTAACTGGAAGATCGTTTGTTTCTCCTATAAAAAAATCAGCGAAGGAAGGTTCGTTGTTGTTTATTTTAAATCCAAAGCCGCTGGATGCGTTAGCCTGAGGATCAGCATCTATTAAGAGTACCCGATAACCGAGTTTTGCTACTCCCACAGAAAGATTCACAGCGGTGGTGGTTTTTCCCACTCCGCCTTTTTGATTTGCTATAGCAACAACAAATGCCTGTCTTGACAACCTTGCACCACTCCTCATAGTTATGTTTCACGTGAAACATCTAAGCTCGCCTTTCTAATAGCATTTATTTTATTTTCGTTCAATCAGTATGAGAATGGAAGTTGGTCTGGTAACCTTAAGTATCGTCATACAAGGCTCTTTTTTCTGAACGCGTTTAAAAATAACGACTAAACTGAGGCTGTTTCAAAAACTCTCCTCGAGTTCGTCACTCCCAATCTCTTAGAGGAACTTTACCCTGAGCGATGCCCTGAGCTTGTCGAAGGATAGTTCCTCTCTCCACTGGCTGATACCTTCGCCGAATGTTTGTTGCTCCTACTGAATCCACCCAGTATCAAACTCCAGCTGATAAATGTTCAGTCGCAACACGGAAGTAAAAAGAAAGTAACGCAAATCTTATTTATGGAACAGCCTCCGACTAAACTTGACACAGCCAGTGTTATCTCATAAAGGTATTTCTCGGCTGAACGCCTCAGGTGCCGTTTAAGGCTTAATAGGGAATCCCATGAAAATCGGGAGCGGTCCCGCCGCTGTGATCCTCTACGCCTCTTCGTGAGGCGAGCCTTTCCGCATAGCAAGCCACTATCCTGCTTAAACAGGATGGGAAGGCTGCGGAAAAGGTGGGGAAAGCCAGAAGACCTGCCTGAGTGCGTAAGCGAGCTGGTGTAAAATCGCGTGGAAACGTTTTCGCCAGCAGGATCCAAAGGATGAAACAAACTGGGTGCAATCCTTGGAGCCGTAAGGTTTCGAGGATTTTTTATTTAGGATTTAGAAATGGCAAAAAGCATTATTTTTCTTGACTTGGTGACCATTGGGGGTGTAGAAAATTCCCGAAAATAAAGCCATGAAGGCTTCTAAGAAGGCCTTCATGGCTTTATTTGTTTGTGGGAAAAACACAGTGAAAACAGTATAGTAAGGGAAGAATCTATGGAGATGACTAATTTTTTGGTTAATCTTGCGGTTGTGGGAGGAAACTGGATTATTCTGCTTCTTTTGATTTTAAGCTGTATTTCCTTAGCCTTTATCATTGAACGATACATTCTTTTTTCTAAATGGGAACGGGAGACTCAAAAACTTTGGCAGTCGTTTAACCATTGCCTGTGCAATCTTAAGCTTGAAGACGTTCAAAGGATATCCACTACACTACAAACCCCTCTTGCTAATCTTATAAACGTCGCTATTCAGGCTATGCCATTCGGCTATCTAAAGATTGAAGGAGCTCTAGAAGCCGAAAAAATCCTTCTTAAACTTTCCCTTGATAAACGCCTAGCTTTCCTTGGGACTCTGGGTTCTAATGCCCCTTTTATCGGTCTCTTCGGAACCGTTATGGGTATTGTTCATGCCTTCAAGGTGCTTGGAACTACAGGCCATGGGGGTGCTCAAATTATGGCAGCTATTGCCGAGGCTCTTGTAGCCACCGCCCTTGGACTGTTTGTGGCTATCCCATGCACTCTTTCTTATAACTACTTCAAAAAGAAAGAAAATGACCTGCTGGCTTACGCCGATGCGATGAGTTGCTTGATTCTTAAAGAGGTGCGGCAATGAGGCGAGACGACGAATTAATAACCGACATTAACGTTATCCCCCTGGTTGATATAGTCCTCGTTATTCTCATTATCTTTCTTCTGGTTGCCCAGGTTATGGGACCGTCGGTTTTTAAGGTAAAACTTCCGGAAGCCGATAATGCCGACTCATCCAAATCATCACCTGTTACCGTCTGGATCAACCAGGAAGGGCAACTCGCTCTTAACGGTTACGGTATTACAAAGGAAGAGCTCGTAGAGAGTATAAGAAAATTGCTGGAAGAAAATAAAGATCTTCAAGTGATCGTTTCTGCTGATGAGCGAGTTTATTACGGTGATGCAGTAAAGATACTGGATCTTTTAAAGGGAGAGGGGGTGAACAGACTTGCTCTTCAGGTTCAGCCTAAATGAAAAAAATGTGAGCCTATTAGCCTTTATGCTCTCTTTTAGTTTTCACAGTTTGGTTTTTGGTGTTGTTGGGCTTCATAATGGTTGGCGTAGTGCTGCAGCGGTTCAGAAAGAAGCTGTGCCGATAGAGTTGGTCGTCGCTAAAAAGGAAGAGCCGGTTCAGGAAGTGTTGCCACCCAAGGTTGAAGAGCCTGAACCGCCGCCACCTCCTAAGGATAATCCTCCTGAACCTGTCGTAGAAAAAGAACTGGAAAAGGCTGTTGCTAGCCCACTTCCACCGCCTCCTCCGAAGAAAGAGGCTAAAAAGGCGCCCGTTGCTGAGAAAAAAGGAAGCACTCCCAGAATTTCGCCTCTTATTGCCAAGAAGTATGCTAAACCGGATCCTGAAGGAATGACGGTGCCACAGATTCCAGCGGAGACCAAAATAGACAATGCTCCCCCGGCGGTAATACCCGAACCGGTTATGGGTAAAACACTTGGAAAAGGCACAGGCGCAGAAGAAGATGCAATCGGAACTATTAAGGAATTAGCATTTGGGAGCAGTCAGGGACCGTCTTTCAAAAACATGGTCAAGCCGGAATATCCGGAATTTGCGAGAAGACTGGGACAGGAAGGTTATGTGCTTCTTAAAGTGCTTGTGGATGAAACAGGACGAGTAAAGAAGGCTGAGGTTGTGAAAAGTGCAGGACGAGCCTTTGACGAAGCTGCACTAAAAGCCATCAAGAAATCCACCTTTTATCCGGCTAGAGAAAAAGGAATGCCTATTCCATGTTACGTAAAAATTCCTATAAGATTCCAGCTTGTCCAGCGGTAGATTGGTAATTTGACCCATACGGATTGGGTTTCTATTGTTTAACCTGCCTGGTACCAGTATAAAGCAAACGGTACAGGCAGGTTGAGGATGTTTAAGATCAGTTGCCTGATTTTTTAGCTTGCTGGAAAGTCAAATTGCAGGCTTTCTCCGCTTTTAATTTGTAGCCACTTGATAAAAACATCCGATTCTCCTGATTGAAACCTGTGTCCTACCGCAAATTCGTATTTTCCTGGGGAGATTATGATTCGAAAACCACACGCCTTGTTGTCCCAGTATATTCGAGGTCTTTTAACGAAGATTCTTTCCTTTCCCTTGAGCTTTGTAAGTGAAAAGTGGACGCCGTAGGTTGGACGGGAATTCGGGCATGAGGTTTTTTTTCCTCCTACTTTCACGATTATTTCCCCTGGAGGAGCGATCGCCTCAAGAGCTTTTTTGGAAGATGCTGCTTCAGGATTGAACAATCGCCATTCTTTTCCGTCGTGGATAAAAAGAGAATCCTCAACCTCATCGTATAGGACAGCTATGCCAACTGATCTGAATAAACTTCCAAGAGCGATAAGAGTCTCCATGCGAGAACGGGCAATTCTATAGATCAAAACTTCCTCAGGGCTCAGTGGATCACTGTAGAATTCTGGCTGAATTTGACGAATACGTTTAGCAATTTTCAGGACCTTTTCTGCCGTCGGGAGCAATCCCACATCCGGAGAAATTTTAAAGGATTTAGCCAGCGTGCTGGATCGCCAAAAAGGTGGAGTATCTGGAAACTGAGGAGTTAGAACATAGGACCAGAAGGTTTCATTATCGTATCCAATCCCCATGCGAATTCGTTCTGATCTGATTTTGACTTCATGATAAAAGTGTTTCTTCAGTTCTAGGGGATTCGTCAAAGCAAGTCCTTTAGGATCGACGGAAAGAAGCAATCGTTTTAGTGTCTCAGGGTCTGTATCAGGAAGAGAACTTACAAGAGCAAGCAATTGGAAAGCACTGGGACCAACTTCAACGAGATGGTTAACAAATTCTTGATCGGTATCCTTAAGCCAAGAAGTTATAAGTCCCCGCATAGATTCCATTGTGGTTTCGGCTCTGGATGGGTAAGGCGATGGAGATGTGGGAGACGGTGAAACAGTATTTGGTGGAGAATAAAGCCTGCATTTGAAAGATTCTGGCAGGTCTTTGCTAACGTTTACAAAAACAGGTTCTTCGAGCTCATGTTCATAGCATACAAACCCTTTCTGTTCGCCATCCTGAGTTACAGCTTCAATGATATATCCTCCCTGTCCGAGTTTGAAATCTGCTGATCCGGCATCATCGGTATTTTTCGTTGCTACAGGTCTGAGCCTTCCACTGTTCCACAAGAGAAGCCTTACGTGAGCTCTAATGGGGAGATTGTTCTGACCGTCTTTTACGAAGATCCTGATATGCTGAATGGTGGCGTAGCTTTCGGTTTCGTTACAAAGGAACATTCCTCCATAAGGTCTAGCATCATGGCAGGCATTTCCAGTAATGGATGTTGTTCTGACAGCAGGAGCATATTGAAGCAGTGGTTTGAACCAGGGAGAGTCAAAGTCCTCCTGAGGAGATGCAGCATCGAGAAAGTGCCATTTGCCGTCGTCGAGGTAAACTTCTACCCAGGCATGGTTTCCATCGGCGTGTCGCCATGCAGGTGTCCAGGCGATGCGAGCTGGTATGGCAACGCTGCGAAGAGCTGACACAAGAAGGATGGCAAGTTCCTCGCATCGTCCAAATCCTCTTTTTAGTAAGCTGAGAGGTCCTATATCCCATGCACTGGTAGGTCGAAAAAAGACCTGTTCGGTGCACCATTTATTGACGGTCAAAGCGGCTTCACGGATTGTTTTTGCTTTGAAAACTTTCGGTGCTAACAGACTAAAAAACTTAGGTTTGTAAGGTTCGAATGGCTCTTGAGCAACTCGGTGAAAGAGCACAAAGTTAAGAAATATCTCTTCAGGAATAGTATGTCCCCACGGCATGACTTCCCTTGCCATGTAGGAGTAGCGGATATGATCAACAATATCCTGAATATTGGAACGGATAACATCTGCTTCGCTTAAATTTTCGACAAAAAATCGTAATTCCTTTGGATCGTAATTAGCAGGGGCAAATGTTTTTAAAAGCTGGGAAAGAATTTTTTCTCTTGATGGAAATGAGCTATATGAGGCATTTATGGCATGCTTTGTTTCTACAGTGCTACCCCAGATTTCAGATGGGGGATATGATCCAATCAACCATAGTAGCCATGAAGCGAGTAGGAAAACGGTTTTTCTCATGGATGTTTTTCTTCCTTTTCTTTCTATTTAACGTATTTGGTCACCAGCGAATATCAAAGCTTTACGAAAGTATTGTTGTATCATATGGTAGAGAAAAGGTTGAAAAATTTCTTGTGTTTGTCGCTGTTGCAGGTTTTTTAATTCTCACAGGTTGGATTGTTTTAGCGTCTTTTAGGCGTTACAAAAACTTGTTGCAACCATGTAAAATGCTTAGTTTGTGGTTTATCGCTGTTCTTTTGTGCTATGGAGCTTACGGTTTCCTGATTTGTTCTAAGGTGGAAATTGTTCACTTCCCTCAATACGCGATACTTGCCTTTTGGGGCATGTTCTTGATCAGAGATACTGCGAGAACTGTCTTTATAGTTACTTTTTTGGGAATATTTGACGAGACGTTTAATTACATCTTTCATTCCCGATTTACTCCCTATCTGGATCTTAACGATATGGTGCTTAACTTCTGTGGCGCTCTTGTTGGAACCGTTTTTTACCACACTGTTATAGATGAAATGCCTTTAACCATGGATCACTGGGCTTTTAAGCTTGGTTATGTTCTGGTTTTTCTTATCGTTGCTCTAATTATCGTTGGAATTGTCACTGGCAAGATTGTGCTTGAAAATACTTTGGCTGATCCTACCACTCCTCTACAAAATGGTCAGTTTATACTATCGTTTCAGCATTATGAGCCTTTTTGGCGTTATACTAGTGCTGGTGTCAGATATCATATTATGACACCTGTGGAGGGAATTTTGCTGATCGGTACGCTATTATCAGCTGTACATGCTGTATGTAGCTTTTTTACGAGGCAAAACTACGATAAAAATATTCGTCATTTTGCAACACTACCCAGAATGATATGACGATAACGTGAAGCATTTCAAGGCAGAGGAGAGGGTCGAAAGTTTGAGCAAAACCCAGGAATACCTCTATGAACAGAGGAAATATTAACGACCTTAGTAAAAACCTCAGGTTAAGGTGGATCCAGATTGAAATTAGTTCCTTATGCCAAGCATCCTGTATTTATTGCCCTCATACGTCATATAGAAAGTTCTGGCAAGGAAGGTTTATTCCAGAAAATCTGTTTTCAAAGCTTGTTGAGCTTTTTCCGTGTTCGGATCTGGTTTTTCTTCAAGGTTGGGGAGAACCTCTTCTCCATCCCAAGTTTTTTGATTTTGTGAGACTGGTTAAACAATGCGGTTCAATGGTGGGGACAACAACAAACGGTATGCTTATTAACAAGGATCTAGCGGAACGCCTTGTTGATTCTAGTATCGATATTGTTTCGTTTTCTCTCGCCGGAAGTTCGTACAAAAACGACCTGATTAGGCGTGGAACGTCTATTGATCATGTATTGAAAGCTATGGAATGGGTAAGAGAAGAGCGAGAACGTAAAGGGCTATCAACTCCCAGAATTCATGTAGCCTATCTTCTGCTGAAATCTATGCTATCTGAGGTTGAAAATCTTCCTTCGGTTGTGGCAGATGCTGGTGCAGAAAAAATAGTAATTAGCACACTTTCTGTGGTTCCCGATCCTGCGCTTAAGAAGGAAGAGGTTTTTACTTCGGAAGAAAAGTGGAAAGAAGAGAGTGAGGAACTGAATACACTTGTAAGAAAATACATTTTGAAAGAATCTCACAAATGGCTCGGAAAAGTTGAAGTGGATATAGAAACAAAGAAGGTTTCTCATAAAAAAGAAAGGAAAAAATTCATTCAATGTCCTGAGCAGCCTGTGGACAGCTTTTTCGTTGGTTCTGATGGCAAAGTATCGCCATGTGTTTTTTTAGGTCTTCCCGTAAAGCCACCTCCTCCTTAAATTTTTCCCTTTGATTTTGGATCTCTCTCAAGTGTGCCCAATGCCGAAAAAATCTGGCTAAGACCGAGCTACAAGGCTTTCCGAGAAAATTTCCTAAAAGGGGAATTGCCTTTTCCTTGCTTTAAATGTGCTAGGCGTGGGACAACCTACCAAAAAATTTCCTGATGTAGTGCCTTAATAGCATTACTCCCACACCCAGTAACACCACATCTCTTGCTACTTCCAGCCACATAACCGATTTTGATGCGGTGGTTATTTCGGTAGAAAAACATCCACAGGTTATATCTATTCCTCTTGCAATGTTAAGAAGGATCGATGCAGTGAAGATTACGAGCAAGCAATTCAATACGGCAAGCCCTCCTAGAACTCCACGTCCGATTATTACAACCAGCCCAGCTACAGCCTCAATCCAGGGCAAAGATATAGCAACAAGATTTATAAGAACGTCAGGTAAAAGATGGTAATTAAACACAACCTCAGCGAAGGCTTGTGGATGAAGAATTTTGTCTATGCTCGCAAAGATGAATATGCCTCCGAAAATAATTCGCAACAAAGTAAAGATAAGTTCCTTGTAGTCGAGTTTATTCCTTTGGTTATTAGAATTTTCTTTTCCATAATCCGTAGCTTCGGGGTCATGATGTTTATCATCCGTGGAGGTGATTCCTGTGTCGTTACGGATGCAGGAAAGTTCGCAGAGCAAACCGCCATTGCCGCAATGTGCGGTTTCGAACTGAAGCACAGGGTGATTTATTTTAAATTGGTATTTTAGCATGTTTTCAATCGTTTTGCGGAGGTCGGTAATTTTACTCAAAGGCTGATCTTCAACCACTACATGGCATGAAAACGCAACGTTGGAAGGATGCACCATCCACGCATGCAAATAGTGAGCCCCCAGAACACCCTGGATGTTTTCAATAGATTCCTTAACTTTTTGAAGATCGACGTCAGGTGGAGTTGCTTCCATAAGAATTCTTAATGTGTCACGAAATATGTTCCAGCAACCTCTAGCTATAAATGCCACAATAATGAATGAAAGTAGCGGATCAATCCAGTGCCATGGCTTAAACATAAGAACAACACCGCCGACAAAAACGGCAAAGGAGGTCAAAAAATCCCAAAGCAGATGGAGAACGGCACTTCTTACGTTAATGTTGTGATGTGAGTGATAGTGAAGAAGCCAGGCTGATAAACCGTTTCCGATCATACCGACAACTGCCAGACCCATAACCAATTTACCAGATACCGGTTCAGGGTGAAACAGTTTTACAACAGCTTCTTTTAGTATGATGGCGGAAGCTCCCATAATGACTATCGTGTTTAAAAAGGCGGCGATTACTTCGGCACGTTTGTATCCGAAGGTATGAGTGGATGTTGCCGTTTTTCTGGCTACAATAAAAGCGATGTAGGTAAGCCCTAGAGTTAACACATCGCCCAGGTTATGAAGAGCGTCCGATAGGATTGCGACGCTGTTGGCGTAAATTCCCCCTGCGATTTGCACGGCGGGAATGAGACAGTTTATGATAATTGCTAATATAAGTGTTCGTCCGGTAGCTATATTGTCGTTTTTCAAATAATGAGAGTCATGGTGACATGTTTTTCCCATTTTTTAGCCGTTCTCCCTCTTATCTGCGGGGTAAGTATACGTCTTTTACAAGTGTGCTCGATTACAACGTATCAAAGAGCTAAGTTTGATGTCAATTAAGGTCATTGCCGGAATTTGTTAGAGTGCACAGTCATGCACTCTACAATCTTCTGTGACCATTCTTTTCCAAAAGAAAGTTTACGTTTTTGCTCAGTTGTCATTTGAGGTTTGCCACAGTAGCGATTTTTCATATAGGATACAACCGAGCAGTGGTTGAGGGAAAACACTCTGTCTATGGCAGGATACCAAGACTATATTAAAAGGCATAATAAGGTGGAGGTGTAATGAAGATCGGTCTAGCTCAAGTTAATCCGCTCGTTGGGGATTTCTTTGGAAATGTCGAACGAATGTCTAGGATGGTAGAAGAATCTCGAAAGAAAGGATGCGAGCTTGTTATTTTCCCGGAACTGTCGGTCATAGGGTATCCTCCAAGAGATCTTCTTGATAGACCATCTTTTTTCGAAGCTAGCCGCCAGGTCCTTCCCCAACTCCAGCTAATGAGCCACGATGTGGCTATAATCTTTGGGCTTATTACTCGAAATGAACAACCTTTAGGAAAACCTTACCGCAACACCGTTATGTTTATGCACAGGGAAGAAATAATTGCCATGGCTCATAAAAGGCTCCTTCCCTTCTACGATGTCTTTGACGAAGAACGCTATTTCGAACCTGGAGAAGAAACCCCTGTTGCTTTGTGGCAGGGCTTTAACCTTGGCTTGACCATCTGTGAAGATATTTGGAATAGGGAAGGTATACTCCCCAGAAAATTTTACCCCGTCGATCCTGTGAATGAGCTCAAAGGCAAAAATCTGTCGGCGGTTATAAACATTGCGGCATCTCCATACTTTGTGGGAAAGATCGAACAGGTGATGGTACCTCTTCTTTCTCGAGTTGCTCGGGAAGTTAAAGCTCCCGTTATTTATGTGAACCAGGTGGGAGGAAACGACGAGCTGATTTTCCAAGGGCACAGTATGGTCGTTACTCCCGAAGGCGAAATTGTTTGTCGTGGAGCGTCCTTCAAAGAAGACTTTGTGGTTTTTGACCTGCAGCGGATGAGCGGAGAACTCAGGCAGGATTATGACCATCCAATCGATCAGCTCATTGATGCTCTTGTTCTTGGCATAAGGGATTACGTGTATAAATGTGGCTTTTCTGGAGTGGTGATAGGTCTCAGCGGAGGTATAGATTCCGCCGTAACGGCGGCTCTTGCTACTCTGGGTCTCGGAGCAGATAGAGTATGGGGTATTGCCATGCCCGGCCCTTACAGTTCACGGGAAAGCCTCGAAGATGCTAAGGAATTATCAAGGCGATTAGGCATTAGGTTTCACGTTGTTCCTATAATTAACATGTTTCAATCGACCTGTGATGCTCTTTCCGATTTGTTTAGGGGACTTGCGCCCGATGTGACAGAAGAAAACATACAAGCGCGGCTTAGAGGGCTCGTTCTTATGGCGATCTCAAACAAATTCGGTCTGCTTCTTCTTTCAACCGGTAACAAATCCGAACTTGCCGTTGGTTACTGCACTCTATATGGGGATATGAATGGAGGACTTGCTGTTATCGGTGATGTACCCAAGACGCTTGTCTATAAGATAGCCAATCGACTTAATGAAAGATACAACTGGATACCTCATCGCATTATCGAAAAACCTCCATCGGCTGAACTGAGACCAAACCAGCGAGATCAAGATACTTTACCGCCTTACGATGTCTTGGACTCAATTCTAGAACTCTACATAAGCGAGAATATGTCCTTTGAAGATATCGTAAGCCGAGGGTTTGATCGCAAGGTTGTGGAACAGGTAATTCGCATGGTCGTGAAGAATGAATATAAGCGACGGCAGGCTCCACCTGTGCTTAAAGTGACAACCAAGGCATTTGGTTCGGGACGTCGTATGCCGATTGCCCATGGTTATAGAGAACCTTTATGGCGATAAGTTCATCCTTCACTTCAACCCTTTTTAGATGTTACTTTCTGTTAATTATAGTGGGTTGGCTATTACATTTGGAGGTGTGCATTACAATGAAGCTCATTTCAGCTATCATAAAGCCCTTTAAGCTTGATGACGTTAAGGAGCGTCTTTCTGAGATAGGCGTTAAAGGAATGACTATCACGGAAGTGAAAGGTTTTGGACGACAAAAAGGAAGAACTGAAATCTATCGTGGTGCCGAATACGTTGTGGATTTTATTCCCAAAATCAAAATAGAAATTGCCTGTGAAGATCATAGAGTTATGGAAATTGTAGAAGCTATACAGGAAGCGGCAAGAACGGGAAAAATCGGTGACGGGAAGATTTTTATCCTGCCCTTAGAAAACTGTATGCGGATTAGAACCGGAGAATGGGGTGAAGATGCCCTTTAATAAAACCATGCCGACACTTTCAGAACTTGTTAGAGAAGCTAAGCGAGAGTTTTACGACCTCTGTAGACAGAGCCTTCCCGGTATCGAAGAAGCCAGGTCTTTCGGAACTCGGATCGCTACGATAATTGGTGATTTTTTTTCACCGATGAAAAGCAGCTACCCGTGGGCAATAATTGGAGTTGGAGGGCTGGGACGAGGCGAACTTAGCTTTCTTTCCGATATTGATGTTCTTTTTCTTTATCGGTCAAGGTTAGAAAGAACCTTTCATGAGTTCATCCAAACATTTACCTATTCTCTTTGGGACGTTGGAGTCGAAATTGGGCATAACACCCTTCCTTTGACGGGAGCTATTGCTCTTGCGAAGGGAAATTTTTCTGTTTTTACGAGCCACATAACGTCAAGGTTTATAGCTGGTGATTTTGAACTCTACTCTGAATGGCGGCAAAGACTCCGAAAGCTTGTAGGACATAAGGGGAAGAGAGTTTTCCTTCAGGAACTCAGAAAATATATCCGTACAAGATTGGATCGCTACGGAGATAGTTCTTATCTGCTGGAACCTCATGTCAAGGAAGGAATTGGAGGACTTAGAGATGTTCATATTGTCAGGTGGATATGCTGGGTAATGCGTGGCACGACCAATTACGAAAGTCTCCCCGATGATGTGCTTTCTCGAGATGAGAAATTATGGCTTATAGAGGCAGAGAATTTTCTATGGCAGGTCAGACTCCAATTGCATGCCATGACGGGGAGAAGGCAAGATCAGATTTATTTTACCGACTTGGAAAAACTCGTTACGTCGGCTCTCGGAGAATTTATAGGGGCTTACTCATCGCTTGAACATCGTCGTCCCCCATCGCGGGGAAAAGAGGAAAGAGACATTAGAGAAACCGTAGAAGCCTTTATGCGAAATTACTACCAGCATACATCTCGCATCAGACGGATTTCCACCTTTCTTGTTGAGCGGTTCAAATACATGGTGATGGAGAAGGGAAGGGACAGAGTTAGCCTTGGCTCTACCCAGCAACCCGTAGACTATGTTCCAAAGGGCAAACCCATAGCAGATGGACTATTTTTGCTGGAGGGAAAACATATTCGTTTCGCCAATCCTGCTGATATCGTTCATCGTCCCTCTATTATGATGGCTCTTTTTAAAGAAGCGGCTCTGGGCGGATTTCATTTTCATCACAGAACCGGTCAAATTATTCGCTCTCATCTTGCTTTTATAACCGATGATGTGAGGCGTGATCCCCGTGTGGTAGAAGACTTTTTTGAAATCCTTTTAAATTCTCGCCATGCCTTTGATGTGCTCAAGATGATGATAGAAACTGGATTTCTCCAGACCTTTATTCCCGAATTTCAGCATGTGCGGTATCGAGTGCAGTACGACGCTTATCACTTATACACTGTTGACGAACATCTCCTGAGAACCGTAAGGGAACTTCACCTTATGGATACCAATCCGGATCCTTCAGTTGAGCGCATGAAAGCGCCGGATATAATCCGCAGACTAACTGATTCACAGCGTAAAAGTCTTTTCCTTGCTGCGCTTCTTCACGACATCGGAAAAGGGCACGGGAAAAACCATGCTGAAAGAGGCGCTAAAATAGCCGAAGTGATATGTGAACGTCTGGGAATTGAGGGAGAAGAACGAGAACTTGTGATTTTTCTGATTCGACACCATCTCACCCTTGCTGAAACTGCTCTTAAAAGGGATCTTTCTGACGAAAAACCCATTGTTCAGTGTGCCACAGTGATCGAGGACCTTAATCGTCTCGATATGCTTTATCTGCTCACCATAGCCGATTCAAAAGCCACAGGACCAAGTGCATGGAATACCTGGCGAGCGTCACTTCTTCGGGAACTTTACGGGAAGGTTAATCGAGTGCTTTCCGGGCGAGATTGGAAGACCGACGTGGGTCAACGAATAAGAGCAGTTCAAGAACGACTGATGGAGCTTTTCCGCGAAAGAGGTGTGCTGACAGAAGCAAATGAAACGGAAGTACGGCGTGCCGATCCTCTGCGCTGGCTAGATACACTCTCTCACCGTTATCTCCTCAGTCAACCGCCCGAAGCAATTGTAGAACATTACTTTATGGAACGTGAGCTTTGTGAAAAATCAGCCACTTCTCCCTCCGCATGTGGAGCGGCGAGAGATGGTCTATTAGATGTTGGGAAACGAGCGATTGTAATTCGCACAGAACCGGTCTTATCCTTTGAAAAGGTAGGCAGTGAAGCGGAAGAGGGGCTAAGCCATACCACTACAGTTCAGGATGATAAAGTAGGAGACATCTGGAAGGTTACCATCGCCACTTACGATCGCCCAGGATTGTTTGCTCTTATTACAGGAGTTTTGTGGTGTTGTGGGGTGAATATTCTATCGGCGGATATTTTTACAAGGAGCTCTGGAATAGCGCTTGATGTGCTACTTGTAAACCAAATCCCTGATCCATTACGGGTAGAAGAATTATGGGATCGCTTTAAGCGGGATATGGAAAAGGCTTTGTCCTGCCTATTAGGGGACAAATCATGGCGGGACTACCTTGATCAACTTATCCAGCATAGAGTAGCGACTTACCGCTTTAGGCGAACGATTCCTCCGGTAAAGCCTGATAAGGTGGTAATTGATGAAGAATCGTCTGATTTTTACACCATCATTGAAGTCTATACATGGGATCGCCCTGGAGTTCTTTATGCTATTGCTGATGAGCTATTTCGTTTGGGGCTGTCCATACAGTTGGCAAAAATTACCACACCCGGCGCTCAAGTGGCTGACGTTTTTTATGTAACCACTCTGGAGGGGTCCAAACTTATGAGCCCTGAATTGCACGAACAGGTTCGTGAACGTATATTGGCTAGGTTAAAGAGTAGCGGTGTAGAGGAAAAAGGGAATTAAGGTCTAAATATTTTTTGTGAGCCTACAGATTTTTGAATTTCCCATGTTTCTATAGATCCTGGAATGATTTTCATAATAGGGTGTGGATCTACAGTGATAACGTTAGTTAGTTCAAGATAACGACGGTAATCTCGCACTTTAAGTTTTTCCATCAGATGTTTCCATTCATAATCAATTTGTCCGCTTGTAACATATATGGGGGTAGTTTGAGCTAAAAGATCTATTTTGCCTGGATTAAATCGGTATCCTCGCCTTAGCCCTTCTTTTAGCACTGCCTGGAGATATACATTGATTGCTACAATTGGATCTTTATGCTGTCTAAACCGAATCAATTGGGGATGATGAATGTATCCTCGGGTTTTTCCTTCCAATACAGCTTTAGCCAGAAGCCCTTCTCGCCAGAGAGCAACCAATCCTTTTGTATCAAGATATTTGGGATGTAAAGACCATAACCTCATCTGTTACTTCCCAATACAGAACTGGGAGAACACCCGATCAAGCACATCATCCAACGATACTTCTTTACCAACGATGGCGTTAAGTTCTTTCCTTGCCGATTCCAATTCGTAGGCGATAAGTTCATAGGGGAGAGTAAATATATCGGTATGAAATTCCAATAGCGATGCGGCTTTATCAAGATTTTCAAGTGCTCGAATTAGATGTTCTCTGTGTCTTTTGTTTATAGCAAAGTTTTCGGTAGCATCGTCCAGTGCTTGCTTTAGAAAATGTTGCCGAATTAGGTTTTTCAGGGCTTCAATATCTTCCCTCCTTTTAACCGACATAGTGATTACAGGCGCTTCTGTACCATAACGGTTTCTCACTGTGGATACATCCCACCGATGAGCAAGATCTGCTTTGTTTATTAGAACAACGTAACGACTGTCTCTAATTAAGCCGAAGATGTAGTCGTCTTCTGGAGTAAGGGGTTCTGAGACATCAAGAAGCCATAGAATAATATGAGCACTTCTGATTGCTCGAAGGGTTCTTTCAATGCCAAGCGACTCAATGTAATCTGCCTTTTCACGTATTCCTGCTGTGTCCATAATGCGCACCAGAACACCGTCAAGAGTAAAAGTGTCCTCAATGACATCCCTAGTTGTTCCAGCGTATTCAGTCACAATAGCTCTATCTTTCTCAAGAAGAGCGTTGAGAAGTGATGACTTTCCCACGTTTGGTTTTCCAACCAACGCCAACGAAACGCCTTCTCGTAAGAGCTGAACACTGTCAAAGGTTTTAATAGCCCGCTTTATAGGCTCGATAAGTTCATCTTCTATTCTTTTTTTCAGAAAGGCCGAAAACGATTCTAGATTGCTCGATTCTTCTTCATCTTCGACGTCATCCGAAAAATCCAGATGAGCCTCAATATGTGCTAGAATGTCTGTAATTGTATCGATCCAGTCCATAACAGCCGAATAGGTAGCCCCTTGAAGCTGACGTCTTGCCAGTTCTAGAGATGCTTGGGAGCGGCTATATACAATCTCTTGCACGGCTTCTGCCCGACTTAGGTCAATCCGCCCATGGAGAAAAGCCCTATAGGTAAATTCGCCAGGGTCAGCAAGACGGGCACCTTGAGCCAGGATTATTCTTAGAATCTCCTCTAGAACAGCATACCCACTGTGACAGTTTATTTCTACAACGTCTTCTCTAGTGTAAGATTTTGGAGCTTTCATGACAGAAAGAAGTACTTCATCTACAGGTGAACCAGTTTCAGGATCGTAAATCCAGCCGTAGTAAAGACGATGAGATTCCAGAGGAAAAGATGCCGATGCAGGACGAAAAATCTTTTCGGCGATATTAACAGCGTCTTTCCCGCTGATTCTAACAATACCGATTCCCCCAATTCCGACAGGAGTTGCGATAGCGCATATAGTGTCGTTAGCCAGAATATCACGAATCATGGCGTTTTTTAGCCCCACAAACGGGAGTTTTTGCGAACCGTACCTACTTATTAAGGTATTTGGAAATGAATTTTACGGCGTTTTCTCCTTCGATAAGTCTTCGTTCTTCGTCTGTAAGCCCGGCTGTTTCCATTTCACTACGATAACGTTTTAAGCCCAAAAGTGGGTAATCGCTACCGAAAAGTATTTTTTCTACACCGATAATTTCTATGGCGATTCTGTAGATTTTTGGAGAATACAGGAATGGCGATGCAGCGGTATCTACAAAGATAGATTTGAACAGATCGGGAACTTCTTTTTTTAGTAGAGCGTAAAAAAATAGCCCTCCAGCCCAGTGAGCGAAAATAAGGGGAACATTTTGGGCTCGTTTGGCTATTTCGTAGTAAAAATCGAGTCCCTGTGGAGCTTTACCGGGGTAGATGTGTCCCACAGGTTCGTTAGCGTGTATTAAGAGGATTCCCTGGTGAGCTTTTACGGTTTCGGCTATTTGAGCGTATAATTCGAAAACTTTTTCTTTATCGCAATTTCCATATACGGCGAGTTCACCAGCTCCCTTTGCTCCTTCCTTCATACATCGTTCGACTTCATACACAGCCCAATCTTCTGTTGGAAGCACGCAGGCGAGAGGGATCAGCCGATCAGGGTAACGAGCTGCCCATTCAAGTACGTAATCATTGTGTCTTCTGGTTAAATCGTGGTTTACCCAAGGGAAGCCGAAAACGACCGACCGATCGATACCAGCTTCATCCATAGCCTCTATAAGTTCTTTTCCTGTTGACATTTTTGCTTTGGGATGACCGTAAAGTAGCGAAAATGCCGGCTCACCGTTTTCATAATCTTTGCGGTTTGCTATAACCCAATCGGGGAAAATATGGGTGTGTACATCAATTATCATAATCTACCCCTTTCGGCATATAAGAACAAGGTAGTGCAATCGGATCGAACGAATTTAAAGCTAGAGTGATTCATCGTGAAAGGCAAGCGAAAAGGGGAGAGTAAAAGATGGTAGGAGTGGATGCGAAAATTTTGAAGGTTATGGAAGAGGCAGCAAGAAGGGCTGGTGGTATCGTATCTTCGTTTTACGAGACGGTAAAGGGTGCCAAGTTTGAGGAAAAATCAAGCTTTGATTATGTTACCGAAATTGATCGTGAATCCGAGCGTGTCATTACCGAAGTTATTAAAGATGCCTTTCCTGATGACGTGATTATAGCAGAGGAATCTTACGATGGTTCTTATGATGGTGCTACCCCTGCCTGGATCATTGATCCACTTGACGGTACTACTAATTTCATTCACGGCTTTCCTATGGTTTCTATATCTATTGCGAGGCTTGAAAATGGAATTGTAACGGCTGGATGTGTTCTAGATCCTATTAGAGATGAGTTTTTCTGGGCAATCAGAGGAAAGGGGGCCTTCATGAACGAAAGACCTTTGAAATCTCGTAATTGGAATCAGCCTCTATCGCAAGCTCTTGTAGCAACAGGTTTTCCTTTTCGACGTAAAGACATTTTGCAGGACTATTTGGAAGTTTTTGCGGCAATCTTTCAGCTTGTAAGTGATATCCGACGTGGAGGATCAGCAGCTTTGGATCTTACTTATATTGCATGTGGTAGAATTGATGGTTTCTGGGAAATAGGGCTTAAACCATGGGATATTGCTTCAGCTATGCTCTTCATACATGAAACTGGTGGAGTTGTGACCGATTTTTGGGGACGTGGCGAAAAGGATGTTTTGTGGAACGGTAACATTGTAGCGGCTTCGTCACCATTGCTACATAAAGAAATATTAGCTCGGATTCAGGCTTCAAATCTTGTCCGGATATTAAAGTAAGATCTGAACATGTTTTGTAATTCAAGTTGACTCCAACTCTAGGTTTGATAGGGTTATAGAGAAGGAACGTTGCGGGTAAATACGTATACTCGGAGCATGAAATTTCCGAATAACCTCGGCTAGTAAGCAGGCAAGTGTATCAGTTGCTCGAATAAGGGATGTTTAACTTTAGAAACTTGAGGTTTTATGATGCTTCAGCCGATAAACATTGAACTTTACCAGTTTCTTGAGGAAAGGTTAGGAAAAGAAGAAGCGAAAAAAGTTGTTGAAGTGATAGAGAAAAGTTTTGATGCGATAGGGAAAAGAGCGGAGGAGATAGCTCTTCAGAAAAAGCTAGAAATTAAAGATGAGTTAACGAAGGAACTTGCTACAAAGGCTGATATTGTAAGACTTGAAGGAGAACTACAGACATTTAGAGCTGATATTGAAGGTAAAATTTCCAGTTTAAAGGCTGACCTTGAAGGCAAAATCTCCAATTTAAAAACCGACCTTGAAGGTAAAATTTCTGCCTTAAAAGCCGATCTTGAAGGTAAAATCTCGGTTCTTAGGATAGAGTTCAGGGTTTATTTTGTGGTTCTTCTTGCGGTGATCATTTTATCGAGTCCTAGGGCAGTGGATCTTATTGGGAAAATTCTTGGGGTGGTTAAGTAGGTGTGAGATGGTTAAATTTTAGTAATCTGAGGTTT
>Ga0197142_1001652_pt1 | contig 20212 bp, 19 predicted proteins | sample GBS60_MetaG_FD_148614 | JGI IMG/M metagenome (GOLD analysis project Ga0197142, IMG submission 148614) | Sediment microbial communities from Great Boiling Springs, Gerlach, Nevada, United States - GBS 60_MetaG | ecosystem: Environmental > Aquatic > Thermal springs > Hot (42-90C) > Sediment... | reverse complement strand
AAGGAGATATTGTGAAAATAGAGGATTTAGAATTAAATATTTTATTTACTCCTGGACATACCTTAGGTTCTTTATCTTTTTATGATCAAAAAAATAATATTTTATTCAGTGGAGATGTGTTATTTTATGAATCTATAGGTAGAACAGATCTTCCGGGTGGAGATTTTAATTTATTAGTAAAATCAATAAAAGAAAAAATATTTAAGTTACCTGATAATACAATAGTTTTTCCTGGACATTATATATCAACTACTATTTTCCATGAAAAATCTAATAATCCATTTTTAAAATAATAAGAAAGTATTAAAAGGAATATGAATTTTGATGTAATAATAACAGGTAATACAATAGGGGCTATATTTAGTAGATACTTTATATTAAAGAGATATAAAGTAAAAGTGGCTAATATTATACCACCTATTAGTATATTAAAAAATACTTGTTTATTGATGTTTTCTGCTACTTTTAGAATACTTAAGCTTCAATTTAAATCAATTTTATCTAATACTGCTTTTAAATACCATAAATCATTTTCTTTTAAGTTTACTAATAAAATATTTAATATAGATTTAGATAAAAATGTTTTTTTTATAACTGATTTAGAATTTTTAAAACAGTATATTAATTCTATTATTTCTGATAATATTTATCAAAAATCTTTTAATAACTCAATTAGGGATATTTACTATGATAATTCAAAGTGGTATGTTAAATTAGATAATAATAAAGTAATTACTGGTAAATATTTATTAATATGTGATGATTTTTGGGGATTAAGTTGGAATATTTTAAACGTTTCATTAAAACATAATGGGGGATGGATTATTAAAGTCCCTAATTTTGAAAAAAATAATGATTCTAAACAACAAAGGCTTATTTTTTCATTTGGAGATGCTAAAAAAAGTGTAATTTGGGGAAATTCTTCTTTCCTCTTTGCTAATTATATTGATAAAGAATACTCTATCGATAATACTATCAATAAATTTTTGTTAAATAATTTTGATATTTTTAAGAATTATAAAATTATTTCTTGGGATAAGTATGTTTTACCTTTTACTTATAAATCTGAGGAAATAAAGGAGAATTATTTAAAACTTGACCCTAAATTATTGGATTCAAAGTTACTTATAGTTTCTGAATATTTGGGCTTGACTTCTGCTTTATATCCTGATTTCACTTATTTAACAGCTTTGTTAGCTAATGATATTACTAATTCATTAGATCGTAATGACTATAGTTTCACTTATTCTATTGATCATATTCTAAAAGCTATAGAAGCTAATTATATTTTTTACAAAATAATGAATTTTATATATAGGTATCCTTTAGTTTTTATAAATAATTTTGAAACCAGTTTTAAAGATTATTTTATTAACTTTTTATTGGGAGAACTTAGTTTATTTGAATTTGATAAGATTTTATCTAATAGTTTTGGTAATTATTATGAACCAATACAAGTAAAGCTTAGTGATAAAGCTTTACAAGATAATTAAATATTCATTTATTTAATTTTGATTAAAAGATTATCTTATATAGTTAGGAGAAATATTTCTAATGAAACAAATTATAATTCATTTTAGCGATTGCTTTTATCCAAGAATAAATGGAGTTACATCTGCTATCTCTTCTATTGTTTATTCACTAAAAGATGATTTTGTTAATATTTTAATTGCTCCTAATTATGCACAGAAAAATAATAATAAAATAAAAATAGAAAATTATAAAGATTACTTAACTGTTATTAGGGTACCATCTTATGTATTTTTATTTAATAAAGAAGATAGATTTATGAGTTTTTCTAATAATATTGTAAAGCAAATTTTCTATTTTGTTTATAATAATTTTCCTCCTTATAATTGGATCATTTTTAATCACAATATATTTAATTCTTTTTTTATTGCTTCTAAGTTTTATAAATATTTTATTAACTACAATGATAACAAAAACAAAAACAACAATATAAAAAAAATATTTTATTTTCACACATTTTGGGAATATTATATTCATTATATACCTTTACCCTCTTATATATCTATATTTATTTTGAAATTACTTAATAAAAAAGTTATAGAAAATTCTGATATAATATTAGTAGCTAATGAATATGTTAAAAGTTATATTTTAGAGAATTATTTTAAGAATTTTAATAATGATATAAGTAATAAGATAAAAATTTTGCCTTTACCTTTGAATGCTATTTTTTGGGAAGATAAAGAACTTGAAATTGATCAAACTTTAAAAAATAAGAAATATATAGTGTATGCTGGGAGATTAGCTAAGGAAAAAAATTTGTTTTTCTTAATAGATATTTTTAAAGAGATTAGTTTAATAGATAATAGTTTTGAATTTTATATATGTGGAGATGGACCTGATAAAAATAAATTAATTAATTATGTTATTAAAAATAATCTACAAAATAAAGTAATATTTACAGGTTATTTAGAGCAAGAGTTAATTAGAAGATACTATAAATTTAGTCAGGCGATTTTGTTTGTATCAAAAACAGAAACCTTAGGATTAGTTTTGCTTGAAGCTATGGCTCAAAAATCCCTCGTTATAGCTCTAAATGTTAAACCATTTAATAATATAATTACAAATAATTATAATGGATTACTTATTGATACTGAAGATCCTAAATTATTTGCTATTAAAATAATAGAATATCTTAATAATAGAGAACTAATTAGTAAGATAAAAGAAAATGGATTTAATTTTTCATTAAATTATCATCCTAAAACTTTTAATCAAAATTTTATTAAAATAATTGATTATGAGTAATTTACAATTTTTAGTACAAAATAATTATAATCAAAGGATAGATAAATTTTTAGCTGAAAAACTTAATCTAAGTAGAAGTTACATAAAATATTTAATTGAAAATAACTTAGTTAAAGTTAATAATAAAATAATTAAAGGTAGTTATATCTTAAAAAAAGGTGACGAAATTCTTATTATTTTTAAAAATAAAAATACAACCTATATTAATTTTAGTGATAAAAATTTTAGTAATAATGTTATATATGATAGGGATCAAAATTTTATTGACCTTATTATGAAGAATACTAAAATTTTATACGAAGATAAAGAAGTTATTATAATTGAAAAATTACCAATAGTAGTTAATAAAGTTAGTAAAGATAATTTTTCTGTTATTGATTATCTTCTCTTAAAGGGGATAGATCCGTTTATAGTTCATAGGTTAGATAAACAAACTACGGGATGCTTAATCGTTGCTAAAAATTATCAAACCGCTTTAAAATTATCTGAACTTTTTAAAAACAGAAAAGTTATAAAAAAATATTATGCAATAGTTGAAGGTGATTTCCCTTATAATTCTATAAATATAGAAGGAGATATATTTAGCTCTAAGAGTCCTTTAAAAAAAGAGATTATATCTTATGGTAAAAAAGCTATCACTATTGTTAATAAAATAAAAACTATTTCTTATAAAGATTTATTTTATTTAGTTAAAGATAACTATGAAGTTGAACAACTAAATATTAATAAAACAATAGAATATTTTTCTTTACTTGATATAAATATACTAACCGGTAGAACTCATCAGATTAGAGTTCATCTTAGTTATTTAGAATACCCTATCCTAGGAGATTATAAATACAATGGTAATTTTAAATCTTTTCTAAAGCTTTATGTTAATGATATTTTATATAAATTGGAAACTTTTTTCTTACATTCTTATTACTTAGAAATAGATAAATATAAAGTAGTATCCAAACCTCTTTGGCTAGATTTTATATCTTAATGTTTAAATACTTTAAAACTAAAGGGAAAAAATTAATAAAAAGTAATAAATATAATATAGTACTACGAACAACAAAATAATTCTAATAATATATGTTGATATTTTTGTTAAGTTTTATTGTATTTTTAGTAGTTTATTTTTTAATAGTGTATTATATAAAGTTTTACGGTTTTAAAGTGGGTCAAGAGATTAAAGAGGATGCTCCTAAGCATCATATCCTAAAAAAAGGTACTCCTACTGCTGCAGGTATTATATTTGTTACTATCCCTTCTCTTTTTTCATTTTTCATTTTACTTAAATATACTAACTTATATTTATCATTACTTTTTATTATTTTAGTATTAGGTTCTATGTTAATTGGATTTATTGATGACTATTTTAAGATAATTAATAAAAGGAATTTAGGGCTAAAAGCGAGACATAAAATATTCTTACAAGTAATTATAACTACTTTAGCTTTTTTATTCTTATATTTTTCTAATAGTTTTTTTGTAAATAATTTCAATATTAATTTTACTCAAATTAAGGTAGTAAATAGTGTATATGATTTTGGATATATTTTATATTATTTATTTTTATTTTTTTTGGTATCTGGTGTTAGTAATGCTACTAATTTAACTGATGGATTAGATGGATTAGCTGCTACTTTAAGTATTATTACTTTAATTGGATTTTTTATAATTGCCTTAATGCTTAAAAAAGTTTTTATTATACCAGTTATATTTTTATTTATTATTTCAATCTTTGCTTTTTTAATTTTTAATTTTCCTAAAGCTAAGATAATGATGGGGGATAGTGGATCTTTAAGTTTAGGAGCTTTATTTGTTTTCTTAGCTATTGTTCTTAAAATTGAACCTATATTATTATTTTTAGGTTTTATGTTTTTTATTGTAACTTTATCTGTTATTTTACAAGTTATTTATTTTAAAATTACCAAAGGTAACAGATTATTTTATATGACTCCTTTACATCATCATTACGAGATGCTTGGTTATACAGAAAAACAAATTTTACTTAGGTTTTCTTTATTACATAGCTTGGTCGTTTTAATTGGAATTAGTATCCTAAAATTTTACTAATTATTTATTAAAAATTTTAACAAAAAATTAATAATAAATTAATAATAAAATGTTTCTTTTTTTTATTTTCTTTATTTTCTTTATTTTATTAATAGTAAATTAATAGTAATTGGAGGTGAATGTTTATGGATAGTATAAAAAATTTAAAAAAATTTAAGTAGTAATAATTTTTTAGGTATAATTGCTAGAATGATAAAAAATGAGAATAATATCAATGAAAATCAAAATAAACAAAAGAAAGGGAAAACAGAGTTAGCAAATAATGTGGTTAAAGATGAAGATAGAATAACTAAGGATTCTGATAAAGAATCTAAAGTGAAATTTAGAACAGGAGACTGGACAGGTGGATTATTTAGGATAGCTGTTCTTGCTAATAAAGTAGTACAATTTACAACTGCATTTGCAGGGATTATCAGCGTTTTTGCAAATGTAGGTGCTTTTCTTAATTTTCTTGATGGTGTAAAAGATGTTGGATCTCCTAATGTACATAATAAGATAGATGGTGTTATAGATTTTGCATCAGTAGTTTCTTAGGGAGCTGCTATGACCAGAATAATAGCTTCACCAATAGCATTGGGTATAGCTGCAAGCTTATACGGAGCTAAAATCCTTAACTCCGCTATAGCTAAACATCATGAAAACAAAAAATAACTATCAAACAACTATAAAAAAATTATCTTTAGGGTAAGATTTTTAGTGACTACATGTATGCTAAAGTTTGAAAATTTTTTTTACTTCATATAAAGCTTGAATTAGTTTATCTATTTCATATGGTGTGTTGTAAAAAGCTAAGCTAACTCTGCAGGTAGAATCTACATTTAGTTTTTTATTAATTAATTGAGCACAATGATGTCCTACTCTTATAACTATATCGTAATTATCTAAGATAGTTGCTACATCATGGGAATGTACATTTCTAACATTAAACGGTACTATACCAAATCTTTTTTTATTTACATCATTTTTATCATATCCATATATTTCTATAAATTCTAGTTCCTTTAATTTATTGACTAAATAATTAGTTAAATCTATTTCATAATTTTTGTATTCATAGTAATTTATGTTTTGTAAATATTGAATAACATGAGAAAAAGAGTATACTTGAGAGATAGCTGGTGTCCCTGGTTCAAAAAAATAAGGAAAACTTAATAACCCTATATCTATTAAATCGTTATCAATATTAACTTTAGATACTATTCCTCCCCCAGATAAAGCCGGCATTTTTTTTGTTATATTTTTTAAATGTTTTTGATTAATATAAACGATTCCCAACCCTGTAGGTCCGAATAATTTATGAGCACTAAATACTATAAAATCAATCTCTAATTCCTTAACATCTATCTTATTATGTACTATTCCTTGAGCAGCATCTATTAGTAAAATTATATCTTTTTCTTTCGCTAATTTTGAAATATTTTTTATATCATTAACTACTCCTAAAACATTGGACATATAGGTAACTGATATAACTTTAGTTTTAGGAGTAATTAATTTTTCTAAATTGTTTAGATCTAGCTCTAAATTATCATTTAATTTCCAAATTTTTATTTTAAAATTAAAAACTTTTGAGAGATAAGCAAAAGGTAACAGGTTAGAATGATGTTCCATTTGGGTTAAAATTACTTCATCTCCTTCTTTTAAGTAATTATAAGCTAAGAATAAAGCTAAGTAATTAAGTCCATAGGTAGCATTATATGTAAAGAATATTTCATTAAAGTTTGAGTTTATGAATTTTGATATAATATCTCTTGAATTATCGAAAAGCTCAGTCGTATGGAATGAGAATTTACTAGCAGTTCTATTAACATTTGAATAATATTTTTCTAATAATTCTTTTTCTTTTTCTATTAAGATGTATGGTTTTTGAGTAGTTGCTGCGTTATCTAAATATATTATATTTGGATTATTATAAAAAAACGGAAAATCTTTTCTTATTTTGATTATCTTTTCTTTTGTTATTGTTCCCATATTTTTTAGTTTATATATTACTTTTAACATTAAGGATGTATTCTAAAGCGTCTAGTGTTTCTTTTTCGAGGAATTCTAAGGTAGCACCTCCACCTGTTGATATAAAATCTAGTTTAGATTTATATTCAGGAACCGTATTTATAAAGTTAACGGTATCTCCTCCTCCTATTACTTTAAAAGCATTTGATTCTGCTAATGTTTTAATTATTTCAAAACTACCTTGGTTATAGCCTTTTTCAAAGATTCCAGCAGGACCATTCCAAAATATAGTATTTGAACTTAAAATTACATTCTTTATTTCTTCATTAATTAAAGCATCTACTATTATATCATTGCCGCCTATTTCTTTTATATTTTTCTTTATTTTACTATTGGGATTACTTATATCATCTGTTGCTATAAATTCAGTGGGCAGTATTACTGAACTGTTATTTACTAAATTAGATACATCTAATTCTTCAAAAAAGGATTTACCAATATTAAAATTAAGGGATTTATATAAAGTTAAACAGGCAGCACCCGTAATTATCATTTTATCACATTTATTTAATAAGTTATTAATAAGGTTTAATTTATCAGATACTTTAGCACCTCCAAGGATAATTAGGTATGGTCTTTTGGGGGTTAGTAATTTAGATAAATTAATAATTTCTTCTTTTACTAATAAACCAAAATAAGTTGGTAAATAATTTGAGATTCCTGCTACGGAGGAATGAACCCTATGTAAAGAGCCAAAAGCATCATTTACAAAAACATCCCCTAAATTAGCGTATTTCCTTGCTAATTCTAAATTGTTTTTAGTTTCTCCATTAAAAAATCTAACATTTTCTACTAAATAAATATTTTTTCCCTTATATTCTATTTGTGTATCTATATCTTCTACAAATTCAAAATTAGAACAATCAAATAAGTTATTTTCTTTTATGAAATTGTAAATAGTTTTAATAGTATACTTTTGTTTATCTTCTTCAGTTTTAGGTCTTCCTAAGTGAGTTAATAAAATTATATCGTTATTTCTTTTTAGCAAAAAGTTAATTGTTTTTAAGGAATTCATAATCCTGGTTGAATCTAAAACCGTTTTATTATCTTTTAGTGGAACGTTATAATCTACTCTTAAAATTATCCTTTTATTTTTTAATAAATCTTGATTATTATCTATAAAAAATGGACTTATTTTATTTAGAATATTCATACCTAAAAACCCCCCTTTAGAATTATATTTTATTTTTTTAATTTTTAGCTATGGCTTTATCATTTTTATATTCTTTAAACAAAATAAAACCCCTTTCATAAGAAGTTTTATTAAAAGAAGGATAAGGTATTAAAATAGAAAATAAATTAAAAGGAGAAAGGATAGTAGTTTTATGAATAGTGTTTTAGATAATAAAGATAATAAACTAATAGTATCTGTATCTTATAGGCCTAAGAAAGAAGAAATAGAAATCATAAAAAATGAATTATTAGAATTTAAAGAATATAAATTAAATATATTTTTTTTATATGAATTAAAAAATGATGAAAGGTTAGATATTTTAAAAAAAACAGATATACTTATTACTTTTTTTCCGAAAAAAGAATTGAATGAAGAAGAATTAATGATATTAAGAAATTCTAATAATTTAAAATTGGTTCAATGTATATTATCGGGGATAGATCATATAGATGCTGATCTTTTTCCGAATGCTAAAGTTTTAGGTAATAAAGGTGGATATGCTTCTATAATGTCAGAACATATTTTTGGGTTTATACTATATTTTGCAAAAAATATTCAAAAAAATCATGAAAATCTAAAAAAAGGTATATATAATCAAAATACAGATAATATTTTGCTTAAAGATAAAATTTTAGGGATATTAGGTTACGGAGAAATAGGTAGAGAAGTTGCTAAACTAGCCAAAGCTTTTAAAATGTATGTAATTGGTATTAATACTACAGGAAAAACTGATGATAAAAGTATAGATGAATTATATACTATGAAAAAATTAGATTATATACTTAAAAACTCAGATATACTATTAATATCATTACCTTTAACAAATGAGACCGAAAATTTAATAAATTATGAAAAATTGAATTTAATGAAAAAAAATGCAATATTAGTAAATGTTGGGAGGGGAAAAATAATTAATCAAAGAGATTTATATTACTTTTTAAAAGAGAATGTAGAATTTAAAGTAGCATTAGATGTTTGGTGGAAAGAACCAGCATTTAATGAACCTTTTGAACTAGATTACCCATTTTTTGAGTTGCCTAATTTCTTAGGGAGCCCTCATATAACTGCATTAACTAATGAAACTTTTAAAATTAGAACAAAGAATTATGTAAATTTAATAAAAAAGTTTATAAAGGATGAGATGTTACGGGGTGTAGCTTAGCTTGGGAGAGCGCCATGTTCGGGACGTGGAGGTCGTGGGTTCAAATCCCACCACCCCGATAGTTAGTAAACAATGAATGTTCAAGAGTTTATTAATGTGTTTATAGATGAATTAGGACAAGTTGCTTATGACATATGTTTTAATTTATCTTCTACTACCTTAGATTTTAATTTAAAAATTTTAAAAATATTAACTAATGATAAATCTTTAATGAATTGGATTGAAAGCAAATATGTACCTATTATATCTGAGATATTGGAAAAAGTATATAATGAAAAATGGGAGGTCCAAGTAGTCTTATCTTCTGAAGGTCAAGTTGAAAATTTAGAGTACCATGAACAATTAAATCCATTCTTTACTTTCGAAAATTTTGTTGTAGGTAATAGTAATCAGTTTGCATATGCTGCTTCGTTAGCAGTAGCTCAAAAACCAGGAAAAAATTATAACCCATTATTTATTTATGGATCTACTGGTTTAGGGAAAACTCATTTGATGCACGCTATTGGCAATTATTTAACTCGGAAAAAAAATACTAAAAAAATAATATATATAAGTAGTGAAAAATTTGTTAATGATTTGATTAATTCAATAAAAGAAAAAAAAATAGAAGAGTTTAGAAGTAAATATAGAAAAGCGGAATTAATTTTAATAGATGATATCCAATTTTTAGTTGGAAAAGAAAGAACTCAAGAAGAATTGTTCCATACTTTTAATGATCTATATTTATCTAATAAGCAAATAGTGATTACAAGTGATAGACCACCTAAGGATTTAGAAGGTATAGAAGATAGATTAAAATCAAGGTTTCAAGGGGGGTTAATAGCTGATGTTCAGCTCCCTGATTTTGAAACCCGTAAAGCTATCGTTAAAAAGAAATTGGAAAAATATGACATAGAATTGGAAGAAAGTGTTATAGATTACTTAGCAAAGAATTTTAGGGATAATGTAAGAGAATTAGAAGGTGCATTGCTTAAAATAATAGCTTTCTCTGATATAGAAAATATTAAAAAAGTATCAGTAGATAAAGCAAAAGAAATATTAAAAGATTTAGTCAATATAGAACAACAGGTAAAAATAGAAGATATTTTAGAAGCTGTCTTAAATTATTTTAATATAACCAAAGAAGAGTTATTTTCTAATTCTCGAGAAAAAAGAATAGTATATACTCGACAAGTTTTTACTTACTTATTAAGAGATATCTTGGGATTATCTTTTAAAAATATTGGAAATATTTTAGGCGGGAAAGATCACACTACTGTTATGCATTCTTATGAAAAAATTAATATTATGCTGGCTAGCCCTAAGGTTTATAATGATATATATACCATAAAAAAAATGTTAAATAAAAACTAAATATATATATATATTATGTTCGAGTTAAATATAAAAAATTTAATAGGATTATTGGGAATGATAATATTAGTGGGTTCTTGGATCCCACAAACCCTTGAAACTATTAAATCTAAAAAATGTCCTTTAAATATTAATTTTATTTTACTCTATACCTTTTCTTCTTTATTATTAACTATTTATTCTCTATTAATAAAAGATCTTATATTTTTAATACTTAATTTTTTAGCTTTTTTACAAAGTTTTATTAATTTATATATTAAATTATTTTACGAAAAACTAAAAAAGGAAAATTAAAAATTATTATAAACAAAATAAAAAAAAGAAAGGGATATATTTAAATGAAAAATAATAATCTAATAAATTTATTTATAGACATAGGTAATACTCATACTGTTTTTGGAATAGACAAAGGATTTTCTCATCAAAGTTTTAATAATTTTAATCAAATAAATGAAAATGAAATAAAAAGAATTATTGAGAATATGGAAAGTTCTTTGTTGGAAATAAGATTTTCAACTAATACTATTGATACTTCTGATGATATATTTAATAAAATAAGCACTTTTTTAAATTTAAATGGTGTAGATTTTCAAGATAATAAATATTATATAAATAGATGCGTGGTTAGTTCTGTAGTCCCTCAAATAAATTTTGTAATAGAAGATTTTATAAAAAAATACCTAAAATTAAAAGATAATTTTTACTTTTTAGAAGCTGATAATAACTTGGGGATTAATTGGAATACGGATAATTATAAGGAAATGGGAGCAGATAGAGTAGCAGATATATTGGGTGCAATGTTTTTATTTAACGATGATTTTATTGTCGTAGATTTCGGCACTGCTATTACTATTGATATTATTAGAAATAAGACCTATATGGGTGGAGCTATTCTACCTGGTTTCTTATTAAATATTAAATCTTTGTTTTTAAATACCGCTAAATTACCTATGGTTGAAGTTAAACCTGCTAATAAGTTATACGATAATACTACTATCGGACAAATTCAAATAGGATGTGTCGATATTGTATGTAAAGGAATCAATTCTATTATCTTAGATATTCTAAAAGATTATCCTGATACTAAAGTAATACTTACTGGTGGATTTTCTAATATAATTAAAGATTTAGTTATAAATCATTTTGTTATTCATAAATTACAATTCATTGGAATGAAGTACTATGTTGATATTAATAGTAAAATAGTTTAAATAATTTAGTGGAGGTGTTATTTTATGGATAGAGTATATATTTTTGATACTACTTTAAGGGACGGGGACCAAACTCCAGGAGTTTCTTTTAGTTTAGAACAAAAACTAGAAATAGCAAAGCTACTAGAGGAAATGAGGGTAGATATAATAGAAGCAGGATTCGCTGCTTCTTCTGAAGGAGAATTTAATACTGTTAAAACTGTTGCTAAAGAAATAAAGAATTCAGTTGTAGCTACTTTATGTAGGACTGTTTCAAAAGACATAGATTTAGGTTGGGAAGCTGTTAAATACGCTTTAAACCCTAGAATCCATGTATTTATTTCTACTTCTGATATACATTTACAGTATATGATGAAAAAAACAAGAGAAGAGGTATTAGAGATAACAGAAAATATGGTTAAATACGCTAAAAAATATTGTTCAGATGTTGAGTTTTCTGCACAGGATGCTACTAGGAGCGACTTAAATTTTTTATTAAAAGTAGTTAAAGTAGCAGTTGATTCAGGAGCTACTACTGTTAATATCCCCGATACTGTAGGCTATATAACCCCTGCTGAATACTATGAGATCATATCAAAAATAAAGGAAGTAATAGAAGATAAAGCTATTATATCAGTACATTGTCATGACGATTTAGGGATGTCAGTAGCTAATAGTTTGTATGCATTAAAAGCTGGAGCACGTCAAGTAGAGGGAACAATAAATGGAATAGGAGAACGTGCAGGAAATACCGCTTTAGAAGAAGTTATCATGGCTATCAAAGTTAGAAAAGATTATTATAATTTATACACTAATATTGATACTACTAAAATTTATAAAGTTAGCCAAACTGTTAGTACATATTCAGGAGTACCCATTCAGCCTAATAAAGCTATTGTAGGATTAAATGCTTTTAGACATCAATCAGGAGTTCATCAACATGGAGTGGTTTCTAATAGATTGAATTATGAAATAATAGATCCTAAAGATATTGGATTAGAAAGAGGAGGAATATTAGTATTAAATAAAAACTCTGGAAGACATGGATTATTTTCTAAATTAAGAGAACTGGGATATGAAGTACCTTATAACTTGATGGAAAACATATTTATAGAATTTAAAAAATTAGCCGATATTAAAGGAGAAATTAAAGACCATGATTTAATTGATTTAATGAAAAAATTTGACATAAAATTGAAAACTTGAACCTAATATATATGTTTTTTAAAAAATTGTTATCTTCTTTTTTTTTATCTCCTTTTATTATTATTTTCTTATTTATACCTTTTTTATTTTTGATTGATTTGAAGAAAAATAAAAAAATAAGATTATATATTTTTTTTGTTTCCTTTTTTATTTATTTTTTTAGTACTGATTTTGGGAAAAATTTTGTTTTTTATTTTTTAGAAAAAAAGTATATTGATTATAATGTTAAAGATATTGCTTTAAATTATTCAAAAATAATAAAAAATGATAAAATAGATTTGATAGTAGTTTTAGCAGGGGGGGGTGATTATAAATACCAATTATCTGAGGATTCCTATGATAGGTTGTTTATAGCTTATTTTTTATACAAAAGATACAATTGTGATATATTTTTAAGCGGAGGAGCTATATCTAATAATATAAATTTAAAAATCCCTATTTCTAATATTATGTATTTTTATTTACAAAATTTAGGAGTTCCTAAGGAAAATATATTCATAGATGATGAATCCCTTGATACTTTCCAAAATATTAATAATTTAAAAAATTTTATATCTAATAAAAATTATAATAATATTATTATTCTTACTTCTTCTTATCATATACCAAGAACTAAATTGTTATTTAATAACTTAATAGATAATGATAAATTAAAAGATAGGGTTATATTTTTAGGTTGTTCTTTTAAATACCTAAAACACTATGATATTTATTCATTTATCCCTACTTTTTATAACCTTTATTTATCCTTTATAGGAATAAAGGAATATTTGGGGATTATTTATTACTATTTTTATTTTTTAAAGTTAAAAAAAATCTTAAATAAATGAAAAATATTAATTATTTGTTAAAATTTTACTATATTTTAATAAAAAGAGTATCTAATTTGTAAAAAAAATGTTAAAAAATGAATTATAATTATTTATTTTTTTTTAAATTGATTATATATATATTGAAGAAAATAAAAAAAATGAAGAAAATAAAAAAAATGGAGGTGAATAAATATGATGACAGGATTGTGGAATCCCCATTATTACTATCACTATAATAGCGAAGTAGGGCATTGGGTGCCTAATAGAAACGAGTTAATAAATAGAATATTTGATAGAAGAAATGTAGGTGATGCAGACTTTTTTAGGGAAGCAAAGGGTGGTAGGTTAAATAAAGATGAGTTTGTTGCTTTGCAAATGTATCAAGCAGAAACTGAAAGATTGAGAGCCAAATTCTTAAGCGATGGAAATTTAGATGTTAATGAAAGAAGAATTTTACAAGAAAGACAAAGAGAATTAGATAGATTGTATAATACATATGTTGAGGGAGATTATCATCCTAGGTATCAAGTTGGGGGATATAGGAATGGCGATAGAATGGATCCTAACATAGATCGAAGAATGATAGAACAGTATGAAAGAATTTATGGTGGTATAAGAAGTGGAGAGCTAACTTATAGAGAATATAATAACGTGGATAACAATTTGGAAGCAATTTCAAGATATAGAGGTTTTGCTGGAGCTTATGGTTGGAATTGGAATCCTTTATATAAAGCTTATGTACATGGTGCATTAGATTATAATTCCAGCCTTATAAATTATTATAATAATAATTTTGAAAGACAATGGTGGAGATATTTTATAGCTTAATTGTATAGTTTGGTAAACTTAATGGGAATAATAATAAAGAGGGAAGTAAAAATTTACTTCCCTCTTTTTATTTTTTGGTAAGTATTTTTTTTGGTAAGTATTTCAAATACTTATTAGGTGTTTTGCTTTTCATTTTTTTATTTACCTAATCTGCGTTCTCGTTTTTGGTAATCAAGAATCGCGTGAATATAATCACTTAAAGTAAAATCTGGCCATAATTTAGGAGAAAAATAAAGTTCAGTATATGATATTTGATATAGTAAGAAATTGCTTATTCTATACTCATTTCCTGTTCTAATGAGTAAATCAGGTTCCCCTACTAATAAATAAGATTTTATTAATTCAGAATTTATATATTTAGTTTCTATTTTATCTACTATTATTTTTTTAATAGCTTGTTCGATATCGTATTTGCCTGAATAATTTATCATTACATTTACTTTGATGACGTAATCTTTAGAGGTTTCAGATTCTATTAATTCAAAGAGATTTAAAATTTCATATTTTATATTAGATCTATCTCCAATAAATTTAACAAAAACTTTATCTTCTTTTAATCTAGAAAATTCTCTTTTAATAAGGTATTCCATTAAATTAAATATGAACTCAATTTCTTTTTTATTTCTACCCCAGTTTTCTTTTGAAAAAGCAAAAAAAGATAATTCTTTTATTCCTAAATATTTAGATAAATCTATTATGTTTTTTAATGTATTAAATCCTTTTTGGTGCCCTACATAAGATGGTAAATTTTTAGCTTTAGCCCACCTTCTATTACCATCCATTATAAAAGCAATATGATTAGGTAATTTAGTTTTATCTATTAATTTTAATAATTCCTCTAACTCGTTATCTATTATTAGCATACTTAAAAATAATTGATTTATTAAAGAATTTCTTAAATCTTACTTTAATTAGTATTAAATATTACTAATATATTAGTTCCTTTTTCGGAAGTATTAATGTAAATTTTATTAGCTAATGTAGAACATATATTAAATCCATATCCTAAGGAATCTTCTTTTGTAGAATAAGTAGTTAGAGTTACATAAGGGATTTTATCTAAATTTATTCCACTCCCCTCATCGTTAAACTCCATTAAAATTAAATTTGAATATATATTTAGCGTAAATGTGCCACCTTTTGCATGCTTTATCATATTTGTAGCTAATTCACTGAATACTAATAAAAGATTATATACTTTTTTAGGATTATCTTTTAGTTTTTCTATTTTAGATATAATTTTTTCTAAATTCGACCTAATATAAGGTATATCAAAATCCTTTGAAATATTTTCTTGTATAACCATTAATAAAGAATTTTGGTTAATTAGGTTATGTTTTATTTGAATATATTCATCATATCTTACTAGTTCTATTTTACCTTCCGTTAGTTTATAGATTATTTCTTTTATTAGTTTTAAATTAGTATCCATAGTTAGATATTATTTTTAATAAGAGTGATATACATAATCAATAGCCATATTTACATATAATTCGTTTATTCCTTTAGGATAAGTGTTATCATATAAAATAACCAAAAAAATATCATCATTTTTTACTTCAATAAAATCAATAGTATTTTCTTCATATTGTAATTTTATTCTTTTTAGATTTTTATCATCTATTAAAGAAGAATATTTAGAGGATTCTATTTTATAATTCATGAATTTATCTATATAATCTAATGCTAATTCTAAGAGATTTTGGAAATTATTAGGATCTTTAATAGTGGATTCTATTACTTCACCTCCAGCTAACCTTGATATAACTAATGCACCTTTTATTGAATCATTTTCTAATAATGTTTCTAAATTTTGCATAACACTTAAATTTGTTTTACCAGCTGATTTATATTCCGCTTAGCTGGTAAGCGGTAATTTCTTATTTTTTGTAATTTTTAATTATAATAAAATTATAATAATTCTAATATACTTAATTTACTAATTATGTTATTTATTAGCTCTGTATCTAATTTATTAATTTCTATAATTATTATTATATTTTTAAAATTTAGTAAAACATTATATTTGTCAGTAATTTTAAATACTAATATGTTTAGATTAATTTCCGGTAAAATACAGGAAGTGTATAATTTATAAACTAATTTTAATTCATCTATAATTTTTCCTTTGAAAACTAACTTAAATTTTTCCTCATTTAGTATTTCCCAATCTTTATTAATAATATAATAATTTTCTATTCCTATTTCTTTTATATAATTATCTACGTATTCAATAATTTCTTTTTTATATTTTATAAAAATTTCTTTATTATCAATATTAAAATTATTGATCCAATTAAATTCAATTTCTTTTAAAAACAAAGTACCTAGTATTAAATTACTTATATTTAAAAAACTATAGAAACTAAATTTATCGTAAATTAATAATAATTCAAATTTTTTTGATGTTATATATTCCTTTATATTTGATAATTTATTAAAAATAGTTTCTAATTGATTAATTAGAGCTATGTTTTTAGGAAAAATGGTTAATTTATTTGAATATAAAATAATAAGAGTATTTAAAGGTAGAGATTTTGATTTACTAAACTCTAGTATATCTTGAATGACTTTAGCAGGATTAGTTTTCCCTTCTTTTGAAAATAATAATATAAATGTATTAAATATTTCATTGAATACCCTTAAATTATTTAAAGAATATAATTCTGTAAATATATCAATTTCTTTAAATAATATAGAATTAATATAATTATTTACTAATTCATATTTATTAAAAACAGATATTTCTTTTACTTCGGTTTCTTTTGTTAAATTCTCTTGTATTTGTTTTTTTTGAACTTCTTCTATTGTTCTATCTATATTTACTACATCTATATCTATTAATTCGTTTTCATTTTTTAATGTGAAATCTATATCACTTAATTCAATATCTGATTTACTTTCTAATTCAGATTTAATTTCTAATTCAAACATAGATTCTAATTGATTAGTATTTGCAACTTGATCAGGAGTTATTAAATTTAAGTTTTCTGAGGATTGTGTTACTATTTGCTCCGCATTTTCTGTATTTGTTTCATTTAGAATGTTATTAAATGCATTTTCAAATAGTAATTCAGTTTCTATAATTTTACTGTCACTTTTTTTTTCATCTTTTAAGGTATTTAAAGTTATATTTTCTTCTAAAATGTTATCGATCTCTTTAGTAATATTTTCTATTTCTTGATGATTTCCATGATCTTTTGGTTGAACTTTTGAACTGATTTCTTCTATATTTAAAATTTCTTTAGTCTGAGTTTTTGTAGTTATTTCAACTGGATTTTCAACTGTATTTACAATAGGTACTTCAATTTCTTTTTCTTTTTGTTCTAAAATTTGCTCTGTTATTATTTCAGATTCTATTTTTTCTTCTTCCATTTTTTCTATAGATCTTAGCGATATATAATTTATATAGTTATTTATATCAAAATTAATTATAATTTCCTTTATATTCTTTTCAAAAATTTTATTATTTATTATTTCTTTTATAAAATCCATTTTATTAAGGAAAGTATCATAATTAATTTTATCAAAATAAATAATGGATAAATTCGGTAAGTTAAGATTAACAAGTTTTTCATTAATTAATTTATGATTTGAAGTAGGATTTACAATGAAAAATGAACTTGCAATGTTAAGTACTTCCATATCTTTTATATATGAAAAATAATTTATTAAATTAGAATTATTTAAATTAATAATGAAAATGAAAAATAATATGGAATCAATATCTATCAACATAATATCTTTTGTGTATTCGTATATTTTAAGATTATTGGAAAAGTTGTTTAATAAATATTCTATTATTATATTTTTAAGCCATATACTGTTATTTATAAACCTTTCAAAAAATATAGATATCTCAAAGTTGGGAACTATAATTTCATTTTTTAAAGGTTTCTTGCAATAAGGGCATAAAAAAGTATTAATTACTGATTTTAAATTATTTACATTATTAGTTTGAAATATAAACTCGTTTTTTACAGAACATTTAAATATAAATAAAATTTTTAAAAAATTGATATCTTCTAATTCTTGTAAATATGATAAATTATTTTCATTTAATTCAATTGAATTTTTATTAAAAATAGAATTTATAATATTTATAAAATCTGGCGTAATTATTTTTTTAGATAAATCCAATTCTTTTTGGGAAATATTTAAATTGTATTTATTTAAATATTGAGTAAATAAAGCGATTTTTTCGTAATCTTTAAAGTATAATTCATAATTATTTATTTCTTCTAATCCTAAAATATTAATTAGTGTTTCTATTATTAATAAATCCTTAGAAAAATTATTTTCAAAAACAATATAAAAGATTATTAAATACTCATTATTTACTTCCTTTGGAAAAAAAATTATGATATTATTGGTATTAGGGTTAAAAAAATGGAAAGGTTTAAACAGATAATAATTTTTATTATTAATTTCTAATTCTTTTGCGATATTATAATTTATGAAGCTAAAATTTTCTTGTAAAAAGGAATCAATTATTTTTGTTTGAATTTCAGTTATTGAATTATTATTTTTTAATTTAAAAATTTTTTTTAATATTAATTTATTTGAATAGGGATTTGGGATATTATGAACAAGTTTAGAATTTGTCATTAAAAAATCACCTCAATTTTCTTTGTTTATAATTTCTTAAGAATTTATATAACTTATAATATCATTTTTAATATTTATATCTAAATTAGGATTTTTTTCTATATCTTCTTTTATTATTTCTATTCTGTTTTTATCTTTTAATTTTTTATATATTTCAATTAACTTTTTTATAATAATATGGTTATTGGGGTTATATTCATAAGCCATTTCATAATTATCTCTTGCTTCTATTAATTTATTAATTTTTTCATAAGCAGTACCTATGCTCATATATACATCAGCTGAAAACGGTTTTATAATTAGTGCTTCCCTAAAATATTTTATAGCTTCCTCATAATTTCCCTTCTTTAAATTGATAAACCCCAAATGACTTTTAGCTATAAAATCAAACTTATTTAATTCATAAGCTTTTAAAAAATCACTCTCAGCTAAATCAAGCTTATTTGCTTTATAATACAATACACCTCTATTTGAATATAATTCAGAAGAATTAGGAATATTCTTTATTCCTAGATTATACACATTTATAGCTTTAACTACTTGATTCGTAGCTAAATAAATTATTGCTAAATATTTATATATCTCTTCTTTTATAACGTTTTCCTCTATTAGTTTAGTTAATATATTTATTGCATTATCATATTTTTTGATTAATATATAGATATTTACTAAATTTATAGCAAACTCCACCGCTTCATAATATAAGTTATTTCTTATATTACTAAATACAATATCTTTATATAATTCTAAAAATCTATTTTCCATTAGTTCATAAGCATTTATATTACCTGAATATATTTCTATTAAGCAATTATGATAAATATATAAATTGTTATTAGGATTAATTTTTAGTAATTTATCAAAAATTTCTTTTGCGAGTTTTAAGTATTTTGATAATAAATAAGATTTACCTAATAAAAATAATAATAATTCATTTTCATAATAAGTAGATAATTCTAAGAACTGTTCTAAAGCTAAATCATACATATCCCTTAGTAAATAAATACAACCTAAATATAACCTACTT